>ERZ791800.623-NODE-623-length-27014-cov-7.645758_pt1 | contig 27014 bp, 23 predicted proteins | sample MGYA00510310_ERZ791800 | MGnify/ENA primary metagenome ERZ791800 (study PRJEB30046, sample SAMN00791954) | human gut metagenome | study: EMG produced TPA metagenomics assembly of the A metagenome-wide association study of gut microbiota in type 2... | reverse complement strand
CTGCCAAGAAAACCGCCCCGGAGGAATTGTGTCAAATTGACACAATTCCTCCCACTGCCACAGATACAAGCGTCCGCAAGCAGATTGCAGAGCGGAACAACGTTAGCGAATCCTATGTTGTCCGCTCGGAAAAGTTCATGCGAGGCGTTCAGATCATGGATCAGATGATACCCGGTATGCAGGAGAAAATCTTGTCCGGGCAGTTCAAAGTCCGTGATGCCGATATGCACCGTCTTGCCAGGGCAGATTTTCCGAATCGCAAGCAGATCGTGCACGAGATTCTGCATCCGGAGGACCGCTCTGCTCCGCAGAAACGAATCTACGGAATCAACTATTCTGCACTGGAAGCTGCCGTCCGGCGCATCCAGCAAGATGTTGATTTCCTGATGAAGTATCTCCCCAAGGTGCCTGATGATGCCTATGTGAAAGTGGAGACTACGAAGATTCTCAAACAGCACAAGGCGTATATGGCACAGTTTGAAGAAATGCTGAACGATGAAAAAGTCGCATAACGACAGGCACTTATAAGCCATCAACGAGCCACCAGCCGCAAGTGCAGGGCGGAAAGCATCCGCGCCCTTGCGCCTGATAAAAAATGGAACTTTGATTTTCTTGCCCGGCTTTGCCACGGTGGGACGATCAAAGGAGCGTGCGTTTGAACAAAAAGAAAAAGTCCACAAACACTTCCCCTTATCCCGATGAAGCCATCGAACGTCTGGCACGGGCATTCTACCCGGCGATCCTTGCCTGCTGGAACAGTGAGGAAGGACAACGGGAGTTTGCCGCGTGGCAGGCGGAACAGGCTCATATTGCAACCAAAGAAAAACAGGAAGTTCCCGCTGGGGAACTCCCTGCCTTACTTATCGTGTGTGGATTTTTGCAGGGTGCGTCCTTCGGGGCGCACCCTGTTTTTGTTTTTGGGTAGTTATTAGAGAGTGTCTTTATGCTTTAGCACATACTCTCTCGGCGTAGAACCATAATAGGTTTTGAACGCCTTATAGAAATTACTATGATTGCTGTATCCCAGCATGGAAGAAATTTCTTCCAGAGAAAGTGTCGTGTTCCGCATCAGCAGGACGGCACGGTTCATCCGCTTTTCGAGTAGAATTTCTGAAAAGGTCCGTCCCGTCTCTTTGTGAAGCAGTGCAGAGATGTAGTTCGGGTGGTAACCGAATCGCTCTGCAATGATTTTCAGCGTAACCACATCGGAATGATCGTCCATATAGGCGAGAATTTGTTCCGAAACAGTCTGTTTCACAGTTGTGTTTTTCTGAAGCCGATACCGTCTTGCGACTTCCAATAACAGCGTCTGCAACATGGATTTGAGGAGCTGCTGCGTATCACTCTGTTTATCTGCATATTCCACAGCCATCATTTCCAGAATGGAGCGAATGGCATGCTCGTCTGGCACGGAGAGGTGAATAAATTCATCGGAGAACCGATTGGTCTGCGGGTCGATGAAAAAACGGAACAGGTCTGCATCGGTATAAAGAATGGGCAGATACTCCCGAAAAAATGCTTCTTTCCGAATGAGAACACCAAGAATGATAATCTCCTGCTCGCTTTTGCCCCGCAGGGCATAGCCGCTGTAGGGCTGGCCGATGTAACATTCGTTTTCGTGGATGGTGATGAGATTGTCATACTTTGCGGATAGCGCCTCGTAGCTGTTCTGATAGGCGTAGTTGATAAAAAAGAAGTCCTGCCTGTGAAACGGCTCGCGAATTTCATGTCCTTTGAAAGCGCAGACCATGACGTCCTCAGCGGCATCTCCCGGCCAGTATGAGGTGATGTCATCTGGCCTGCCGTTCTTCATTTTGTGAAAGCTGAGATCGAGCGTTTCAAATTCGATTCCAAGCTTATGAATCGCAAGTTCGATTTGCTGGTTGTTCATTTACGCCTGACCTCCAATCCGACTCTATTATACCGCAATATATTAGAAAACACCACCAATTTCTTTAAGATAAGATAGTGAATGCACCGATGAAAACTCGTAGAATAAGGGCGGTCGGAAAGACAACAATCAGGCAAAGGAGCAGAATGTTATGAAGAAATCGGTCAATCAAAAAATGCTGTGCGTGCAGCCCTTACCGCAGACCATCGTGTCGTGCCGAGATAAAGATGGTAAAAACAATGCGCTGGTGGTGGGCTTTGTGGCAAATGTCAGTCTCGACCCGGCCATGGTGATGGTCGGTATTATGCCCACCCGATATTCACATCATATTGTGAAAGAAAGCGGCTGCTTCGTCATCAACTTCCCGAAGAAGAGCTTCCAGAAGGAATATGCCTATCTTGGCAGCAAGTCCGGTCGGGATGGCGACAAGTTTGAGGCGCTGAACATCAAATGGGAGGATGCCAAGTATGTCAACGCCCCCATTCTTACCGACTGTCCCGTCAGCATCGAGTGCAGTGTGGTGGCAAGCACCATGCCGGGCACCCATGAGCTATTCATCGGTAAAGTGGAGACTGTCAATGTGGACGAAGAATACATCGGTGCAGATGGCAGTATCCTGTGGGATAAGATGGACCTGATCTGAGGAAAGCAGCATGACAGAACTGAAAAAGCTAGAATCAGGGCTGGAATACTGCTACGATGACCCGGAAGTGGAAGCTCGTAAGGAGAATGCAATCCTGCAATGTAAAAAGTACAATGCCATTGGCGATACCGATTATGACGCACAGCGTACCCAACTGAAGGCGATGCTGGGCGGCATGGGGGAGAAAGTCTGGATTGCAAGGACCTTTAACTGTGATAACGGCAAGAAGATTTTTATCGGAAACAATTTTACCGGGAACTATAATCTGACCATTCTGGACATCCGGGAAGTCTATATCGGCGACAATGTGATGATTGGCCCGAACACCCTCATCACGACGGTGAACCATCCGCTTTCTCCACTGGGCAGACGGAAACACCTTGGTATTGCGAAGCCGGTGCATATCGGTAATGATGTCTGGATCGGCGGAAATGTGACGATTCTCCCCGGCGTGACGATTGGCAATAATGTGGTCGTTGCCGCAGGTGCGGTGGTCACAAAGGATGTGCCGGACAACTGCGTGGTCGGCGGTGTCCCGGCAAAGAAAATCAAAGATTTGGAAAACGATATTGGATAAAAAAACAGAGCGTTCCCGATGGGGAACGCCCTGCGTTACTTATCGTGTGTGAATTTTTCGGGGTGTGTCCGGCAGGGCGCACCCTGTTTTTGCGTTTAATCCTCTAATCCGTGACTTCCAGCCGCGTTCTTCAGATATTCTTCCGGTTCGCCGTTCAGGATCAGTTCGGCGTATGCCAGCGGGTCATTGTAGATGAGATAGTCCAGTTCTGACTGCTGCGCCATGGTCACATCCAGCGCATCCTCGACCCCGGTGCAGTCAATAGAGATTTTTCTGCCATCCCGGAGCAGCAACTCCACGCAGCCGGTGTCCATGTTGAACTTGCAGGCTCTTTCATCGTACTTCATAATCTTGCGTCCTTTCTGCCTTACGGCACTCTTACAGTTGTGACCTTTGTGATACGGTCTTTCTTCTGATAAGGTTTCGGACACACAGCCGTCAGGGAAGAGCCGTTGTTCTCGTTTCCAAAGAAAACAAAAAATCCGAACCCTTCTCCTATCGAGAAAAAGTTCGGATTTTCATTGTTTGGTGCGGATAAGAGGACTTGAACCTCCACCGAGTTGCCCCGATTAGAACCTGAATCTAACGCGTCTGCCAATTCCGCCATATCCGCATATTCTGTTTTGTTCGCCGCCGTTCGGCTCGGAACGATAGTTATTATACCACGGAAAACGGGAAAGTCAAGCGTTTTTTCAAAAAAGTTTTTGCATTCTTTTTCGCATATTTTATCTTGCGTTCCTGCGCACAAAAACACAGACATCCGCCCCGGTGATGCCTGCTTCCGGGGCAAATGTCTGCCAGACCACGCTTCTTATTTTGCAGTTTTTCCTGAATTTTCTCAGATGCCCCAGAACAGCCAGAGGCTCCCTGCCCCCACGAGGACTGCCGCCAGCGTGAAGGGTACGCCGATGCGCAGGAAGTCCCGGGTGCGGACAGTCTCGCCGTTCTTGCGGAGAATACCGATGGCCGCGATGTTGGCTGACGCGCCGATGGGGGTCAGGTTGCCGCCCAGCGTCGCGCCGGTAAGCAGACCGAAGTAGAACAGCTCCGGCTCAATGCCCGCGCCGCCGTTCATGAGGGCGGCGACGCCCTGCACCACCGGCAGCATAGCCGCCACATAGGGGATGTTGTCGATGAAGGCCGACAGCCCCACCGACGCAGCCACCAGCAGCAGATAAAGATGCAGCGGCTCGTCTCCGGCTGCGGAGTGGAACAGCTGCGCCGCCGCGTCGATGACTCCCGCCCTGCTCACTCCTTCCAGCAGAATAAAGAGGCTGAAGAGCAGCAGCAGGGTGTCATAGTCCAGCGCCCGGAACGTCTCGGCCAGCGGCTTCAGGGAGCGGCTGCGCCAGCAGGCGCGGGCGGCACCGAAGAGGCACAGCCCCATGCAGACGAGTCCGCTGCGCAAGGTATAGAGCAGATGCAGCACGCCGCCAGAAGGCTCAGGCAGGAAGGACGCCGCGATGAGCAGACCTACCGTCAGCAGGAGAAGCGCCGTGGGGACATCGTCCTCCACCTCCGTTTCCACCGTGACATGGACGGGCTGGCGCTGGTCCCGGAACAGCCAGAACAGCACCCCCAGCGAGGCCAGCGCTCCCAGCTCCACGCTCCAGAAGATGCCGGGTCGACCCTCCATCCAGAAGAAATCGAAGAAATTCATCCCCGCAAAGCCGCCCAGCAGGATGCTCGTGGTGTCCCCCACCAGCGTTGCCGCGCCCTGTAAATTGGACGACACCGCAATGGCGATGAGCACCGGCACCGGCGATAGTTTCAGCCGCCGGGCGATGGCAAGCCCTACCGGAGCCACCATCAGCACGGTGGCCACATTGTCCACAAAGGCACTGATGAACCCCGCCAGCAAAGCCAGCACCGACACGGCCCACCGGACATCCGGCACATGGGCAATGAGCTCCTCAGCCAGCCGGGCGGGCATCTTGCTCTGGATAAAAAGAAAGACCGTACCCATCATTCCCGCCATCATCAGCAGGACATTGAAGTCTACGGCCCGGGCGGCGTCCGCCAGCGTGAAATCGTACACGCCCAGCTTTCCCAACAGCAGGAACGCCCCGGCCCCGCCCAGCGCGACCCAGGGGCGGTACTGCTGCACCGCCAGCATCAAGATATAAAACAGGACAAACAGGCTCAGCGCCAGTGTCATTTCGTCTCCTCCGCAGGTTCCATGGGCTTTGCGTCTTCTTCTATCATCCGATAGCCGACGCCAAGCTCGTTGAGGATATAAGTATTGCTGCCCGGGCGGCTGCCCAGCTTTTTGCGGATATTGGCCATATTTACCTGCAGCTTCTTGGTGCTGCTGGCGTCCGTGTCGCCCCAGATGGCCCGGACGATGGCCGCATAGGTCATCACGCGCCCGGCGTGCTCGGACAGGAAAGCCACGATGTTGTATTCCGTCTGGGTCAGGCGCACCTCCTGCCCGTCCACGAACACCTTGCGGCGCTCGTAGTTGATGGTGAGGCCCTGTGCGCTGAACACCCCGCCGGGCAGACTGCCGCCGCCATAGCGGTTCACCCGCAGCGCAGCCCGCACCCGGGCCAGCAGCTCACCGGTACCGAAGGGCTTGGTGATATAGTCGTTGGCACCAAGGTCGAGGGCCTCGATCTTATCCTGCTCGGTGGTGCGGGCCGACAGGACGATGATGGGGGTCAGATACTTCTGCCGGATGGAGCGGATGGCGTCCAGACCGTCCCGGTCGGGCAGGCCGAGGTCCAGGATGACGAGGTCCGGGTTATAGGAGATGAACATGGTCATGCCCATCACGCAGGTCTGGGCCACCAGCGCCTGATAGCCGTTGGTCTCCAGCAGGGTCTGGATGAAGCTGCAGATGTTCGCCTCATCCTCGATGATAAGTACCTTGAATTTATTATTGCTCATCCTCTGTTTCCTCCGTATCCACTTCTTCGGTCTCCAGCCAGAACCGGATGGTCGTACCCTCGCCGGGCGTGCTCTCGGCCTTTATCTCGCCGCCGTGGGCTTTGATGATGGCCGCGCATACCGACAGCCCGATGCCCATGCCGTGCTTGCCGCCCGACGAGGTATCCTGCGTCAGGGTCGTGCCGGTGAAGAGGGTCTTGAGCCGCTCTTTCGGGATGCCGCAGCCGTTGTCAATGACTTCAAACACCGCCCGCTGCCCCAGCGTGAACACCCGCAGCGTCAGGCAGGTCATCCCCTTGGCGTGGAGCACCGCGTTTTCCAAAAGGTTCGTCAGCACCTGCTGGATGAGCATGGAGTCCATCGGGATGACGATGAAGTCATCCGGAAGCTTTACTTCCACCGGTACGCCGGGGTGGAGCTTCTGGAACCGCACCAGCACCGTATCCACCAACTCTTCCAGCACGGTGGGCGTCTTCTGGATGGCGACGCCGTCGGCGTCGATGCGGGTGACGGAGAGCAGATTCTCCACCATCCGGTTGAGCCACTGGGCGTCGGCACAGGCCTCGGAAAGGAGCTTTATCTTCTGCTCCCGGCCCAGCGAGTCGTAGTTGTCGATGACCGTAGAGCAGGCCCCGTAGATGGACGTCAGCGGAGTGCGCAGGTCGTGGGAGACAGCCCGCAGGAGGTTGGCCCGCATCTTCTCCGTCTCGCTCTCCATCCGCAGCTGCTCCTGCTTTTTGACGCGGGTGGTCAGGGTGCTCGTCATAAAGGAGACCACCAGCATCACCACGCCGGAGAAGATGTTCTCCGGGATGGTGAAGTTGAAGGCAAAGTAGGGCGTGCGGAACGCGAAGTTGACCGCCAGCACGCTGATGACAGAACCGGCCACGCCCCACCAGTAGCCGTCGGTGTACATGGAAACAAAAAACACCGCCAGCAGGAACACCATCGAGGCCACACCGTCGATGCGGCCGCTGATGAACTGGATGAGCGTCACACAGGCGAACGCCCCGATGAGCGCCGCCAAAAGTACCCAGACGTCCTTTTTCCGGAGCATCTGCTTCATTTGCTGTCCCTCCCGATATATATTCGGTTACATTGTAAAAGTATACCACAAATAAATTAAAGATACAGCAAAGGGTGGGCATTTTTCCGTGCTTCCAAAGGGTTGACAAAAGTGCGTTCCTGGCTCACAATAGAATCATCTTCTTTATCGTAATAAAGGAAAGGGAAAGAATATGCTGTATTTTGAGAACGACTACTGCGAGGGTGCGCATCCCGCCATCCTGCAGAAGCTGACGGAAACGAACTTCGAGAAGGTGTCCGGCTACGGCACCGACCCCTACTGCGCCAGCGCAAAAGAGAAGATACGCACCGCCTGCGCCTGCCCCGAGGCAGACGTCTTCTTCATCTCCGGCGGCACCCAGGCCAACTCCATCGTCATCGCCTCCATGCTCCGCCGCTGGGAGGGCGTCATCGCCGCCGCCACTGGCCATGTGGCCGGTCATGAGGCGGGTGCCATCGAGTTCACCGGCCACAAGGTCATCGGCCTGCCCCAGAAGAACGGCAAGCTGGATGCCGCCACGGTGGAGGATTTCTGCAAGACCTTCTACGCCGACTCGAACCACGACCACATGGTCTTCCCCGGCATGGTGTATATCTCCCACCCCACCGAGTACGGCACCCTGTACAGCAAGGCTGAGCTCGAGGCCCTGTCCGCCGTCTGCCACACCTACCATATGCCCCTCTTCGTGGACGGCGCACGTCTGGGTTATGCGCTGGTGAGCGAAGGCACCAATGTGACCCTGGCCGACCTCGCCAGGCTCACCGACGTCTTTTACATCGGCGGCACCAAGGTGGGCGCACTCTGCGGCGAGGCCGTGGTCTTCCCCCACGGCGCACCGGCCCACTTCATGACGATGGTCAAGCAGCAGGGCGCTCTGCTGGCCAAGGGCCGCCTCATGGGCATCCAGTTCGACGTTCTCTTCACCGATGACCTCTACACCCGCATCAGCCGCAACGCCATCGAGACGGCCAACGCCCTCAAGAAGGGCCTCGCCGCCAAGGGCTACCGCTTCTTTATGGACTCCCCCACCAACCAGCTCTTCGTCGTGCTGGAAAACACCCAGCTGGCCGCGCTGGAAGGCAAGGCAAAGTTCGGCTTCTGGGAGAAGTTCGACGACAGCCACACCGTCGTCCGCATCGCCACCAGCTGGGCCACCAAGATGGGAGAGATCGAGCAGCTCATCGCTCTGATGTAACTGCCAAAACTTTTCCCTCCATTTTATGCGAAACGCCGGTTGCTTTTGGGGCGTCAATATGCTATCTTTGAAAGAAACATGAGTGGAAGGAAGGTTTTCTCTATGGGCTTTTTGAACAGGCTCTTCGGCGGCAGGGCAAAGACTGCGGAAGAGACGCGGTTCCCCGGTGAAAAGATGGTCGTCAGAGCCCCCATGGACGGCATCGTTCTCCCGCTGGAACAGCTCCCGGACGAGACGTTCGCCGCAGCCATCCTCGGCCCGGGCTGCGGCATCGAGCCCACCGGCGGCACGGTCTACGCCCCCTTCGACGGGAAAGTCACTTCCATCGCCCCCACTCTCCACGCTGTGGGGCTGGAAAGCACCGAGGGCATCGAGCTGCTCATCCACATCGGGATGGACACCATCGCCCTGCGGGGCAGCGGCTTCACCCCGCTGGTCAGGGAAGGACAGGCCGTCAAAGCCGGAACACCCCTGCTGAACGTGGACCTCGACGCCATCCGCGCCGCCGGGCTCTCCACCGAGAGCGCCGTCATCGTGACCAACGCCGACGACCTGCCAAAGCTCCATATCATCGCGGGCGGCATCATCTCCACCGGCACGCCGCTGTTCAAATTCGAGTAAGATACAAAAAAGACATCTGCCGTCGGCGGATGTCTTTTTTGTTATGCTCATGCTTTTTCGGGCTTATACTGCAGGACCCGCTCGGAGACGAGGCCGTTGAAGAACTGGATGAAGGGTCCGAGGCAGAACGCGCAGATGAGGGTACCCAGACCCACAAGACCGCCCAGGAGCCAGCAGAGCAGGGCGCAGAAGGCGTCGGTGAAGACGCGGCAGCCGAAGTACTGGAAGTGCGTGTAGTCCCGCAGACCCAGCGAGAGGTAATCGTAGGGCGCAATGCCGAGGTCGGCCGTCTGGTAGAGAGACGCGCCCAGCGCCGTCACAAGGACGGCCAGCACCACCCACACCAGCTGTTCCGGCAGAGACGCTGCCGGGCCGAAGGCCGCGGCAATGGGGTCGTAGAAGAAGGTTATGATGAACCCCATGCCGATGCCGTTGACGAAGGTGCCAAGGCCGATGTACTTGCGCCCGAACCAGAATTCCAGCGCAAAGAAGAGGATGTTGGTGGCGACGTTCTGCACGCCCAGCGAGATGCCCAGCAGCTCGGCAAGGCGCATATTCAGCGCGCTGATGGAGTCGTTGCCGAGATGGGACTGCTTGAAGAGGGCGATGCCCAGACCAATAATGACAATGCCCACCACCATACCCACGATGCGGCGGGTAGTCGGCTTTTGGGTGGTCGAAGTGCTCATGAAACGGCCTCCTGATCTATTTTTCTCTATTATAACGCTGCAGGAGGGTCGGCGCAATCAATATCGCACAATTATCTGTTTCATTGTGGGAAACTCATTGTCTCAAGTCTTCTTCCAGCCGGGCCTTGTCCAGCCCCTCGCCGATGACGATGAGCACCTGCTGTCCCTGCGGGATGGGAGCCGCTGTCAGACCGGCGGCGGCAGCATTCAGCTCGTACCACCGGCCATCGTCCTCCACGAAGCCTTTCACCCGGAGGACATTTCCGCAGGCGGGATCGGTGAAGAGGGACGGGATGTTCTTTTCCAGCTGAGCGCGGGGCAGACCCAGCTCGAGGAAGTAGGCCGAGGTAAAAGCATCATGCGCGTCGAAGTGGAGCTTTTCGCAGCTGGCCTGCCGGTAGCCGCACTTTGCGATGCGGGCCATATCGTCGCCGGTCAGATCGGCCCAGTCCTTCGCAATGATCTCCTCCGGGCCGAACTTCCGGGAGCACTTGCAGGCTTCCAGCGCATGGGCCAGATGGGCTTCTGCCCCCTGCTTCTGCGCGTCAGAGGCCAGCTGACAGCGGCTCAGGAGGACACTGCCCGCCCATGCACTCTCGGAAGCGAGGATATATTCTGCCTGCGGGGAAAGTTCTTCCGGCAGAAGGGCATCCACGATGGCAATGACATTGCCCAGCTGATACCAGTGGTCCAGCGGCTCGTCCCGCAGCACGTCGAAGAACTCGTCCACGTCAAAGATCCCGCTGGGCTCCACGATGACCCGCTCAAAGCCCCGCATGGCCATGGAGATGAGCTTCGTCCGCATCCGGCGCTGGTGGGTGTCGCAGTCGCAGCCGCCGCTGATGGTCTCCAGCTCCACGCCCTGGGCCTCGAGGTCCTGCAGGAGCATGGCGTCCACGTTCACCGCGCCGAAGTCGTTTTCCAGCACACAGACTTTGACGTCCTGCCCGGCCCACCATGCCGCGTATCTGCGCAGGAAAGTGGTCTTCCCTGCCCCGAGAAATCCTGTGATAAGGTCTACCTGAACCATTGTCCTGTCCTCCTGCTGTATCAGCTTTTTCAGCGATAGTATAAACTGACAGCCGTCGATTGTCAAACACAGGAAACGGCCCTTTCCCGGTCTGGGAAAGGGCCGCTCCGCCGCAATGCTGGGAGTTTCTTACAGGAATTCGACGCTGCCGTCCTCGATGTGGTACATCGCACCGACGACCCGCAGGCCCGTTTCCGCCTTGATGTCATGGATGCACAGGCTCTTTTCGATCTCCTGCACACTGTGTCGGACATTGAGACAGCTGGCCTTGTAGGGGTCTCGTTCGTCCCCGATGGCCTTTTTTATCTCGTCCGTGATGTAGCGGATATAGCCGGAGGGCTCGTGGTTGATGGCGGCATCCACTGCACCGCAGTGGGTGTGGCCCAGCACCACCACCAGCCGACAGCCCAGATGGCCGGCAGCGTACTCGATGCTGCCCAGCTGGTGGTCATCGATGACGTTGCCCGCCAGCCGGATGACGAACAGCTCACCGATGCCCGCCGAGAAGATGTTCTCCGGAATGACCCGAGAATCCGAACAGGTGACGATGATGGCGTAGGGCGACTGGCCCTTCGTCCAGGTGGACATCCGGATACGGCGGGAAATATCGCCGCTCCCGTTTTCCGCGTTCAGGTATTTCAGATTGCCCGCCGCCAGCTTGTAGATGGCATCGGCCGCGGTGCAGACTGGGGTCTCACGCATTGCAGCAGCCTCCTTGGGAAAAAGTGGTAAAATCGTTCTGCAAAAATGCCCGGCCGTCCAACGAAGGGCAGCCGGGCGGGAACTCAGTTTATCAGAAGTGGATGACGCCGAGGATCAGACCAGCGACGAGGCAGACGATGGAAACACCCCACTGCCAGCCGAAGCAGTACTTGATGTGGTCCTTGATCTCGACACCGGCCAGACCGATGCCCAGATAGGTAGCGGGAGCCACCGGGCTGATGAAGGTAGCGCAGTTGCGGCAGACGACCATTGCGATGGCGATGTGAGCCGGGTTGACGCCGAACTGGTTGCCAACGCTGACCAGAACGGGCAGCAGGCCGTAGAAGTAGGAGTCGGTGTCGAACAGCAGAGCCAGAGGCACGCTCAGGATGCCGATGATAACAGGCAGGAAACGGCCCATGGATGCCGGGATAAAGCTTGCCATAACGACTGCCATCTTCTCCATGATGCCGCTCTTGCTCAGGACACCGAGGAAGACGCCGGCGCACAGGATGGTGGAAGCCATGCTCAGACCAGCGGAAGCGTGGCTCTTGATGATGGAGTTGTGCAGCTTCTTGCCACGGTAGTTGACCAGAATGCCCAGAGCGCAGCCAACCATAAAGACGTAGTAAGAGGGGAAGATGTCCAGGACCAGCACGATGATGACGGCCAGAGTCAGGATGACGTTGAAGATGAAGTTCTGGGGACGAGCCAGAGTCTCGTCCTTCTTGCCGTCGTCGGAGTCGTCGTACTTGCCGGCGTCCTCAGCAACGATGGAATCGCCGAGCTTTGCGATGCGCTTCTTCTCCTGCAGGCCCCAGAAGATGGCAGTGCCGACAGCCAGCACCAGGCCGACGATCTGCATGGGCATGAGCTGGAACCACAGGTCGTTGGGCTCCATCTCGATGACGCTTGCGGCGCGCATGGTGGGGCCGCCCCAGGGCATCAGGTTCATGACGCCCATTGCGGTGACGCAGATGAGCAGCAGGGTCTCACGGCGCATGTGCAGGCGCTTGTAGACGGGCAGCATGGCGGGGATGGTGATGAGGAAGGTGGAAGCGCCGCCGCCGTCCAGATGGCCGATGATGGCGATGAGGCAGGTCATCAGAGCAACGCCGACGACGTTGTTGCCGACCTTCTTCATCAGCGCACCGATGATCTTGTCGAACATGCCTGCATCGGTCATGACACCGAAGAACAGGACGGAGAAGATGAAGAGGACAGCCGTACCGTGGACGCCCTTGACGCCCTCCTTGATAAAGCCAGCCATTTCATCCAGGGTGAAAGCACCGGTAGCCACCAGAATGGCTGCGGTGATGGTCGAGACGCTGACGAATGCCAGTGCAGGGACCGTGACATTGCGCAGCAGCAGGACGATGACCGCAATCACCGTTGCAAAGCCGAGCAGAGCGAGGATCGTATCACTCATGGGTTTGTACTTCCTTTCCTTTTTTCATATACCGGGGATGCATTCCGTTTTATCCTCCGGAATCATTCCCGTTCATTATGGTTCCAGTATACAGGCTCAAACTTACAGCCCAAAGCCCTTCTCGTTACGGTTTGTTAAGAAATTCCTTAATATCCTGTAAGATTGCGTATGGAAGGTTGGATACAATAGAGTGCAACACAAAAGGCGTCCTTTCGGACGCCTTTTGCGTTGTTTATTCTTTCCGGCTGCTCCTTATCTGCGCCAGAAGCGTAGACGCCGACACCGGTTTTACCACATAGCCGTCGATGACGCCGTGGCTGCGGGCGTCCACGATCTCCCTTGTGGGGGCATTGGTCATCACGATGCGGGTCATGCCCGGGTAGCGGCCCCGGATGGCCATGCAGAGATCCACGCCGCTGCTGCTCATCAGGCTCTCGTCGATGGCAAGGACGTCGAAGGGCTGCTGCTCCAGCAGCTGGCGCAGCTCGCCCCGGCGGGAGCAGGTGGACACGCTCAGGCCCAGCGCGCTGAGGTCTTTGTCCAGCAGGTCGAGGACCTTGTTGTTGTCGTCCGCCGCAAGAATGCGCAGCTTGCTGTCCACGCCCCACTGCAACTGTTCGCGCTCCTGCTGCTGTTCCAACACCGGCAGATAGACATAGAAGGTCGTGCCTCTGCCGATGGTGCTCTCCGCCCGGATACGGCCCCGGTGGGTGCGGATGATCTGGTCAGCCAGGGCAAGGCCGAGGCCGGTGCCTTCGCCGGTCTTCTTTGTGGTGAAGAAGGGCTCGAAGATGTGCTGCATCGTCTCCTTGTCCATGCCGCAGCCGGTGTCGGTGACGCTCAGGCAGACGTAGCTCGACCACTCTTCGGAGATCTTCTCTTCCGGGAAGAGCGCCGCCAGCTCACTGCGCGGCACGACACTGCCCCGGATGGTCAGCTTTCCGCCCCCGGAGCCGATGGCGTGGATGGCGTTGATGCTGATGTTCAGCAGCACCTGTTGCAGCTGGGTCGCATTGCCCAGAACGCATTCGCCGCTGAGCTCATTTTCTTCCTTCAGCTCCACGTTCTTCGGGCAGTTCGTCTCCACCAGTTTCCGGGTTCGATGGAGCAGTCCCTCCACCGACACGGCGTCGTAGACCGTCTCCACGTTTTTCCGGCTCATGGAGGAGATTTGTTTCACGACCTCCTGTGCCTTCTGCGCCGCCTCGCTGATCTCCATCGCGTTGTCATAGATTTCGCTGCCCGGGTCGGCGTCGGCCATGATGAGGTCGGCATAGCCGGTGATGGGGGTCAGGAAGTTATTGAACTCATGGGCGATGCCGCCGGTGAGGGTTCCCATCATCTGCAGCCGCTGGCCGTGGGCCAGCGACTCTTCGCTGCGGTGGAGCTCTTCGAGGGCCTGGTTCAGAGTCTTCAGATCGCTGATCTCGGTCGCGCTGCGGCGGTCACGCTCCTGCAGTCGGAACATCTGGAACATGAAGAGCACCAGCACCAGCGCCACGCCGCCGAAGATGAGGACCACCTTCACGAAGCTCTGCTGTACCGGCTCGTAGAAATCGTCGTAGTCCACCACGGCGCTGACGATCCAGAAGCTGCCCCCCACGTCCAGATGACGAAAGGCGCTTATCTTATGCACCCGGGGCAGATCCGGGTCGGCCCACCAGTAGGAGTAGTAGTCCAGCGTGCCGGATTCCTCTTCCTGCTGAGCGCGCAGCAGCTCACTCAGACTGCTCATGTCCAGTTCCTTCCCCTGATAGATGCGCTGGCGGCCCTCCACGACTTTGATGCCCCACTGAACGGCTTCGGGGTGCATGACCACAAGGTTATCGTCATTCTTTATCATGATGTAGCCGTTCCTGCCGACATGGATCTCCGAGATGAGCTGCTGATACATGACCGTGGAGTCTACCACGAGGCAGGCTGTCTCACCCCCGGCCTTCTTCTTCATCACAAGATAGTGCTCGTCACCGCTGTGGTACTGCCAGTAGGAGATGTCCTCCGTCCGGGTGATGAGGACATCGCAGACGGCGCTGAGGCCGTAGCAGCTGTAGATGACCTCGCCGCTGCTGTTTTCCAGCCAGACGTCCCGGATGGTATCGCTCCGGGCCACCGTGGGGCGGAACGCTTTGCTGACCTCCGCTTTTCCGGCGATGGAGTCCAGCCGGTCGGCGTATTCTTCCAGCAGGACGCGGATGCTGTCGGCGGTGCTCTGCACCACCAGCTCCATCTGCCTCGTCTGGCTGTCCATCATGGCGGTGCGGTAATCCTTCCAGACGGCACCCACCACGACAGCCAGTGCGGCTACTGTGACGACGCCGATGGCCAGCGGCACCCACAGGGTACGCAGCGTCTGGAAGCGTATCTTTTTCGGGGCGTTCTCCTTCATATCGAGTCCTCCTTTGGGGCGGTCTTGCTCTTCCTGTCTAAAAATGTTATAATTTTATTTATCACAAATGAAACAAATTTTCCGGTCAGAAAAGTGCAGGGAGTTATCATGTCGTATCATGTTCTTATTGTAGACGATGATCCAGCAATTTGCAAACTTTTATCGAAAGTTATGATAAGCAATGAGATGGACCCTCTCGTCGTCAACAGCGGCGCGGCGGCGCTGGACCTCATCGCGCGGCAGAGCAGCACGCTGGATATGATCCTGATGGACATCACGCTGGGCGACATGGAGGGATTCGATGTCATCCAGACCATCCGGCGCAACGGCGTCACCACGCCGGTCATCATCATCAGCGGCCGCAACGAGGACTACGATTTCATGTACGGCCTCTCGCTGGGCGCCGACGACTATGTCACCAAGCCCTTCCGTCCCCAGATTTTGGGCGCAAAGGTCAAGGCCCTCATCCGCCGCAGCAAGAGCTTTTCGCAGGAGAACAACCAGCAGATCAGCTGCGGGCCTTTCCTCTGCGACACCACCACCATGCGCTTTTATAAAAACAATGTGGAGCTGAACCTCTCCGAGAAAGAGCGCAGCCTGCTGCTGCTCTTTGTCCGCCACCCGCAGCAGGTGTTCACCAAGGATATGATCTACGAGCAGATATGGGGAAACCTCATCGCCGTGGACGACAACGCCATCATGGTCTACATCAACCGCCTGCGCAGCAAGATAGAGGACAACGCCCGCACGCCCCAGCACATCATCACCATCCGCGGCGTCGGCTATCGTTTCGTGCCGTAAGAGCGTCATTTATTTTTTCATAGAAACAAAGAAGAGCAGCCAACTGCGCGCGGTGCAGTTGGCTGCTCTCTGGTTTTATGCCGGTATAAAACACAAAACCTTGAAAAAGGAGAATCGCATGAAGTTTGTGTGCATATTTAGCCGCAAAAGCGGGGGTGAGAAGAGCGAAGGAATCTCCGTGAATCCATTCCGAAGCGTGGTTGGCAAGCCACATTCCCGCTTTTACGCTATATCACTCAATCTTCGCGGAAAGAGAAAGGCTTGACTTCGCGGACGACGTCCATGACAGTGCCGTCGCGGGCCTCGATGATGCCCACGATGCGGTCGCCGAACTGGACCTTCTCAGGCTCGCCGACGATGGAGTAGGCGATGTCGCGCAGCTCCTCGATGGTCTTCAGAGGCACGCAGTCAGCGGCCTTCAGAGCCTCCAGCAGATCAGGACGGCGGGGGTTGACGGCCACGCCGTAGTCGGTGACGACGATGTCAACGCTCTCGCCCGGGGTGGTGACGGTGGTGACGTCGGTGCAGATGGCCGGGATGCGGCCCTGCAGCAGAGGAGCGATGACGATGGTGCATTTTGCACCCTGTGCGGTATCGGGATGGCCGCCCTGTGCGCCGGTGATGATGCCATCGGAACCGACGACGACGTTGCAGTTGAAGTGGGTATCGACTTCCAGAGAGGCCAGGATGACGTAATCCAGCTTGTTGACGAAAGCGCCCTTGTTCATCGGGCTTGCGTACTCGCCAGCAGAGATGGGGAAGTGGTTGGGGTTGGTGCGGACGTTGTTGACAGCGTCCAGATCAAAGTCCTGCGTATCGACCAGCTTGCGGGCCAGACCACGGTCCAGCAGCTCACACATAGGCTTGGTCAGACCGCCGACACCCAGACCCATGTGGATGTTCTTCTCTTCCATGATCTTGGACAGAGAGATGGTGGAGGCGATGGATGCGCCGCCGACACCGGTCTGATAAGAGAAGCCGTCCTTGAAGTACGGGGTGTTTGCAACGACCTGAGTGCAGTACTCTGCCATCAGGATCTTGCGCTGGTCGGTGGTGGGCTTTGCAGCGCCGGTAGCGATCTTCTCGGGGATGCCGATCTGGTCCACGACGCAGACGTAATCCACCTTGGTCTGGTTGATCTCTGCGGGGTAGTTGGGGTAGTCCACGAGGCAATCGGTGACAGCGACGACATAGTCAGCCATCTCAGCGTCCACGTAAGCATAGCTCAGGACGCCGCAGTTGGTCTTGCCGCCCATACCGGAGCAGTTGCCGTACTCGTCGCAGGAGGGTGCGCCGATGAAAGCGATGTCCACATGGGTCTCGCCGGTCTCGATGGCGCGGACACGGCCGCCGTGGCTGCGCATGGTAGCCAGACCCTTCAGCTTGCCATGAGAAATGGCATCACCGATCTTGCCGCGGACGCCGGAAGACTCGATGTTGACGATGGTGCCGTCCTCGATCATGGGGACGAGGGCGTCATGAGCCTTGCCCAGAGAGCTTGCGCTCAGGGTGATGTTCTTGAAGCCCATCTTGTGGATCTCTTCCATGACCATGCAGACCACGAGGTCGCCCTCGCGGAAGTGGTGGTGGAAGGAGACGGTCATGCCGTCGTGGGCATTGCACTTGACCAGAGCCTCGTGGATGTCCTTGACCATCTTGTCGTGGTCATTGCGCATCACGGGGGTGACTTTCGGGCTGGCCTTCTGGAAAGCCTTGCCGTCCTTATAGTTGTTGCCCTGAAAGACCTCTTTGCCGGTGCGCTCGAGGATCTCTTCGGGAATTTCTCTGCCGACTGCGTTCAACATAATTACAAATCCCCCTTATACACGCCGGATGCCTTTGCCAGATCGATGGTGCGCTTTGCACCATCGTAGAAGGCGATGTCGATCATCTTGCCGTCAACGGTGAAGACGCCGATGCCCAGAGCCTTCTTGGAATCGATCTCCTTGACGACCTTCTCAGCGAAGATGATGTCCTTCTGGGTGGGAGTAAAGATCTCGTGGACGATGGGGATCTGACGGGGGTTGATGATGGATTTGCCGTCGAAGCCCATCAGGTGGATGTTCTCCACGTCCTTGCGGAAGCCATCCATATCCTTCAGATCGGTATAGACGGTGTCAAAGCACTGCACGCCTGCTGCGCGGGCTGCAATGATCATCTGCTGACGGGCGCCCATCAGCTCAATGCCGGTGCCGGTGATGTGGGTCTGCAGGTCCTTGGTGTAGTCGCCGCCGGACAGTGCGATGCCGAACAGGCGCTCATCGCTCTCGCAAATCTCCAGAGCGTTCATGACGCCGCGGGCAGACTCCAGAGCGGCGATGATGAGAACTTCGCCCTCAGGACGGCCATAGGTCTTCTCGTCCTCGGCGATGGCCTGCGCCACGCGGTGGACATCCTCAGCGTGCTCGGTCTTGGGGATGCGGATGGAATCGCAGCCGCCGGCCACGCAGGCACGGATGTCTTCACGCCAGTAGGGAGTGTCCAGACCGTTGATACGGACGACGCGCTCTGCACCGCGGTAGTCCACAGTCTTCAGAGCATGATACAGGCTGAAGCGGGCGACGTCCTTCTGGTTCTCGGCGACAGCGTCCTCGAGGTCCAGCATCAGAGAGTCGGCCTTATAGATGTAGGGGTCTTTGATGAGGCCAGGCTTCTGCGCATTCAGGAACATCATCGTGCGGCGCAGGCGCTTCTTGTTCGGATTATTCATCGAATGGCACCTCCCCAAGGCAGATTCTCATACTGGTCAACAGAGCGGAACACCGCGCCCTCGATGCGGGCCTTCAGGGTGCAGTCCAGTGCGCCCTTGTCCACGATGGTGATGCGGACGTTGTCGATGTCCAGATCCTTCAGGGTCTCCAGTGCGACCTTGCGCAGCTGGTTGCCGTACTGATGGATGACAGAGCTTTCGAGGGCGAAATCGATCTTACCCTCACCCGGCTCGACGGTCACCATGCAGTCGCTGGATTCCAGAGTGCCAGCCGTGGCTGCTTTCTTGATCTCCATGCTTTTTTCCTCCTTGGCAGGTGGTTTCTTCAATCGTTATACCGTACTTGCGGGGCGGCACCTCACTGCGCCGCTCCTGATGGTTCTATCATAATCGGACAATCTTACAAAAGGCATAGCGTCAGTCTTAATATTCGTTAAGAATCGCCAAAAATTTCTCTTGTACACAAGACATATTCCATTTTGGCATAGTTTCCGAGCCACCACAATGCCGATCCACCGTTCCCCGGTTTCGGAGAGCAGCAGACCGACTCTGAAACTATGATACCTTAAGACCGGACGTTTGTAAAATCGTCAGATCCAATCTTGAACCATTCTCTGGGAGAATGGTTGCTTACTGGTTGTTCCGATAGTAGTTGATGAGGCAGCCATCGGCGATGATCTGACGCTCCGGCTCGGTGAGGGCACCGGTGGAGACCGGGAAGGCGGTCACGGTGCCGTCCGGTTTAACGGCGTAAGCAGTAAAGCTGGCCTTGTTCTCGAGAACGGCCTCGCGGATACCAGGCACAAAGATGTAATCGCCCAGTTCAAACACCTCGGGGTTCTCTACGAGGAAGGGCGTCATGCCCCAGTTGATGCAGTTGGAGCGATAACGCTTGGTGGCGTACTGCTTGGCAAAGTTAGCGGATGCACCCATGACACGCTGGCAGGAAGCAGCCTGCTCACGGGCGGAACCGTCGCCGGGCATATTGGCGAAGATGGTAGAGCCGATGTCAGTGTGGGCGGGATCGTTCTTCACACCAGCCTTAGTCAGGGCAGCATAGACGTTCAGGACTTCCTCGGGCAGGGCCTTGCCCGCCTCACGGTCGCGCTCGATCTGGCGCATGACCTTGCTGCGGCCCACGTACTGGGGGTCACGGCGGCTCAGTGCGAACTCAGACAGACGCTCGGGGTTGGAGCGGTAGGAAGAAGTCTCGCCGGAGGGGATGAGCTCGTCGGTGGTGGTGACGGGATCGGTGATGTAGGAGCAGACCTTGACCAGCAGATCGTCGGTCAGGGCAGGCATCTCGGGCCAGTCCTTGATGTTCGGGCCGAAGCGCAGCTCAGCATCCGGTTCGGCATGGCCCCAGCCGTTGTAAACGCGCTTCTCGTACAGGGAGGCGTTGTAGTGGTACTCAGGGTTCGTATACTCCACGTCCAGATCGGTGGCAGCGGTCAGCTTGCCGCCGTTGGCTGCGGTGGCCGCGATGGACCGGGCGTCCATCAGGGCAACGGCAGCCATCTGGCTCTCGCCCGGCTTGGAACCCTCGCGGTTCGGGAAGTTGCGGGTGGTGTGGCGGATGGAGAACTCGCCGTTGGCCGGGCAGTCGCCTGCACCGAAGCAGGGGCCGCAGAAGCACTCGCGCATGATGGCACCGGCGTTGACCAGATCGTTGGCACGGCCATTCTTGAGCAGTTCGCTCAGGGCGGGCATAGAACCCGGATAGATGCTCAGGGTGAAGGCACCGTTGCCGCAGCTCTGACCCCGCAGGATGTCGGCAGCGGCGCAGATGTTGTCGAAGGTGCCGCCGGCGCAGCCTGCGATCTCGCCCTGATCGACCCAGATGGCACCATTGTGGAACTTGCTGTCCAGATTCATCTTGGCACCCTTGATCTGCTTGTTGGCCTCTTCCTGTACAGCGTGCAGGATATCGGCAGCGTTGGCCTGCAGCTCGTGGATGGTGTAGGTGTTGGAGGGGTGCATCGGCATAGCGATGGTGGATTCAATGGTGCTCAGGTCGATGTAGACGCAGCCATCGTAGTAGGCCACCTCCGCAGGCTGCAGCTTCTTGAAGTCCTGCGGACGGCCGTGGATGGTGTAGTAACGCTGGGTCTCCTCATCGGTGACCCAAATGGAGGACCAGCAGGTGGTCTCGGTGGTCATGACGTCGATGGCGTTGCGATACTCGATGGGCAGGCCGGCAATGCCGGGGCCGACGAACTCCATGACCTTGTTCTTGACATAGCCCTTCTTATAGACGGCACCGCAGATGCTCAGAGCCACGTCGTGGGGACCGATGCCCGGGCGGGGCTTGCCGGTCAGGTAGATGGCAATGACCTGCGGACGAGCGAAGTCATAGGTGCGGCCCAGCAGCTGCTTGGCCAGCTCGCCGCCGCCCTCGCCGACCGCCATGGTGCCCAGTGCACCGTAGCGGGTGTGGGAGTCGGAGCCGAGGATCATCTTGCCGCCGCCGGCCATGGTCTCACGGTTGTAGCTGTGGATGTTGGCCATGTTGGTAGGGACGTAGATGCCGCCGTATTTATGAGCGGCGGACAGGGCGAACTTGTGGTCGTCCTCGTTGATGGTGCCGCCGACAGCGCAGAGGCTGTTGTGGCAGTTGGTCAGGACGTAGGGCAGCGGGAACTGCTTCATGCCGGAAGCGCGGGCCGTCTGGATGATGCCGACATAGGTGATGTCGTGGCTGGTCATCGAGTCGAACTTCAGTTGCAGCTGGTCAGGATCACCGCTCTTGTTGTGGGCCTGCAGGATACCGTAGGCCATAGTGCCTTTCTCAGCTTCCTTTGCGTCCACGATGCGGCCGGTCTTCTGGGCCACTTCCTCAGGGCAGGAGCAGATGGTCTCGCCGTTTACGAGGTAGATACCGTTATCGTATAATTTCAGCATGGTACTCTCCATTTTTCGCACATTTGCGTTCTTATACTCTCTCAAAAAGGCACTCCGGAAAAGGGGAGCCTCCCCTCCCCGGAGTGAATCAGACTTTTACAGAACCATAGAAACGATGAGGTTGAATATAGCTGCAACACCGATGCTGATAGGCGTTGCGACGAACAGCAGACGGTTGAACAGGCTGCTGCGCTCTTCCTCATTGCCACAGGAACCCAGAATCAGGGAACCGCCGGAAGAGAAGGGGCTGATTGCACTGCTCTGCGCGCCGAGAACCGTGCAGGTGAACAGATTGGCCGCGCCCAGACCCGTCGTTGCGGACAGACCGGGGATCAGCGGGAACAGAGCCGGGCAGACAACGCCGGTGGTAGAGCTGAAGAAGCTCATGACTGCGCCGACCAGACTGAATGCGATCGGAACCAGGAAGGTCGGAACGTTGCTGCCGATCCAGTTGGACAGCAGGTCAATGGTTCCAGCCTCAACTGCAACGGCGATCAGCATACCAGCTCCGGCGATCATCAGGATAGTATTCCAAGGAACACGAGCGATGATCTCCTTCTGCGGAGCAAGCTTCATCAGCAGCGCAATGACAGCGAAGACGAATGCGACCAAGCCGACGTCGATCTTTCCTGCAACCAGCTTGATGACCGCATTGCCGGGGATCAGCAGCTTGAGCAGCGGGAAAACCAGAACGACTGCCATCATCGCGACCATGAGATAGAGCGTCTGCTTCTGTGCGGTGGTGTATACTTCCGGTTTTTCAAACTTGACATCTTTGCCGATGTTGCGGTTTGCAGGCAGTGCAAAACGGAAAATAGTAATGAGGATCAGAGAGAACAGGACTGCCAGACCGAACATTTTCAGGCAGGTCACGAAAGAATCAATGGCTTCCAGTTCGGGAGCTGCCTCATAGGAGCTGTCCATCAGACCACGGAAGATAACGCCAAGCGCAGCCGTCGGGAAATCACCGCCCGCCAATGCGCCGCAGTTGATGGCGACTGCACCGGTCAGCTTGTCCATCTTGGACTCTTCGCAGATGAGCAGCGTGATGGGAGCGAGGAATGCCAGAACCGTGAAGTACGCTGCACCCATGACCGACAGGATGACAGCAACGGCGAACAGTGCATATGGCAGCATTCCCGGGAATTTACGGCAGGCATACAGCAGCGAGCGGGAAATCTTTTCCAGCGTGCCATTGGCTGCTGCAACATTATAGAACAACGAAACGGAGATGATGACGAACATCGTGTTCGTCGGCCAGAATGCAATCAGAGCTTTCGGCTTGAGATCCAGCCAGAAACAGCCGATAAAATATGCAAATACAATGCAGAAGAAACCCGTATTGATCTTGGTTTTATAGCCAAGAAAGACTGCCAGTGCGATGGCAGCGATAATAACAGCACTTTGCATGGAACATCCTCCTTATTCCACTTCTTCGGCGTTACTCGATGCCGAGCAAGCCTGCCGCAATGGTATGCGACATGTAGTAAATCTGGTCGTCCGGCACACCATGATCCGACAGATATTGGAGATACTGCTGCATCGCGATCTCCCAGTGAGGATTCTCGGTCTGACCGCCGTCTGTGCTGATGAGCACGTTCTTATAGCCGACCTCACGGATGACCTCGAGGTTTTCGGGCAGATTGCTCTTGTACTTGCCGCCGCCCATGTTCTGTGCATAGCAGCGTTCCAGCAGAACATCGTAATCCTTGACGATCCGTTTCTGGTCTTCGATGCTCATGTCGACGACCCACCATTCCGGATGGGTGACGACCAGCTTCTTGACACCGGCAGCGCGGGCTGCATCGCAGACGATGAAGCTCTCTTCGGGGGAAATATGCGCCGTGCCGAGTACTGCGTCATAATCCTTGACCAGCTGGAAGATGTCCTTCATCTCGGGAACAATTTTTCCATTCTCGGTCACCTTCACGCCATCGTCCGGGTTCTTGCCGAACTTTGCCAGATGGTTCTGGGCGTGCTGTGTCGGCAGCCAGACCACTTTGGCTCCCAGCTTCAGCGCGACCTCGACCGCCGCCGGATTCAGGCCGCCGACCGGATGGTTCAGGGTGATGCTGCCGAACATGGTAAAGTCCTTGTCGCCATGGACGATCTTGTTATAACGGTTGCACAGATAAGCCCGATCCATCGTCGTACCCTGATGGGTCTTGATGACAATGGCTCTTGCGCCCACCTTGACCGCGGCATCCGTCAGCTCCAGATCGTCATACGCTCTCAGTCGAAGATCCGGATTGGTGTGGACGTGCATATCAATAACGCCCTTCATTGGATATACGCTCATGTTTTACCTCTTTTCCATCATAATCCTGTACAAAAGAATCCTCATCTGCAGTTGAAGTTCTGGTGATTTTAGTATATAATCATTTCTGTGATTGGAAAAGTCCTGTTTTTATAATAGCCCCTATAGGCAAAACCGATAGAAAAAAAGAAATTTCTGTCGTTTTTGGAGGAATTGTCATGGATCTCCGCGAACTATACTATCTGAACGCCCTTGCCGAAGAGCAAAGCATCTCGAAAGCCGCCGAGCGGCTGTACATCGCGCAGGCCAGCCTGAGCCAATTCCTGCGCCAGTTCGAGGCGCAGCTTGGCTCCCCCATCTTCGTGCGCACCAACAAGGGTATCCGCCCCACCCCTTCCGGCAAGGTTTTTCTGAGTCACGCTAAGCACATCTTAAAAGAGTACCAGCAGGCCCAGCAGGAGTTCTGGGACAACGAGAACACCGTCGGCGGCACCGTGTTCTTCGGGGTCAGCTCCTTCCGCGGCAGCTATGTCATCCCGCCCATCCTGAAAAAATTCTACGACCAGAACCCTCGGGCCACCATCAACATCTACGAGGGCAACAGCATGAATCTGGTAGAGAAGATCCGGGAGGGCGAGTTGGATCTTGCGCTCTCCGCCTACCCCATCGTCAGCACCGAGGGCATCCAGATGGAATACCTCTACCGGGACGAGGTTCTGCTGGTCGCCACCAAAGACCACCCGATCTTACAGCAGGCCCGCATGGACGAGACCGGGCGGCTCCGCGTCTCGATGGAGGAAGTCACCCGCCATGAGTGCATCCTCAGCGGCAAGGATACCATGCTGGGTCACCTGATCCGAAGTGCGTTCGGAGCCTACGGCCTGCGGCTGAAATCGAAGCACGACAACATCACCGCCGAATTTGCCGCATCCATGGCACGGGTTGGCCTTGCTCTGGCTTTCACCTACCGCTCCTGCATCGTCGAAGAGCCGGATGTCGTCTATCTCTCGCTGGGGTCGCAGGGGCTTTACCTCCGGCTGGCCCTGCTCTCCCCCACCACCGACTACCGCTCCAAGGCGACGCTGGCCCTGACCAAGCTGCTCCGCGAAGAGCTGAGCGGCAAAAACGCAGATAAAAAGACACCCTCGCCGTCCAGTCAGATCAACGAAGGTGCCCTGTAAGGTTCGATTCTGTTTATGCGTGGTTGAAGCCCTTGCCGAACACCTCGGTGGTGCTGAGCATCGAGATAAAGGCGTTGAGGTTTTCCTTATGGATAAATGCCTGCAGCTGCAATGCCTCGCGGTGAGTGAGGGTCGTATAGATCATGTAGTGGGGCCGGTCGGTGTAGGCACCGTAGCAGGGCGTATAGGTCGCACCGCGCACCAGCTTGCGCATGACGAAATCGCAGATGGGGTCTTTGTCGTCGCAGATGATGAGGATGGCCTTGCACATCTTCATCTGCTCGAGAACGGCATCGACGACGAGGCTCTTGACCGTCAGACCCACGAAAGAGTAGAGAGCGGTGTAGAGGTCGAAGACGAAGCAGGCTGCCAGCACCATGACGAAGTCGGTGATAAAAAGCGCCTCGCCGGTGTTCTTCATATGGGCGTATTTTTTCAGGATGAGGGCGACGACATCGGTGCCGCCGGAAGACGCGCCCACGTTGAAGAGCAGAGCCGACGCAATGGCGGGCAGGGCGATGGCAAAGACCAGGTCCAGCATGGGCTGGTCGGACAGGGGGCCGCTGAGGGGGACATATTTTTCAAAAAGAGCCAGCTCTGCCGTCATGACGACAGTGGCCCAGCCGGTGCTGATGGCAAAATCCTTGCCGAGGAATATCCAGCCCAGAATGAGCAGGAGGATATTGGCACAGGACGAAAAAGCTGAGGCCGACAGGGGCGTGAGCTTTGCCACAAGGGCCGCGCCGCCGGTCACGCCGCCGAAAACGAAGTTGTTGGGGAATTTGAAGAAGTATACGCCGATGGTCATGATACTGATACTCAGGGTGATGATAACGTATCGGCTGACGATCTGCAAGATCTTTTCCCGCGTGCTGATCTCCATTTGACTGTTTCCTTTCGCCGTCCGCGCGGCACTCTCTTCTCACACGAAGGGCCGTTTCTCTGCCCATTACCTGTGTTATTGTAACACTGCCCACCGCGCCGTTCAAGAGGAAAAAGTTTTCCGCACAAAAAACGCCCGCTTTGGTTTTCCACAAAGCGGGCGGCAGATGTTGAATTTATGGAAGTGCTTACAGCTTCTTGCCGGTCAGCATCTCATAAGCTTCCTCATACTTGGCGATGGTCTTGTCGATGACGTCCTGCGGCAGGTCATAGTCACTGTCGGGGTTGGCCAGCAGCCAGTTGCGGACGAACTGCTTATCAAAGGAGGGCTGACCGTGGCCGGCCTCGTAGCCCTCCAGCGGCCAGAAGCGGGAGGAATCGGGGGTCAGCATCTCGTCGCCGAGGATGACGTTGCCCTCCTCATCCAGACCGAACTCAAACTTGGTGTCGGCGATGATGATGCCGCGGGAGAGGGCATACTCAGCGCACTTCTTATACAGAGCGATGGTGTAGTCACGCAGCTTGGTGGCGTACTCCTCACCCTTGCCAGGGAACAGTTTTTCCAGCACGTCGATGCTCTGCTCGTAGGAGATGTTCTCATCGTGGTCGCCGATCTCAGCCTTGGTGGAGGGGGTGTAGATGGGCTCAGGCAGCTTCTCGGACTCCTTCAGGCCCTCGGGCAGCTGGATGCCGCAGACCTTGCCGGTCTTCTGGTAGCTGGCCCAGCCGCTGCCGGTGATGTAGCCGCGGACGATACACTCGACGGGCAGCATGGTCAGCTTGCGGCACATCATGCTGCGGCCCTCGTACTGGAGCTGCCGGAAGAACTCGGGCATCTCCTTCACGTCCACGCTCAGCATATGGTTGGGCAGCAGGTCGCGGGTGTAGTCGAACCAGAACTTGCTCATCTGGGTCAGCACTTTACCCTTGTTGGTGACTTTATTCTTTAAGATAACATCGAATGCAGAGATGCGGTCGGTGGCGACCATGATGAGGCTGTCGCCGTTGTCGTAGATCTCACGGACCTTGCCTTCCTTGATGGGCTTGAACTCAGTCATAGCAAAACTCTCCATTTCCCTTATTCCGTAGGTATCTTTCAGCGTAGGAACAACCTCTCAGTCTCGCTATCGCTCGACAGCTCCCCTAGCGAGGGGAGCCTCTGGC
>ERZ791800.619-NODE-619-length-27217-cov-8.218320_pt1 | contig 27217 bp, 21 predicted proteins | sample MGYA00510310_ERZ791800 | MGnify/ENA primary metagenome ERZ791800 (study PRJEB30046, sample SAMN00791954) | human gut metagenome | study: EMG produced TPA metagenomics assembly of the A metagenome-wide association study of gut microbiota in type 2... | reverse complement strand
GACTGTGACCCGCCTTTTTTGCTATTTTTTCTGGCAGTACACCACTACCCTCGCTTTTCCGCCGGGGGTGCAGGTGTAGAGCACGAGGGGGCAGCCGCCCTCCCGCAGGGCTTCGGGTTCTTCGGGCGAGACCTGCGCAGTCCGCTCCACAGTGTACACTGCCTCAGCGCCGTCCTGTGAAGTGAAACGCACCTCGTCGCCTTCCGAAAGGCTGCTCAGCCGCCCAAAATGGGACTTGTAGTTGTGGGCCGCGATGACAAGGTCTCCGCCCGCCGCACTGCCGCATTGACGGCAGGGCGAGACCTTGAGGTTCGCTTTGCTCCACTCGGTCTGCACTGGCAGCTCCAAGCCCAGAGCGGGGATGGTCAGCACCCCCAGATACTCCCGCTCGATGCTTGACGCCGGGGTTTCCGAAACCGGTCCCGGCCCGGACTCTGCATCTTCCGTGGGCAGGCTTTCCGCACTGTCTGCGGGCCGTTCTGCCTCCGACGCTGCCGCGATGCTCTGGCTCTGGCGCAGCTGGCTCACCGCCGAAGCGGCCTGAGCGCCCGCCCTTGCATCCTCGAGCCGGTCGTAGACATAGAGACAGACCGCTGCCAGCACCAGAGCACTTCCCAGCATCAGGCAGAGCCGCTCCGTCACCAGCCTACGCATCGTGTCTGCGCTTCCAGCTCAGCCAGAGGCCAGCCGCCACGAAGGCGATGCCCCCGCCTGCCAGCACCGGCACGGGCCAGAGCAGCTGGCCGGTCTGGATGAGGGTTCCCACCGGTTCCGGCTCCGCAGCCGGGATGACTTCATCCGGCATCTCTGCCGAGGGTGTCGGCGGGCGGATGACCGTTATCTCGCCCGGCTGGTCCACCGGCTTCGGGGCCGGCGTTGGCTTATCCGGCACATAGGGCGGTGTCACCGGTGGGGGAAGGGGGTCGGTGCTGCGGTAGCTGTTCTTGAAGAGCAGTTCCGCCTTTGCCCCGTCATCCCCATCCCGCCGGACAGACACGTGTCCTTTCAGCTCACCATCGGTGTCCCACGCCACCATGACTTTCAGGTAAAAGACGGTGTCGTCGTAGTCGGCCCGTTTCCGTCCGCCCGCGTCCTGAGTGACCGTATACTCGTATATGCCGGGTGCGGTGTAGACGATGGTATCAAAAGTCTTCGTCAGGGTCTTGTCGTCGGCGGCGCGGCAGTCCCGGGCCGGAAAATCCAGCTCAGCCTCGTCGTCACAGCCTTCCGGCATCGGCGCGCCGTCCAACGCGGTCAGCCGCACCGTCAGCGTCTCGTCCGCTGCCTCTCCGGTGCAGCGGACGGACGCCTCCAGTTCCAGCTCCGCCCGCTGGTCTGCGGCCAGAGCGGGCAGGGCAGCGCTTACCGCAAGCGCTGCTGCCAGCAGGGCCGCTGCCATTTTCGGGAGCCTTCTCATGATAAGCTCTCCTCCTTTCCGTTTTGCAGGTCTGACATTGGTTCCATCCGGGCCAGCACCACCGTCCGCGCGTCGGTGTACTCACCCGAGCAGGTAGCCATCGCCAGGAACTGCGCTCCTTCCGGCTCCTCTTCCAGCGCACGGAGGGCCTGTGCATCCATCTGAAGGGCATTCTCCTCCACAAAGGGGAGCAGCCCGCCTGCGTCCGAGCGCCACTTGCCCGGGGCAAAGATGGCCTGTTCCGACGCAGGCACCACAAGGCAGGCCAGCACTTCCAGCCGATAGCTCCCGCCGGGCAGCGTCAGGGTTCCGGTGGTGTTCTGGCGGAAGAATGCTCCGTCCTTGTATTTGTCGAGGTCGCCGAACATCCGCCCGTTCTCCATATGGTGGCCGTAGAGCAGGGAATACCGCCCGCTGAGATCCGCGTCGCAGTCAACATCCAGAAAGATGCTGCCCGCCAGCGCAAAGTTGCCGTAGACGTCGGTGTTCAGATAGGTGAAATTGCTCTCGCCCTGCACCACCGGGTAGTCGATGGCCGTGCCGTCCAGCGTCAGCCACCCGCAGACATCGGGGTTGATGTCCCGCAGCTGGCCGAAGGAGAGGCTGTTGTCCTCCTGCGGCTGGGGCTTGAAGGCCAACAGCCCGGCCTGCACATTGTCGGCAGCGGCGTACACCCGGCTGTTGTCCCACAGCGCATAGCCCGACCAGACCACCGCCAGCAGCACCAGCAGAGCCGTCACCCCGTCCAGCAGGCCGTTCGCCGCCCGCAGGGCCATCTTCTGCCACCGAATGTTCCTCACCTCCCTTGCCTTATTTCCTCCGCGTTTACTTCTGATGGCGGCGGCGCAGGGTCAGCAGCAGCCCGACGCCCGCAGCACCCGTCAGGGTGAAGAGATAGGGTGCGCTTTCCAGCGCCACACCGGCATCCACGGTGCCGCCCTTGGTGTTGGTGAAGTTTGCCTGCTCGACCGCCTCATCTACTTCGCCCTCGGTGCCAGTCTCCGTCGTCACATAGTCTGCGACCGGCGTCTCAGACACCTTGTACTCGACGCCGTAGGGCAGGTTCTCGATGTGGATGGTGTCGCCGTCTTTCAGATAGAAAGTCGCTTCCGTCGTCTCGCCGGGCCTGATCTCGATCGAGGCGGGGTTCGCGTCATAACTGCCGCCGGTGATGGCGTAGCTGTCCTGATAGGTCTTGCCCTCCTCACCAGTCAGCTGCACCGTGAACTCGAAGTATTTGTCCTTATTGCCCATGATGCCCTCGACGTCCTTGTGGACTTCCAGCTCACCGGCAGAGTAGAGGTCGTCGAAGTCGTCCTTCTTGCCCTCGCCGGTGGACTCCGGGTCCTCGGTGTGGACAGCGGCAATGCGGAGCTTGCCATCCTGCTCAATGACCGTCACCCGCAGCAGGATGGCGTCGCCGTAGTAGGTCACGCCTGCGCTGTTGCCCGCCACCTCATGGATGATGTAGGTGTAGACGCCCACGCTGTCGTACTCGGGCAGCTGGATCTCGATCTGCCTGGTCTTGTTCGCACTGCCTGCTTCGCCCTGCTGATAGGTCACGTCGCCGACAGTCGGCATATAATCTGCGGCTTCAATGCCCTCCGATGCGTCGGTCACGGTATCCGGCTCGATCGCAAACGTAAAGGTCTCTTTCGGGGAGATCGTACCCGTGTTGGTCAGCTCGTAGTTTTTGGTGAGATACACCCTGGACATATCCTCATACGGAGGGCCTTGCACCTGTGCCGCAAAGGCGGGCATGACGCTGACGCCCATGGCCAGAGAGATGGAAAGCACCCCTGCGAGAAGCTTTTCTGCCTTGTTCTGTTTCATCCTAAAGTTCCTCCTATCTTGTCCTGTATGGTTTTTGGCGGCTCAGAGCCCCCGCCGCCGGATGAGGGTGATGACTTTTGCCTTGACCGCACTGCACTGCACCGGGCCGAAGTCACGGCTATCCTCGGCCTGTGTGCGGCAGTCGCCCAGAATGAAGACGCTGTCCTCCGGCACAGCGTAGGGGTAGCTGAGCAGCGATTTGGGGTAGGTGGGGTAGAGGATGCCGCCGCCCTGTGCCGAGCCGTTGACCTCCACAACGCCGCTCTCGCTCAGGGTCACGATGTCCCCGCCCCGGGCCAGCACGCGGCCCACCCGCAGCGTTCCCGAGCGCTCATATACCACAACATCATTCTTGGCATAGTCTTTTTCCAGCCGGCAGCCCAGCACGAGGTCGCCGTCCTTCACGGCAGGGAACATCTCGCTGCCGGACGCCTGCGTCACCAGATACACCTGCGTCAGAAGCACCCAGAGCACGGCGGCGAACACCGCCAGCCGCACCGCCAGACTGCGCACTTCCCGCAGCAGGGGGCTTTTTTCCGGCTTCGCCGGTCCAGACAGGTTCGCTTCCGGCGTCCCGGGCGGGGCCTCCGGGGCAAGCGCCTCGTTTGGTTCCTTCACTCATCTTCCTCCTTCTTTCTGTTTTTGCAGCCCAGAACGGCCGCACCGGCACACAGCATCAGCGGCAGCCCGAAGAAGTCTGTCTCCACGCCGGTGTCCGGGTCTATATCGGCCAGAACGTAGTGGGCATAGAAGTTGACGACGCCGTTTTCCAGCTCTTCGTCGGTGGGCTCATAGCCCTCTTCCCACTCGTCCTGCAATACCTTTTTCTCCAGGTCCGGCTCATCCGTCACCGAACCGGGGCGCTCTTTGTACCAGCCGTCAAAGACATAGCGCGCACCGCCGATGTCGAGCTCTTTTTCGATGTCCGCCGTCGTCTCTTCCACCCGCTCGCCGCTCTGGTACTCGCGGCTTTCCCGGATGCTGTAGTCGTCCTCGCCCGGGGCGCGGACGTTGAACCGGGCCGTGAAGTTTTTCCTGCTCTTGACGCTGATGATGCAGTCGATGTGCTTATCCGGTTCTGTCCTGTTGTTGCGCGAGATCTTGTACGGCGTCACAACGATGCTCTCCAGATCGTCCTGCGTCAGCCCCGTGATGCCGGTCTGCTTCTCGATGGCGTCCTTATACTCGTCCCATATCTCATCGACGACCTCGTCCCAGTAGTCATCGCCCGGTTTCAGCGACCATGCGTCGCCAGTCGCGCCGCCCGGCCACGATACAACATAGTCTGACACATTTGTCAGGATGTTCTTGCCGTTATCTTCCCATGCCGCGCCGTAGGTCTTCACCTTACCGACCCACTTGCACTCGCTGTTGTCCGGCGCCCACTGGCTGGGGTCATTGCTGCCGGGCAGGCTGGTGGGGGTCTTGAGCAGGAAGACCGCCGCCGATTCCTCCTGAGTCCGATCCCCCCAGCCCGGTGCATCCTCATCAAGTTCGTCCGCAGGAAGGGCGTTTTTATCCTCGGCTACGCTGTCGTCGGCCAAGTCGGCATCTTCCTCAGAGAACATGTCTTTTTCGGGCTGCTCTGCCTCATCCAGAGGCGTTTCATCCTCGGCAACGGGCCGTTCTTCCGACAACTCCGGCAGAACGGCGATGTCTTCTTCCTCGTCTGAAACAGGCTCCTCCTGCCGGGTCTCATCGTCGATGAAACAGGCGTAGAGGCTGCACTCGCTGTCCGCTTCCGGCCAGAGCAGTCCTTCATCCGGCACGAAGCGGACCGCCTTCCCTTCGTCGTCCCGGCTGTACCAGAAGCGGAAGCTCTTTCCCTCCACCTCCGGCTCTTCGGGCATCAGAAGCTCTTCGCCGCTGCCCACGGTCTGTTCCGCGTAGGGCAGGCCGCCGTCGGCCTCGTCCGACTCGCTGAGCCAGAAGAGGTATGTCATCTCAAAATGCTCGTCCGCTTTGACAGCCCCGCTGTCCGGCGTCGGCGTCTCGTCGGGCAGCCCGATGTCGTCGAGCCCGTCCACCACGACGGGGATGCCGCCTTCCGCGGGCAAAAGCACCGGCTCGTCTGTCCGGATGTCATCTTCTTCGTCCCAGGCAGGCTCGTCCTCTATTTCCTCGTCCCATGTCTGGTCCGGCACGCTGTCCGTCCGCTCCGGCCCCTCGGCAAATGCGGGCAGCAGACAGCCGCACAGCAGCACCAGCACGATGCACAGTGCCGCGGCGCGCAGTGTCAGCCTCCTCCGTTCCAGTCGATTCCGCATACAACAGCCCTCCTTCATTCTCGCTCCCGGCGGGGATGCCGCCCTTTGCGTTATCAGGATACCGTTTACCGGACACGAAGGATGTCATTGCGTGCCAGCGCAAAAAATTTTGCGCATGAAAAAACCGCCGCCGGGGTCTTTCGACTCCGGCAGCGGTCTGCTGTCTCCGAATTTTCGGTTTTCAGGTGCGGGTGGTGGCTTCCATGCAGTGCTCTGAGGGGGCGTAATATTCCATCAGCGCAATGTAATTCTCGCAGTGGTGGCAGAACGCCGCCCGGATGGCGTCGTCGGGCGCGCTCTTCATTGCCACGAACATCAGGATGTACTTTGCAATGAGGCTCACAGCCTCGCTCTCGAGGCCATAGCAAAGGCCCACCGCCAGGATCGGCACGACGATCTGCTGCGCACGGATGGGGATATTCTCCGCATCGACCCGCTTGAGCACGGCACGGCTCATGGTGGATGCCGCCCAGACGGCGCGGGAGATCTTCCAGTAATCCATATTCTTCAGATGGGTGAGGGTGCGCAGCCGCTGGATGACCTCGCCATCGTCCAGAACTTTGTTCTGCGTGACCTCCTTCTCCGAGCGGATGAAGGCGCACTGTATCATGTCCATCAGGGCGGCTTCGTACTTCTCATGGTAGTTCTCGCGGGAGATAAAGTACTCCTCCATGCTGAGCATGACTTCGTTCGTCTCTTTGTCGGTGGCCAGCCAGCTGAAGTCCAGCGGCGTCGGGCCGAAATCATTCTTGCCCATCTCGTTCAGGTCTTCCAGCTCTTCCTCGTTCCGGGTGGAGGGAAGGAAGCGGTCGTTGCCGTTCCGGTGGAAGCTCCACTCTTCGGGCAGAAGATGCGGCACGATGTCGCCGCTGGAGACGATGTTGAAGATGTTGCTCTCGCCCCAGCTCTCTTTCAGGCTGCCGTCGGCATTGTGGTTGTTGTCGTAGTCCTGCTGCAAGTCGGGGTAGTCCTGCGGGCCGAGGGCCACCGGTGTCGCAAAAGTGTAGACGAAGACATTCTCCCGTTCCAGTCCGGGCAGCTCCTTGTTGACACGGGCAGCGAGAAGGTTCGCCACTGCCGCACCGCGGCTGTAGCCGCCCATCCAGAGCTTGACGACGCCCAGCCCCCCCTTTTGCTGAGCTGCCGCCAGATAGTTCTTCAAATCGGCAAACACCTCATGCACCGGGATGATGAAGCCGCTGTGGGCGTGGCCCGTGCCGGTGTGCAGATTGCTCACCCACTCGCCGCCGTAGCCGCCGCCGCGCAGGATGAGCGCCACGATGGTGGTGCGCTTCCCGTTCAGGGTGATGGTCTTGCGGGCTGTGGACCAGCCCACGAAGTCGCCCGCCTTGCCCACATCGACATCATAATAGCGGTATTTCACGTCGCCGAAGCCCAGCTTGGTATAGGCTGCATCGAGGCTGTCCTCGCGGCCCACGTCCCCGTTGACCCAGTATTTCGCATCGCTGGTCCATGTATTGAAAGCAGCCGCCACCATGCCCAGCGTCGCCAGCGCCAGCTGGTGGTCGTACTGGATGGAGCTGTGCGCAAAAAAACTGTCGCTGTAGTAATACTCGTGCTCGATGTCCATCTGGCTCAGCTCGCTGCGGAAGGACATTGTATAATTGCCCGCCGGGACTGCCCGGCCCACCGTCTGGCTTTTTGCCGCTGCCTCAGCCCGGGGCAGTGCCAGCCCGGGCGCAAGAGCTGCACTGCAAACCAGCGCTTTACAGAAATCACGTCGTTTCATGGTCTTTCCCCCTTGCTGCTTTCATAAACCTCTGACATTTCTATCGTATAGGTGGTTTGCTATAGTATACCGTATTTTTCCAGCGGATTCAATCATCAACTCTGCCGATTGGGTATGTAAAAACCGGACAGCATCACTGCTGCCCGGTCATTTTCATATTCTCAGAGAAGCTGCGGGTCCATCTGGCGGCAGAAGTCCACGATGTGGTGGAACATCTGCTCGACCGCCGGAGCCATCGCCGTGGGGCGCTGGACGGCCAGACCCACCACCCGGTACTCTTCCGGCTCGATGGGGTAGATCTTGACCGCCGCCGTGCAGCTGCGCAGCAGCATCCGGGGCATGATGGAGATGCCGAGACCCGCCTCCACCATGGCGATGTTGGACTGGTCGTCGATGACGTGGCAGCGGCGCTCGGTGGAGATGGAGTATTTCTTGAGGAACTGGCGCATCTCGGCGTCGGTGGCGTCGCACTGGACGACAAAGCTCTGGCCGTTCATCAGCTCCGGCGTCATAATGCCGTTTGGCGGTTCGGGCCAGTCCTGCGGTACGATGCAGAGCAGCGGCTCACGGAACAGCTCGGTCAGGTTGAACTCCTCGCGGCAGCTGGCGGACAGGAAGGCCAGGTCCACCTGACCGGTGCGCAGCCACTCCTTCACGTCGTCGTAAGTACCCTGATAGACCTCGACTTCGATCTGGGGGTAGCTTGCCATGAAGCTCTTGAGGATCTGGGGCAGCAGGCCGGCGCAGACCGAGTTGAATGCACCCAGCTTCACCTTGCCCTTTTCCAGGCCGTTGAGGCGGGCGATGCTCTGCTGCAGGGCCTCGTCGCTGTTGAGCACCGCCCGGATGGACGGGTAGAGCGAAGCGCCATAGCTGGTCATGGTCACGCCGTTTTTGCCGCGATTGAATAAGGTAAAACCAAGCTCAGCCTCCATCACCGCGATGGCATGGCTGATGGCAGAGGGGGTCAGATGCAGCTGCTGGGCCGCTTTGTTAAAGCTGCCCTGACGCGCGACTGCATCGAAAATTTCGTAAGAAAACAGCGTCATGTCCCTAGCCTCCTTCCGTTTTCAGTTCGGAGACGCCCGTTCTTCTGTGAATCTTTTTCACCTTGAGGATGTCTTGCATCAATTTTCTTTTTGAGTGTACTATCCCATCTCCGCTTTGTCAAGCATCCAAACCTTAATTTTTGACGTTGAGCCAAATTTCTGCTTTTGAAACGCCATTTATAAGGTATATTGCGCTCTTTTCCGTTCCAGTATTTTCCTGTTTTGAACAAAAAGACCGTCAGCCCTCCATTCCGGAAAGCCGTCGGTCTTCTGCATTCTACAGATGTTTTTACTCGAGCACCAGCAGCAGGCTCATCTTGATGCGGCCCTGCGCCGTGACGCCGTGGAGACCGTTCTTGTCGAGGCGGAAGCTTTCGCCTGCGTTCAGCTCATAATTCTTCTGAATCTTCTTCATTTTTGTACCTCTGACCTCTAAATTTTTTGAAAAAATCACAGGTACAAGCCCCCAAAACCGTATAAAACAAAAAAGACGACAAACCGTTCGTTTCAGCGATTTGTCGTCCTTTTGGTGCGCTCGAGGGAACTCGAATCCCTGGCCCTCTGATTAAAAGAGCCCACCGGGTAGAACACTCTGATTTTAGAAGTTTCGCGTTTACGTCATTTTTGTGCAGAACATCGTGATTTTTCACTGCGTAATTTCTGCACCCTTTGTCGTATTTTGCAAGTCAGAGTGCCCCTTGCATCCCTTGAAACCGTGCAAAAACAGTGCAGAAACCGTGCACTTACTCTGGGACAAATGAAAAATAATGATTTTTGATCCATGACTTGATGGCGGTTTGAGTGACCGCAAAGTCAAATTTGATACACGGGAAGAAAAATGCCCACTCGTCTGAGAAGTTCTCAGGGGAGTGGGCATTTTCACACAAGTGGTTAATATAATTTCGATTATGATAATTCAAATTATATTAAGACGTTCCATGGGCTGTAACAGCTTCACCGCTTGGTTTTCAAAAACCACCCGTTGATAGCGGTGTTACTTCTTCACAAATTGGTATACGCCATATTCTGGTGACGTCACCAATCCATGCTTGATAAGATTCTTGATAATAGAGGATGCACGAGATTTCTGAACGCCATATAGCTGTGCAACGTTTATGCTGCGGAACTGATATTGATACCGATATCTCTTGAAAAGTTCAAGCGTCCGCTCTTTTGTACTTGCAGTTAGTCTCGTGCCATTCAGCCTTTCGCAAAGTTCACTCACTTCTGCATCCGTACTCATTCCGTGGAGCACTGTAGAAGTTTCCGCACTTTCCGCAGAGGTTTCCGCACTTTCCGCACCACTTGCCACACTTTCCATACTGATCTGTGCCGGAGTCGCTACACTTCTATTCGGCAGTGTGACGATAAAGAAATCCGAATCCGAGTAGAAGGTCGGCTTCTGGGCTACTTCCACATAAGAGTTCAGGATGCGGTCAATGCCGCTGCCACGGCGCTCCATAAAGCCAAGCCGTGAGAACACGTCTGAAATAACCTGATTGCGCCGCATAGACGGAATGTGCCGGATATCCATGTCCTGCACCCTGCGGCCATTCATCATACCGCCCGGTGAAGTGATCTCCAGTCGGTCATCGAACACTTCCACATGAATCTCCGAACCAAGAATCTGATAATTCCGATGGATCAGCGCATTGACCAGCACCTCACGAACGGCCTTATACGGGTAATCACTGCGTTCTTCACGGGTCATACCACGGATGCTCCACGGGTTTTTGCTGTTGTTGCGAACAAAATCTTCCGCATTTTGCAGCAGCGTGATCAGACTTGCACCCTGAAATTCCTTGTCATCCAGAGCATCTTCTTCAATGCTGCCCTTGTAGTTGCCTTTCCAGCGGGTGCAGAAAATACGGGATTGTTTCAGAACGCCCTGATCGCAAAGCAGCAGGCCGCCATTCGTGATTTGTCCATCATCTGTTACCAATCCTGCGGATGGCAAGTCTTTTTCGAGGTCGAAATCCTCTTTTTTCAGATTTTTAAACGTCGCGGCCAGCAGTGTAAAACTGACATCACCCACTCGATAAGAACTGGGCAGGGCATCAAAGGTCTGGTTCATGCCCTGCAAAATCAATTCGTTCAGTTCCCGTGAAGTGGCTTCTTCGGACTGGTCGCCATGCCGCACATAGGCCGTATGGGAACCGTCAAAGGCATAATAATATGGATACGCCGGACCGTCCTGTATTTCCAGATCAACGCAGGACTTGCCCTCTATTTCGACCTCCCGCACCCGATAGCGTGGTGTAGGGTCAATGCGGACTTTGATAAATTCCGTCAATCTGCTTACCACAGCCTGCGGATTTTCCAATCCTACGACCTCGCGCGGCTCATTCTTTACGCCAAAAATCAGGTGTCCGCCCTCGGTATTGGCAAATGCCGACACGGATTTCAGCCAGCTGCGCGGCTTTTTCTCTTCAAGGCGTTCCTTGTAATCAACATGAGAGGCTTCAATGTAATGGTCGAGGGGGAAAGGCATGGTATCACCTGCAATTCAGTTCAATATCGTTCAAGCGTATTATACCGTATTTTATTAGTATATTCTACCACTTTATGCGGTCACATGGGTGGCATTCTCTTTCACCGAATTGATCGTTTCCATCAGTTCTCCGCCCATTTTGCCATCAAACAGGCGGGTAAACAGGATGGGCTGGTCGAAAGGCGGTTTCATCAGGACGGCTTTGTTTTCCACATAGCCGTTCTGCTCAATGTAATGGATGACCTTCTGCACGAAAGCGATCTGCTTTGCATTCAGCGATTCATCGTTGATGAACTTGGAGAATGCATGCATGGCAGCATCGTGGTCCAGCTTTGCCACTTTACGCACCAGCAGACCAAAGGGTGTATTCCGAAACTCCCGTGCATAGTCCTCTTTGCTGCCCAGCTCACAGGTGAAGATATGTTCCAGCTCGGTATAGTCACCCCGGGAAAGCGGAATGTTCTGGGTCAACTTGTGGATGGCCAGCGTATCGGTGCGGTGCTCCATGATGTAGCGGTTCACACGTTCCCGGTACTCGCCGAAATCGTAGCCGGAATCCAGCGCTTTGCCCTCGGTCTGTTCCAGTACCGGGTCGGCAAGGGCCGTGTAGACAGGCTTTTGCCCTTCTACACCGTCCACCAGAAACTTGATAAGCTCCCGCAGTTCCTGTCGCATTTCCTCAAAGCGAAGCAGATCGTGCGAGGTCAAAAATTCGTCCGTCTGCACCTCCCGGATGAGGGACAGCTTTGCCTGCACCTGTGGGATGGTTGCTTTCTGCTCCAACAGGGCGGCGGTGTTTTTCAGCTGCCGCTGTGCCCGCGTCAGTCCGGGCAGACCTTCCAGCTCACAGAGCACCAGACCGTACACAAAATTATCGAACCGCTTGGCCGCTTCATCCTTGTCGTCCAGCGAGATAAGCGGTGCGACTTCCCGCATCAGGGTGCCCTTGTCTGTTTCGCTCAGAGCGGTGAAGGCTTCCGGTTTCTGGTAGTGTTCCACGGCCTTCCGGTGCAGGCGCACAGAGACCAGTTCCGGGTTCAGCGCTCCCACTTCGGCACGGCAGGTTTCTGTTAAAATTTTACGCCAGTTCTTGTATTTTTCGTCCGCATAGGCTCCATCCTGCAGCGCGGCGGCGATCCGCACCTGCTTGCAGAAAATGCTTTCGGACAGGCTCTTGGTGTCGGTGCTCTCGTAGCCGTTGGGCTTTTGGCGGAAGAACTCAAAGTTGCCGCAGTAGTCGAAGATCAAAAAGCGCCGCTTGCCGGTATATTCGCCGTCGATGGCATCCACGCAGGCAAGGGATGGGCAGAGCCGCGTACCACGGCCGATCATCTGCCAGAACTTCGTTTTGCTGCGCACTTTTTTGAAAAATACCAGATTCGCGCACTCCGGCACATCGATGCCCGTGTCCATCATATCAACCGAGACCGCAATAAACGGCGGCTTGTCCGGCTGTTTGAAGTCGTCAATGATGGACTGCGCATAGGCATCGTCGCAGACAACTCGCTGAATGAACCCCGGATACTGCTGTTCTAGCTGCGGGTACAGCTTGCAAAAACGCTCCCGAATGAACTCCGCATGGCGCTTGTTCTGGGCAAAGATAATGGTCTTGCCGATGCGGTCGCCGCCCGCCGTCTGGATGCCCCGTTCCATCAGGTCTTGCAGCACCGTGTCCACGGTGTTGGCGTTGAAGATGAACTTATTCAGCTTTTCGGATGGGATAAAGGTGGGCAGGGTGTCGTCCTCGGCGAAATCGTCCTCGTAGCGCGCCTTATCCTCCGGTGAAAGCTGGTCGTAGTGGATGCCCTCTTCTGTGAATTTCGTCTTGACCTCGTAGTTGTAGTAAGGCACCAGCACATGGTCGGTGTAGACCGCCGTGTCGTAATCGTAGGCGTAGGTAGGGATGCCGTGCTCCATCTCAAAAAAGTCGTAGGTATTACGGTCCACATCGGTTTTCGGAGTGGCAGTCAGACCCACCAGAATGGCATCAAAATAGTCAAAGATGGCCCGGTATTTCTTGAAAATGCTGCGGTGGCTCTCGTCCACGATGATAAGGTCAAAGTGGGCGGGCGAAAACAGCGGCACGCCGTCCTTGGTCTTGGCGTTGTCGATGGCGTTGAGCATGGTGGGATAGGTGGAAAACACGATGCGCGCGGCCTTATCGTCCTTAGAGGAGCACAGATTGCACAGCGACTGGTCGGGCAGATACTTCTTGAAATCGTCCTTTGCCTGCTTGACCAGCGCAGTGCGGTCCGCCAGAAAGAGCACGTTGGTCACATGACCGCCGCGGCTCAGCACATCGGTCAGGCTGGATGCGGTGCGGGTCTTGCCCGTGCCAGTAGCCATGACCAGCAGATTGCGCCGGAAGCCCTGCGCGATGTGGGCGCAGACTGCCCGAATGGCGTTTTTCTGGTAGTAGCGGTCGGTGATTTTGTCGTCGATTGCAATGGTGTCCAGCGGCTTTTTCTCGGTGCGGCGGTTCATCAGCTTCTGCAAGTCGTCCTTGCAGAACACCCCGCTCACGGCACGCTGCGGGCCGCTCTGCTCATCCCAGAAATAGGTGGTGTAGCCGTTGGTGGTAAACAGCATCGGACGGCGGCCAAACTTCTGCTCCAGACAGTCTGCATAAAGCTGAGCCTGCTTGCGCCCGATGTTGGGGTCTTTGGTGCTGCGCTTGGCTTCAATGACCGCCAGCGGCAAGCCGTCTTTGCCCATCAGCACATAGTCCGCATAGCCCTTCTGCCCCAGCACGCCGTTCATGTTGTCCACTTCGTACTCGGTGCGCACATCGGCGTCCGGCCCGGTGAATTTCCAGCCCATGGCCTTGAGGTCGATGTCGATGATCTTCCGCCGCGTCTCGGCCTCGGTCAGGTCGGCGGCGGTGAAGCTGCGGCTCTGCTTGTTCTGCTGTTTGCTGGCCGTGTACGCCGCCGAAAGGCTCTCCACCTGCTTGCGCAAAGCTTCCAGTTCGGCATCTTTCTGGGTCAGCAGACTTTCCTGCTCCCGGATCTTCTTTTCGTCCAGCGCCACTTTCTCGCCAGGGATGGCTGTTTCATCAAAGGAGCGCTCCACATAGTCCGTGCCGTAGCAGTAATCCACCCACTGGATGAAGTCGAACAGCCCCCGCAGGCTGAACACTGCATCCGCCGCCGACACACTATGCCCCGTATGTACCGCCAGATTGCCCGCCTTCACGATGCTGGGCAGCACGCTCCACACATCCCGGTCCACCGCGAACCGGAAACTCGGCTCGTGCAGAAGGGATTGCAGGTTGTCCTTGTAGGGCATCGTGATGGTTTTATCTGCCGCATACACCCACTTCACCGCCAGCTCCAACGCCTTCCGGCACCCCACCGCGCACATCGCCGGGGAGGTGGAGAACACTTTCTCGGCCTCGATGGCGGCAGATGCAAACATGGAGTATTCGGGGCGGGTGGAGAGATAGGAGAAGTTGGACATAAAATCAGCTCCTTTTATTTTTGAAATTCACGAATTCAAGTAGGTTCTTTTACCGTAACGATTAATTGTATCGTTACACAAGCTTTACAAAACGCCTTTCCATAATCAGACAGTACAACCACACCTTCTTTCAGAACCGCCTTATTTTGATCAGGGCGATCTTTAGCCTGTTTCATCTCATCCAAAATATATTCATTGTTTTTCAACGGAGCATATAAATTCTTATCAAGTAGTGCAACCGTATTATCTATTGAAATCAGCCCCAGCCTTTGTAAATTATCAAAATAAAGGCCTATATTATGCGGCGCCGCGCAATTTATCAATTCTCCAACATCAGAATAATTTTTTATAACATCAAATCCTGCACCTTTTTCATCTTCAAAACGTAATGTAATAATTGGAAGTGTCGTGCGAAGATGCATATATCTCAAGATTTTCGCTTCATCGGATGAAAGCTGTTTTATTATTTCAACAAATCCAGGATGAATTCCTTCTTTTGTAAATTTATCCATAGAATTTGCTAATACCGTCGCATACATTTCCAAAAGATCCTGCTCTTCTGTAAGGCTTGCATTCTGTAAAACAGGAACAACCACATTTGCCTTAGGTGGAACAATATTTTCTGTCGGAATCATCTTCAGGCGTTCCTCTGTTAATTTCTGCACTGCTTCTAGAGCTTCTTTCTGCAATTGTGGGTAGTATTCACGAAAAATTTGAAAGGCCATTTGTGTAGCCTCTGTCACAGTCAGCCCATAGTTGTTTTGATTTGCAACTACGGTATTTCCACCTGCTCCTGGCAATACCTTTTGAGTAATCTTCACATCACTGCACATATTACTTTTCCTTTCGGTCACGCTGAATTCCAATAACCGTATTATGATTTCCTGTAACAGTTTGATTAACTGTTGTTTTTGCATTTGATTTTGATTTATCGCTTTTCTTGAAGAGTCCGATGATTGCTGCTCCAATAACTCCAACTGCTCCGATAATCGCAATCCAAATACTTTCCGTCATTATTCTACCTCTTAAAACTTATCATTTATTGCATTTTTAAGATGCTTTTTAGCATCTCGGCTTTTATACCTTCATTCAATACTTGCTGTTGGTGTTTCGAATCCAGTTTATTCATCGCTTCTATAAAATCGAACATTGCTTTTACGGCTTTCTGAACTTCTTCATCCTGATTGTAAAACTGGTTCATAGTATGTACTCCTTTCGCGTTTTAGAAAATTCCATAATTTTCCTTATCATAACACGGCGCACATACACTTTCAACCTTTTATCTAGAATAAGACGCATTTCGACACGCTATTTGGGCATTTTTGTCCTTCGTTTAACTTTTTGCCACCCACTTCAAAAGCGGTCAGCTCTAACTCACCCAAAATATTCCTGCATCAGTGCCTTTTTCATCAATTCCAGCTTTTCTAAACTTTGCTGTACGGTCTGCTTCTGCTGGTCTACGTGCTCTACAAAAGTGGCAAAATCATCTTGAAGTTTTTTAGGCGGCAAAATAACATTTATTTTCTTCAACATCGTAATCGATAAGTATGCCACTGTCGAGCCAGCTTGCAGACTTTCAATTTGTTTTTGGATATATGGTTGCGCAAACAAATATGAAATATAAATACTTGAAACTTTCGGACTAAAATTGGAGAGCCAGCTAATCATGCCATCTTGAAAATAGAATTCATCATCCGATTGAACGATATAACACTTTCCAAGAGTTCCTCTTGAAGTTATAAGAATATCATTTTCTGTGGGTGTTAGCTCTTTATACAAAAGCTGTTCGTATCGTTCAAGAGGAATAAATGTCGAACATGAATATTTTCCCGTATCAATCAGCTCGTTCAAGTCCGCCACTTTTAAGAAAGGAATACCACTTATACTTTGTTCTTCTTGATAAATTCGTTTACTCGACCCAACATCGCAAAGTTCACATAAGTGATACACCGGAAATTCTTTGGGATTAAACTCAAAATCTCCAAACATCTCCACAAATCGTGCCTTTACCAGCTCGTCCAGTTTGGAAAGTTGTTTTTTTCGAGCTAGAATTAAATCCGAAAGCTTATTTAATGTACTTACGACTTTTTCTTGTTCTTCTAATGGGCTAACCTTGATTTCTATATTTTGCAATCTCGATTTTTTTACTGATGGAACAGTTGTTGATTCTGAATAGTCGCTTAAATTCAGATTTTGTAGCCAATAAAACAAATATTCATCATTTAATCGACTATTTTGTGCTTTTATTCCCATCACATTGTTATCAACCAAGCATTCGCAACTAGTAATAGCTCGTCTATTTAGTTTTAGCGCTTCTCCTATTTTAGCAAATACAATGGTCTTAGGGGGAAGTATACTTCCTTTTAATTTTTGAACTACCTCTTCGTCAACATAGTTTGCACATATTTTAAGTTCTCGATTGCCTTCCAAAACATTTTTTGAAATATCTCCAACTTTATAAAACGGATACTTCCCAGTCACTCTCCCCTGATATTCATTTGGGAAACTTGTTCCTGCATAAAAATCACAAACCTCTCCCAACTTCGCCATCACACCATCTCCTCCAACTCTGCCAAACCCTTGGTGATCTCCATTTCCAGCTCATGCAGGTCGGCAAGGATCTCCGTAGTCGAGGGATACTCCACCGGCACATACTCGGTCTCTTTGTACTTATTGATGGACAAATCGTACCCGTTGGCGGCAATTTCTTCTTTGGGCACAAAGAAGCTCTGCTCGGTGCGCTTGCGGTCAGTTTCGGCATCAAGGTTATGGAACCGGGCGATGATGTCCGGGATGTCGTTCTCCTTCACCTCGGTGCGCTTATCATCCAGCGAGAAGCCGTCGGCTTTCATATCGTAGAACCACACCCTGTCGGTGCCGCCCGCGCCGGTCTTGGTAAACACCAGCACCGCTGTGGACACGCCCGCATAGGGCTTGAACACGCCGGAAGGCATGGAGATGACCGCCCGCAGCTGGTGATTCTCGATCAGCTCTTTGCGGATGCTCTGGTGCGCCTTGCTGGAACCGAACAACACACCGTCCGGCACGATACAGGCACAGCGACCGCAGGTTTTCAGCATCCGCAGGAAAAGCGCAAGGAACAGAAGCTCCGTCTTTTTGGTGTTGGTGACGGTTTTCAGGTCGTCGTTGATGCTCTCGGCATCCACAGTACCCTTGAACGGCGGGTTTGCAAGGCAAACGGTGTACTTGCTACAAATGGAGTTTTGCTTCGACACGCTGTCCTTGTAGTCGATTTCCGGGTTGGTGATGGAGTGGAGCATCAGATTCATGGCCGAAATGCGCAGCATGGTGCGGTCTGTGTCAAAGCCGGTGAACATCGGCCCTGCAAAATGCTGCCACTGCTCCGGGGTCATGGTGTCCTCGTAGTGGGCGCGGAGGTACTGCGCACTGGACACCAGAAAGCCCGCCGTGCCGCAGGCGGGGTCGCAGATAAAGTCGTCCGGCGTGGGCTGCACCAACTCCACCATCATGTCACGGATTTGCTTGGGCGTGCGGAACTGGCCGTTCTGCCCTGCTGTTGCCAGCTTGCCCAGCATATACTCGTACAGGTCGCCCTGCATATCAAGGTCGGCAATGTCATGGGTGTAGAGATCCTCCAGCCCGGTGATGATCTTTTGCAGCACCTGCGGCGTGGGGATCAGGAACATGGCATCGTCCATGTACCGCGCAAAAGCGGTGTTGCCCTCATCCGGGCGGGTGGGATCGTCCTCGATTTCCACCCGCTCGCCGTTTGCGTCAAAGTCTGGCAGGCGGCCATACTTCATCTTTTTGATGGCAGGGAACACCCGCTGCTGCATGGTCAGAAAAATCTCACGGGAGTCCTTATCCTTAAAGCGGCTCCACCGCATAGACTGCCCTGCCGCGCTGGCCGGGAAGATGTGCTCCATCTTCTCGCCCGCCATGCTCTCGAACTCTTCGGTGGCAAGTTCCTTTTCATCCAGCGACCGGATGAACATGAGATAGGTCAGCTGCTCAATGACGGTCAGCGGATTGGTAATGCCGCCTGCCCAGATGTCTGTCCAGATTTTGTCTACCTTATTTTTAATGGCTCCTGTTACCATGCGTTCCTCCTGAATGTTTGCCAATCGCAAACGCTTTGCATCTTGAATTTTTGGTGATAATACCACAATTTTATTATAGCAGTGTACGGTTGTATTTTCAATGTAGAGTGTTTAGCAGAAGTGCTTTCTTTAAAATGGCAAAGTGGATTTTATCTGCTTTGCCGTTTTTCTTTTTGCCCAAAATTGTGAAATTTTCAAAACTGTATTCCAAAACAGCTCTGCGGATTCCTATTAGTATAGGGGCTTTCAAAAATCTTTTGTAAAACAGCTTTCCTCTGGTTCTATAAGTGGAAATCGAACAAAATCTATATTCTAAAATTAGGCAGTTCAACAAAATTTGAAAATCTGGTTGCCAAACACCCATTTTAGATTGTTATAGGTAGAGGGGAACGTTGGAAAAATGAATTTTCTTTGAATTTTCAAAAGGCCCGGTTTAAAAACACTCCTTTAAGCTTGTATAGGGTGTAGGAACCACTTTCAAAAACAGTCTTGCTCGCATTTTTTGAAAGCCCTCAACTTCTTACAAGACAACATCGTACCTTGACAACAACATGATCGGCTGCAAGTTAATATGCTTTTTCGGAGAAGTGCCGCCACGACAAGAGCGCACCAAGAAGAAGCCATACGCCGGAGGAAATCGGGCAGGAACAGCTTGCGGAGTGACCGACATAAAAGCTATCGAAAAAAAGCCGGACAAGCAAACAGCAGGGATTCGCAAAGCTCTGTTGAATGGTTGTTCGGTGCAAGGTGCAGGAATGCAGTGCCTGCCGGGGTTCAAAGGGGCAGAGTCCCTTTGTCAGGTTAAGGGTGAAACGCCTTGCCCAGTGATATGATGCCCTGCGTTATATCCTACTGGGTATTATCTGGCGCATAACGGGCGGCAGATTTGCAGCTTCGCTGCACCGCGTTGCCCCTACCCCGCGCACGGCGCTCTCTGCGTGACCCCAGAAAGGAGAGATGGTCGCTGAAACTGACCCGACACAATGGCCGCGCCGGAAAGCATGGCACTTATAACCCAAAGCACAATGACCGCAGTTTTGATCTTGCCAACAGCGAGCATATCGACCCGGAACGTGTCCAGCAAAACATCTATTGGGATTGCTACAACGGCATCCGTTCTGCCTTGCAGCCCAAGAGTGAGGAAAGTCTGGCCGACACTTTTGAAGAAGTCGAAAAGCTCTACTACAAACTGCATTACACCAACTTCACCGAAAGACAGAATGAGCGCAACGCCAAAATCCGGCACACCGAGCGAAACCGCTCCACCGAAGATTTGCTTACCAGCAAGAAAACCTGCCCCGAAGAAAGCATCTATCAGCTTGGAACGCTGGAGAGCCACGCTTCGCCCAAAGAACTTTTTCAAATCGCCACAGAATTTATGAACGAGTTCCATGAGCGTTTCGGCAAACACGTTCACATTCTGGATTGGGCCTTGCATCTGGATGAAGGTACGCCGCACATCCACGAACGCCATGTGTTTGACTGTGAAAATAAGTATGGAGAGATTGCTCCGCAGCAGGAAAAGGCATTGGAAGCACTGGGTTTTGAACTGCCAAAACCAGACAAGCCCCCTGGTCGCTACAACAATCGTAAGATCACATTTGATGCAGCTTGCCGCACGATGCTATTCGAGATTGCCAAACGCCACGGCTTGGAACTGGACGAAGTGCCAGAATACGGCGGACGGGCTTATCTGGAAAAGCGGGACTATATCATAGCAAAGCAAAAAGAACAACTTGCTCAACAGGAAAAAGCCGTACAGGAACAGACCGCTCAGCTTGAAAATTTGAAACACGCAAATGAGCAAGAACATCGTCAACAGGTTCGACGTACAACCTATCAGTCCCTAACACTTCTGAGCAACAATAAAAAAATTCAAAAGCAGGAAAAACAGTTAAGTGAACTTTCTCAGAAGATTGAAGATACCGAGAACTTGTTGGATGAGATTTCTGCGGTTGCCTACGACAAAGCTGTGGCTGTTGTTTCAGAAAACGCTGTGAACGATGCTTTGAAAGCAAGCACAGAACAGGTCGATATATATTTGGACTGGCTGAAAGAGCCGGGGCGAACGGCAAGCAAGGAAACATTGGACTACACCACATATCAAATCACAACGCTGCGAAAAAATATTATTGCAGCAGTAAACAGGATTACCGCAAGATTGACAACTGTCCTTATAAAGCCGGAAATCAAAAAGCCTGCCATCGAGCAAATCAAAGAAAATACTCGTCCGTCTGTTCTGCAAAAGCTGCAGCGGCGGCAGGAAGAAATCAACCAGCGTGAGCAGACATGCACCAAACCGAAGAAGCGCAGTCATGGCATGGAACTGTAAAGGAGGAAAATCTTCAAGAACAACAATTTATTTGAAATCGTAAAACGGAATATCACTACTCGACAGGCCACAGAAGCCTATGGTTTTCGTCCAAACCGCAGCAGCATGATTTGCTGTCCATTCCATGCAGACCGCAATCCCAGCATGAAAGTGTATTTTCGGTTTCACTGTTTTGGCTGTGGAGCGGATGGCGATGTGATAGACTTCACCGCAAAACTGTTTCAGCTGTCCTTGCGGCAAGCGGCGGAAAAGCTGGCCTCAGATTTTGGGCTTTCTGCAACAGGCACTTTTCCACTGATACGCTATAAGCTCGTGGAAAAGCCATTGAACCAGAAAGAGCAATTCTACAAAATCCTGTGCAGCTATCGTTTTCTGCTAGCAAATTGGCGCATGGCCTATGCACCCAAAAATCCAGAAGCATCCCTGCATCCTTGTTTTGTAGCAAGTCTGCACTATGCAGACCGTGTGCAATATCTGCTGGATATTCTTTTGCTGGGAAACCTACCTGAAAAGCAACAATTACTCAACGGAAAGGAAGTGACCGCCCTTGGAAAAGCAATCGAACGATGCAAGGAAACCGAAGATGCAGCATAGTGCACCCGCCCGAAACTGGGTGGGTGACAATGGGAAAATTATTGAACCATTATTCGCAGATTACTTTTTGAGCCTGCACCCCATGCGTTGTTTTCAAGGCAGATTGTTCACGGTGGATGGCATGATCGAGGATGAAGCCCCATTGAAAAAAGAAATCTATGAGCAGATTCGCTATTATGCCACCACCAGCGTAGCGCGGCGGATTGAACATATTGTGCAGGCGATTAAGTTGGCCTGTGCATCCGAACCACCGGAGATTCAGACAGACCGCATCCATGTCCAAAACGGCACATACTTTGTGGACGGTCACTTTACCCCTGAAAAAGAATACTGCATGAACCGTCTGCCTATCGCTTATGTATCGGATGCACCAGCACCGACACGCTGGCTGCAATTTCTGAATGAGCTGCTGTACGAAGAAGATATTCCGGCCTTACAAGAATACATTGGCTATTGCCTGCTGCCTGTTACCAAAGCGCAGAAAATGCTGCTGATGGTCGGCAAGGGCGGTGAGGGAAAATCCAGAATCGGGCTGATCCTGCGAGAATTGTTCGGCAGCAGTATGTACACAGGAAGTCTGCAAAAGGTAGAAACCAACCGCTTTGCCCGTGCAGACTTGGAGTACAAGCTGCTTCTGGTGGACGATGACATGAAAACCGAGGCCCTGCCGCAGACCAACAACATTAAAACTCTTGTCACGCTGGAAGATAAAATTGACATTGAGCGCAAAGGCCAGCAGAGTGTGCAGGGTACGCTGTATGTGCGGTTTGCCTGCTTCGGGAATGGCAGCTTACACGCACTCTATGACAAGTCCAACGGTTTCTATCGCCGCCAGCTGTTGCTCACCACTAAGGAAAAGCCCGTTGGCCGGGTGGATGATCCTTTTCTCATTGATAAGATGCGGAACGAAAAAGAGGGCATCCTGCTTTGGGCGTTGGAAGGGCTGCATCGGCTGATTCGGAACAACTATCGGTTTACCATCAGCGAACGCACTGCGGCAAATCTGAAAGAAGCAATGGAGCAGGGCAACAATATCCTGGGCTTTCTCAAATCTGAGGGTTACTTTGAAATTCGGCAGGGTGCCAAGTGCAAATCCACGGATTTCTATAAAGTCTATGAACGCTGGTGTCTGGACAATCTGGAAAAGCCGCTGGCAGCATCAACCTTTATCCACCATCTGAAAGACAACCAGAAAAGTCTGGGCATCGTCTACGATGATAAGTGCATTGGCACAAATCGGGGCTTTCACAATGTAGACGTTGACCTGTTTTTACCCGTTGATGTTCCCAGTCCGTGGGATTATAGCAGTTTGCGTTTTTAATGCACAAGCAACATCCGCAAACTGCATATCGCAAATATGCCATTTTGATAGGCACTATTTTTGAAAATTGCGATAAAAAATAAGAATCAACTTGAAAAAACCCTGCTCAGCCTGCTCACAGTGCGCAAAAGGTGCAGGATGAGCAGAGTGAGCAGGCAATTTTGAACTTACATCAAAAATAAAACATGGAGGTTTTGCCTATGAACAAATCTCGGCCTGTTGCGACCGAAGCTGTGAAATCTTTAAATTATACGAAAAACATCTTGCAGACCATTCCGAATAACGATACAATGGAAGTGGTCACTCAAACCAATGCCGTCAAGTCTCCGACTGACAGCCTGAAAGCCACAACACTGGTGTACACGGTGGAGGAAATTGCGCAGATGCTGTCCATCAGCCTACGCTCTGCTTACAACCTGTGCAACAGCACCACCGAATTCCGTGTTCTTCGGGTCGGCGGAAGCATCCGCATCCCGAAAGACAGTTTCGATACGTGGCTCCGGGCAGCTTGAAAAAGGAGATAACGTATGGCATATATTACGAAACGCGGCAGCTCCTATGGTGTCCGCTATACTTACCAAGACGAGCAGGGTAAAAACTGCAACAAATGGGAAAGTTTTTCCACAAAAGAGGAGGCAACAAATCACAAAAAGCAGGCGCTCCCGGAAAAACAACAGCAGCGGTTTCTCTCCGGCACGACCATCCACGAGGTACACCGCCTGCTGCGGACAGCGTTTCAGTATGCGGTGGAGTGGGGTATCCTCATCAAAAGCCCCGTTCCGGTGGACAGCCCTAAAAAGTCGATTCAAGAGCGCGCCATCTGGGATGCGGACGAGATGTGGGCCGCACTTGCCAGCATGGAAGACCCGATCCTGCATTTGGCTGTTCACCTCACACTGGTAGGCGCACTGCGCGAGGGTGAAGTTGCTGGCCTGACTCCGGAAGATCTTGATTTTGAGGGAGCAGACGGTACAGGCACATTCCGCATCAACAAGTGTATGCAGCGTGTCCAAAAGGCATCGCTGGCAAAAACGGGCAAGGACTGTATTTTGCAGGAATTTGAGGATAAGCGTGAGGGCAGCACCACAACGCTGGTGCTCAAAAAGACCAAAACAGCATCTTCCAACCGAACCATCTTCATGACAGCCGTGCTGAAAGAGGAACTGAAACACTGGCTAAAGCGTTTGGAAATGGACGAAGCCGTTGAGCCGGAACGCTACCGCAACAGTGGGATGCTCCTGCGCTTGCCCAATGGTCTGGCGGTGGAGCCGATCCTCATCCGCAAGAAGTTCATCAAGTGGCAGGACGAGCACCCGGAGTTCACTCGCATTGTGTTCCACGGTCTGCGGCATTCCAGTGCCACCTACCAGCTGATGATCTCCGGCGGTGATGTGAAAGCTGTGCAAGGCACAACAGGCCACGCCAGCGCCAATCTGCTGGTCAACACCTATGCACACATCCAGCAGGATTCCCGTAAAAAGCTGGGTAAAAAGTTCGAGGAAGGCTTCTACAAGCCGGGAGCAACATTTGTGCAGGCTGCCCCGGTTGAAGCAGAACCGACCATCTCCGTATCGGCACTGTTGGAACTTCTGAAGGACGCAGACCCCTCTGTAAAAGCGCAACTCCGCTTGGCTTTGCTGACCTGAATTGCAAAAAATAGCACGAATTGCAGAGTAATTCACAGACTTACTCCATCTGACACGAAAAATGCGGACCGTGCAAAAACCGTGCAGAGACCGTGCAAATGGCGTATAAAAAGAAAATCCCACGAGGAATCTTACGATTCTTCGTGGGATTTTGGTGCGCTCGAGGGAACTCGAATCCCTGGCCCTCTGATTAAAAGTCAGATGCTCTACCGGCTGAGCTACGAGCGCATATTTTCAGATTTACAGATACTGCCGAATAATATTACCACACCCGCGCCAAAAAAGCAAGAGGAAAGCGCAAAAAAGTGCCTTTCCGCAGCACACAGACCCCCGCCGGGAGAGCACCCGTTCCTTTTATAAAAGCCAGTTTTACCGTCGCCTCTCTGGGACGCGGATATTCTGGCGGCAACTTCCTCTTTACAAATGGGGCGCGAACCAGTACAATCAAAGCAGAACGCACTGTCCCGGCCCGTATGCGGCGGGGCTTTTTGATAGGAGGCTGTTTTATCATGAAAATCTCTCGTCGGTCTGTCCTTCATATTTCCGGGCTGGCAGCGGCAGCGCTGGCCCTGACCGGCTGCTCTGCGGCTGGAAGCGCCGCGCTGGGCGGCAAGCTGCCCGGCCTGTTCAAGGGTCTGGCAAAAAAAGGGGAGACCGCTGCTTCGTCGGAAGCTGCCAGCGACATGGCCGTCACCCCGCCGCCCGAGAGCGAACAGCTTGACCCGGCCTTCGGCATCATGCCCGAGTACGACGCCGACATCCTCACCGGCGCCGAGCGCAGCACCAACAGCCGCCCGGTGGCTGTGATGGTGAACAACATCGCCAACTCCCAGCGCCAGAATGCCCGCCCCCAGCGGGGCATCGGCAGCGCCGACCTGCTCATCGAGGCCAAGGTCGAGGGCGGCATCACCCGCCTGTGCGCCGTGTTCAGCGACGCCGACAGCATCCCCGAGGTCGGCCCCATCCGCTCAGGCCGCGACCAGTTCCTGCAGCTGCTCATGCCCTGGGACATTCTCTACTACCACGACGGCGAGAGCATCTTCTGCACCCAGTTCGTCAGCGTGTACGGCTACTCCGGGCTGAACATCGGCGGCAAGAATTATTTCAAGACCCCGATCCATCCCATCGTCTCCCACCGCAATAATCGCGGCCGCGATGTGGCCTACGAGCACACCGAGTTCACCTCCGGCAAGGAGATCTGCAAGGCCGCTTCTGATGCCGGCATCAGCCTCTACGCTCCCAGCGAGGGGACGTTCTTCCACTTTGCCGACTACCGCACCGACGAGGTCAACAAGCTCAAGGGTGAGCCCTCGGCCAAAAAAATCACCATCGTACATTCGGAAAGCTACCGCACCTCGTTCAGCTACTCCGCACTCAGCCACACCTACGCGATGCAGATGTACAACTCCTCCAAGAAGGCCACCGAGAACACCGTCGATGAGCTGACCGGTGAGCAGCTTACCTTCGAGAACGTCGTGGTCTGCTTCGCCGACATGGACGCCTACGCAGGCGACTCCCATGACGTGCAGGAGGTGCAGTACATCAAGGGCGGCGACGCCTACCTCTTCACCCGCGGCGGCGTGCAGGTGGGCCGCTGGGAAAAGACCTATCCTACCAACCCCCTCAAGCTTTACACCAAGTCCGGCGAAGAGATGACCCTCAACCGGGGCAAGACCTACTTTGCACTGGTGGACAACGACGAGCTGAGCAATTTCAGCTACCAGTAAGCCCATGAGGAACATGACAATGAAACGCATTCGAACTGCGTTCTGCCTCATTTTGACCGCCGCGCTGCTGGCAGGCTGCGCCTTTCTGCCCAGCGACAGTGAGCCGGAAACGCCCGCTCCCACCGACCCGCTCACCGGCCTTGTCCTCGAGTGGCAGGGCCAGCGTCCGGTGGCCGTGGCCATTGAGAACGGCACTGCCTCCACCACTCAGTGGGGCCTTTCCTCGGCGTCTGTGGTGCTGGAAGCTCTCACCGAGGTGGGCACGTCCACTGAGCTCTGCCTCGTCTATCCGGCGCTGGCCGCGACCCCGAAGGTCGGGCCGGTGGCCGCCGGTCAGGACATCTACTGGCGGCTTCTGGTGGGCCAGCAGCCCATTCCGGTACAGCGGGGCGGGGGACAGTTCGACCAGAACTTCCTTGATTACTATTCCATCCGAGCCGTGGATGCTCTGGAGGCCGGGCGCACCGCCTTCGACTGCGGCAGTGAGTGGAGCAACGCACCGCTGTGGTACACCAGCGGCGAGGCCATCTCTAAGGTGCTGGACGCGCTGAACATCTCCTCTGCTCTGACGGAATCCCGGGTGACGAGCGCTGCATCCGCCGCGGCGGACGGTGCTTTCTCCGGGGCCGACGCAGTGCTGTCCCTCCCTGCACTTCTTCCGCAGGAAGCAGACGGCAAACTGCCGGACGCCACCGCGCCGGACGCGGTGAATGTCCGGGTCTGCTTTGACGACGACAACGCCACCGGCTTTTCCTACGACGCCGACAGCAGGCTTTACCGGATGCTCCACGCCGACGGCACGCCCCAGCTGGACGCCAACAACGGCCAGCAGGCCGGGTTCGATAATCTGCTGGTGCTGTTCAGCGCCTCCGAGCTGCGGGACGACGGCAAGACCTACGACTACGATTTGAGCATGGGCGGCGGCGTCTGGCTCAACGGTGGGCATCTGTGGACCATCACCTGGACGCAGGGCCGGGACAACACGCTGCTGCTCTACGACGCCGATGGCCGCACGATGAACATCGAAGCCGGGACGAGCTATATCGCTCTTGTCACCAGCCTGACCGGACAGGAGCTGACCGTTACCAATTCCAGCGGAGAAAAGATCCTTGGATAAGCAAAAAGACTTCTGCACGACGAAATGCAGAAGTCTTTTTTATTTCCAGGCTGCGGCGCGCGCCTGTGCGCGGGGCAGGTTTTTTCTTTTGGTCAAGCGGCTTGCGCTCCGCGCGGGCCAGAGGTAGGGAGG
>ERZ791800.601-NODE-601-length-28056-cov-6.231563_pt1 | contig 28056 bp, 23 predicted proteins | sample MGYA00510310_ERZ791800 | MGnify/ENA primary metagenome ERZ791800 (study PRJEB30046, sample SAMN00791954) | human gut metagenome | study: EMG produced TPA metagenomics assembly of the A metagenome-wide association study of gut microbiota in type 2... | reverse complement strand
AGGCAGTCCTTGCTGGTAAAAGGCAGGGAAGCCCCGTCCAATTAATAATTGGGCGTGGAGGATTCACGCCGAACTCGTTGCCGATGAGGGAGCCCTTGGACTTGAGGCCGAGCATGTTGAAGTGGCTCGAGGTGACCATGCCGACGACGGCGGTGCGGTTCCGTCCCATTGGGCGGGACCGCATTCGCGCACTGCGGGCTCCGGAAGCCAAACCACAACCACCACAACAGGAACCCCATATGGAATGGATGAAGGAAGCCGTCGACTACGTGATCTTCGGCATTCTCGGCCTCATGGGCTTCGTCGCACTCTGGCTCACGATCGAGCGCATGCTCTTCCTCAAGCGCTACAGGCCGGCGGACTACGCCTCCTAGGAGGAGCGCGGCATTGCGCTCACGAAGAACTTCACGACGCTCTACATCATCTACTCGAACGCCCCCTACGTCGGGCTGCTCGGCACGGTGATCGGCATCATGCTCACGTTCTACGACATGGGCAGCACGGGCGCGATCGACGCGGGCCGCATCATGACGGGCCTCTCCCTTGCGCTCAAGGCCACGGCGCTCGGTCTGGCCGTCGCGATTCCGACGCTCATCTCCTACAACGGCCTGCAGCGCGCGATGAACGTCGCCTCAAGGCGCAGGGCCTGACGGAGGAGAGCTCATGACGATCGAAATCCCGAAGAAGGAGCCCCACAACATCGTTCCCTTCATCGACATCATGCTCGTGCTCCTTGCCATGGTGCTCTCGGTCTCGACCTTCATCGCAAAGGGCGAGATTCCGATTGCGCTGCCCGAGTCGAGAAGCGCGCAGGCTCCCCTCAAGAATTCGAACGAGGTCCTCATCCAGGTGACGGGCGAGGGAACCCTGCACTGGAACGGCGAGGAGGCCACGCACGAGGAGGTCGACGAGCGGCTCCGCGGCATCTCCCGAGACGTGCGGCTTGTTCTTCGCATCGACCGCACCACGAGCTTCGAGCACTTCATCCGTCTTCTCGACATGATCAAGGGCGTTCATCATGAAAACTTCGTCATTGTCGCCGAAAAGCGCGGCTAAGGCGGGCGGCGAGACCCGCACGGCGTTCGCCGCAGCCTGCGCGCTCTACCTCCCGTGCCTGACGCTCGCCGTCTGGGGCGCGTCCCTCGCGCCCGCACCCGCTTCCGTCGGCGCAGAGGGCATCATGCTCGCCGTCGCACAGTTCGAGAGCGCCGTGGCGGCCCCCGCCACCGCCGCCGAACCCGCTGCGGTGCCCGAGCCGGAACCTGAGCCCGAACCCGCGGCGGAACCCGAACCCAAGCAGGCCGCGGAGCCTGAACTCAAGCCTGAGCTCGAACCCCGGCCGGAACCCGAGCCCGAACCCGAACCTCAGCCTGAACCTGAAAGGTCGCGCCGTGACGCACGTCCTCATGGGACACTCCTTCGGAGGTCTCTTTGCGCTTTCGACGATGGCTTCCCGCCCCGCGCTCTTTGACGCCTGGGTGGCGGCCGATCCGTCGCTCTGGTGGGACGGCGGCGTGCTCGTCCGAATGCTGGAGGAGAATCCTGCGGCGGGGCGCTCGGGCGCCTTCGTCTATGCGGGCTTCGGCTCGGTCCTGAGGAAGACGGGCGGCACGACGGCAAGCCGGAATCTCGCCTCCGAAGACCGCTTCAGGGCGGCGCTCGAGGGCTTTGCCGGGCCCGATGCGAAGGTTGTCGTGGAGGACTATCCGCGCGAGACCCACGGCACGATTGCGGTCCCCGTGTTTCACGAGGCGATGAAGCGGCTTCTCATCGGAGGGGCCGCGGCAGGACGCTGAGCGAGCCGGCGGCGCTTGGGTTCTTCGGCAGGAAACGGGATGCCTTCGTCTTCTCGCGGTGCGCAAGATTGTGCATAATCACCCTCATGAAGATGAAATTCCGCACCTACGTCATTGCGGCGCTTGCAACCACGGCGCTCGTGCCGCTCATTGCCTGGAGCCTCCTGCAGTGGAGCGACATCCGGTCGAGCCTTGCCAAGGACGACTGGGAGCAGCGCTTCTTCACGGGCATCGGCTCGGCCTTTCTCGTCGAGAGGATGAAGAGCGTCGACGTCTTTGCGGCCCACGTCGAGTCCGAGACCGCCAAGCGCCTGCGCGCAGGCGTGACGTGCGCTTCGCTCGAGGGCTTTCTCGCGGAGCTCGCAGCCGCAAATCCCTATATAAAGTCACTGAAGTGCACGGGAGCCGACACGCCCGCCGCCCGTGCGGCGCGGTCCGGGGGCACGGCCTGGAGGCTCGAGCCCGGCGACGACGGCGGCTCGCTCAGGTTCTACAGGCGGATTGCCGACAGGGCGGACGTCGTGATCGAGGGGACCGCCGAGCGAGGCGAGCTCTTCAGGGACATTGCGGCGATGTACAACATGCGCGGCGTGCGCTTCGTGCTTCTTGACGAGGAGCGCCGCTACGTCTGGCCCGTTCTGGGACTTTCCGGACGAGCCGTCTGGGACCACGCCCTCGGGCGCGAGGGCCTGATCGAGGAGGCGGGCGAACGCTTCTGGATGAGCGCCAACCGCTTCTCTCACGGCGCGCCGCAGTGGACCATGATCGCGCTCAAGCCCCAGGAGGAGCGCATCGCCGACAGGCGCGAAATGATCGGACGCACGCTTCTTCTGGCCGTGCTCGTGCTCTCGCTCACGGCCGCCGCGGGCTTTGCGGCCATCAGGCCCCTGAGCCGCTCGATGAGGCGGCTGCGCGGAGACCTGGACGAGGCCTCCTACGGCACGCCCGAGACGACGCTGGCATCGGGCCCCGAGGAGTTTCTCGAGTTCCAGAGGGCCTACAGGGCGCTTCGCGAAAAGCTCGACGACCGCAGGCGGCGGCTTGAGGCCGACAACGTCCGCCTCGAGGAGACCGTCGAGCGCAGAAGCAGCGAGCTAGAGGCCCGCGAGCGTCTCTTCGCACAGGTCTTCGACGACATTCACGAGGGCATGATGCTGCTCGACGAGGACTGGCGGCTTCGCTACGGCAATCATGCGGCGGGCACCCTGATCGGCGTTGACGGCATGGCGCGTCTGGCCGAAGTCTGCCGCAGCGGACTCGAGCGCAGAAGCGACGGCACGGCCCTCGTCACGATCGAGGCGGGCGGACGAAGCCAGGTGCTCGAGTGCGACGCCTTCCCGTTCGGCGCGGCTGCGGACGGTCTGCGCAGTGGCTGCTGCGTGCTCTTCAGGGACGTGACGGGCAGGACCGAAGTCGAGCGCATGAAGGACGACCTCATCAGCATCGTCGCGCACGAACTGCGCACCCCGCTCACCGCCTGTCGCCTGCAGCTCGACCTTCTCGTCAAGGAGAACGGTCCGCAGTCCGCCTATGCGGCCATGGGCGAGGACCTCGATCATCTCGGCAGAATCGTCGACGACTGGCTCTCCGTGGCCAGAATCGACGGCGGCTCCTACAGGGTCGAGTCGCGCATCGTGCAGACCATGCCGCTCGTCACCCGCGCCGTGAGACTCGTGAGAAGCCGCCACGAATTCCGCTTCGACTACGACATCGCCGAGGAGGCCGAGTGCATCCGCGTCGATCCGTCGGCCTTCGTCGAGCTGCTCGTCAACCTCTTCACCAACGCCTGCCGCCACGCAAGGCCGGGCGAGGAACCCCGCATCGAATTCCGCGCACGCGTTGACGAAATGCTCGTCGTGGACGTCTGCGATTCGGGCACGGGCTTCCCCGAGGGCGAGGCCGAAAAGCTCTTCGACCGCTTCTATCAGGTCGAGCAGGGCAACAAGCGCCGCACGGGCGGCACGGGGCTCGGCCTCGTCATCTGCCGCGCGATCTGCCGCGCTCACGGCGGACGCATCGAGGCGCTCAGACTTGAGGGACGGACCGTCTTCAGGATCACGCTCCCGATGCCCTCGCAGACCGACGGGCTCTGACGCATTCCTTTCCCGCAGGCCTCCATGCGCACCGCAGGCCTGCGGACGGATACGACGACGGTGCGCAGTACGGGCCGGAGGCTCCCGACAGACATGACCACACGACCTCTCATTCTCATCGCCGACGACGAAACGCGAATCAGGCGCCTGACGGCCGAATTCCTCGAGCAGTCGGGCTTTGACGTCTGTCAGGCGCAGGACGGCGAGGAGGCCCTCGAGGTCTTCAGGCGCTCGCCCGTCGAGCCCGATCTCGTCGTGCTCGACCTGATGATGCCCGTCAAGGACGGACATGAGACGCTCGCCGAACTGAGGACCTTCTCAAAGGTGCCCGTCATGATCCTCACGGCGCGCGACCTCCTGCAGGACAAGACGAAGAGCTTCAACACGGGGGCGGACGACTACCTCGTCAAGCCCTTTGCGTTCGCGGAGCTCGAGGTGCGCATCAGGGCGCTGCTTCGACGCGCCTCAGGCTCCGACATGCGGGTCTCGAAGGTCGTCGCAAACGGCCCGCTTGAACTGCGGACCGCCGAGCACGACCTCTTCTGGCGCGGGCGCTCCGTCCCGCTCACGGAGCAGGAGTTCAGGATCCTCTCGGCCCTCGCGAAGCACCCCGGTGCCGTCATCCGCTATGCGGAGCTGCTCCGCCAGGGCTGGGGCGACGGCGAGGTTGACGTCGCGCGCCTCAGGGTGGCGGTTGCGCGCATCCGCAAGAAGCTCTCCGCCAACGGGATCAATCCCATGATCATCTCCTCCTTCACGAACGTCGGCTACCTGATGGGAGACCTCACGAACTACGACGAGGACTTCGGCCTCTGAAGAAGAGGACCTGCACGCGGCGCGGATCACGGATGTTATTTCCCTGAAACAATCCCGTCCCTGCGGAAACGGGGCGGAAATGCGCGCTCCTTATCATGAAGGCACATCGAAGGGCCGCTCCGAATCCCCCACGCCACGGAGAAGGCCCGCAGGGGCGGACGCAATGGGGCGTCCGCCGGACCTTCAACAGTGCAGGTGATCCATGACGGTCGATCTTCAACGCCGCCGCGTCTTTCAGTCAGCAGTTGCCGGAGGCGCCCTCAGCCTCGGCGCCTTTGTTCCCACGCCCGTGAGCGCCGCCGTTGCCAGGGCGGCCGCGGACATCGAGGTCATGACCTGGAGTGGCTGCGCAGTCAACTGCGGCTCCCGCTGCCAGCTCCGCGTCTTCTCCAAGAACGGACGCGTCATCCGCATCGAGACGGACGCCTCGGGCGACGCCTCCGCGAGCACCATCGACGGCGGCTGCACGCAGATCCGCGCTTGTCAGCGCGGCCGATCCATGCGCCAGCGCATCTATGCGCCCGAGCGCCTCAAGTTCCCGATGAAGCGCGTCGGCCGCCGCGGCGAGGGCCGCTTCGAACGCATCTCCTGGGAGCAGGCCCTCGACGAAATCGCCGCCCGCCTCAAGGACACCATCGACCGTCACACCAACGAGTCCGTCATGATCATGCACGGCTCGGGCAATCAGGCGCTTGTCAACTCGAGCGCGGCCACCTACCGCTTCTTCAACATGATCGGCGGCTCGCTTGCCTGGTACTCCGACTACTCCACAGCCTGCATCCAGAACGCCTGGCCGTACCTCTACGGCCGCTTCGACTACGGCGGCGTGCGCAGCAAGGCCGCAGGCCAGGGCTCCTACTTCTCGCAGGTGAAGAACGCGAAGCTCTACGTCACGTTCGGCAACAATCCCGCCGTCACGCGCGCCTCGGGCGGCGGACAGTCCTGGGAGTTCTTCAGCGCCGCACGCAGGAACGGCACGCGCATGGTCTTCATCGACCCGATCTACTCCGACACGATGGCCGGACGCAACGCCGAGTGGATTCCGATCCGTCCCGGCACCGACGCGGCCCTCTGCGAGGCGATCGCCTACGTGCTCATCACCGAGAACCTCGTCGACAAGGCCTTCATCGACCGCTACACGATCGGCTACGACGAGGACTCGCTCCCTGCGTCCGCCAAGCCCGGCTCGAGCTACCGCAGCCACATCCTCGGCCTCGGTCCCGACAAGACTCCGAAGACGCCCGAGCGCGCCGCCGGCATCACGAACGTGCCCGCAGAGCGCATCGTGCGCCTTGCCCGCGACATGGCCGCCGCGAAGCCCTGCTTCATCTCGCAGGGCTGGGCGCCGCAGCGCCGCATGAACGGCGAAACGCAGTCGACGAGCATCGCCATGCTCCCGATTCTGCTCGGCCAGATCGGCCTGCCCGGCACCAATTCGGGTGCCCGCGAGGGCGACTCCTACGGCCTTGAAGCCGGTCTGCCCACGGGCGCCAACCCCGTCAAGGTGAGCATGCCCGTCTTCCTGTGGCCGCAGGCCGTCGTCGACGCCGCCTCGCTCACGGCCGAAACCGCCGCCGTGCGCGGCGCGCCGGCCCTCAGGCACAACATCAAGTTCATCTGGAACACCCAGTCGAACACGCTCATCAACCAGCACGGCGGCATCAACCAGCTCCGTCCGATCCTCGAGGACGAGACGAAGGTCGAGACGATCGTCTGCGTCGACACGCAGATGACGCCCTCGGCCATGTTCGCCGACTACGTGCTCCCCGACGTCTGCCATCAGGAGTCGATCGACCTCATGGCCGACTCCTATGCCGTGGGCGACCAGAACTACCTGATGCTCAGCGACAAGGCGATCGATCCCGAGTGGGAGCAGAAGCCCAACTGGGAGATCATGCGCGGGCTCGCCCGACGCTTCGGCTGCGAGGCCGCCTACACCGAGGGGCTCGACCTCGAGGGCTGGGTGCGCCGGCTTTACGCCGAGGCGAGGAAGAACCTCCCCGGCATGCCCGCCTGGGACGAATTCCGCAGGACCGGCATCTACAAGTACCGCATGGAGGGCGACAGCGGGATCGTCATGGAGGACTTCCGCAGGGATCCCGACAAGCATCCGCTCGAGACCCCGAGCGGCAGGATCGAGATCTATTCCGAACGTCTTGCCGAGATCGCCCGCACCTGGAAGCTGCCCGCGGGCAGGGGACAGGAGATTCATCCGATCCCGCGCTACGTGCCGACGGACGAAATGGTTCAGGTGGACCCGAAGGCGAAGCAGTATCCGCTTGAGGCCTTCGGCTACCACGGTCCCGGCCGCACGCACTCGACCTATCACAACGTGCCGTGGTTGCGCGAAGCGCATCCCGACGTCGTTCTGATGAATCCCGTCGATGCGCAGCCCAGGGGCCTCAAGACGGGCATGCTCGTTCGCGTCTTCAACGACCGCGGCGCACTCGTGCTCCCCGTCAAGGTGACGCCGAGGATCATTCCGAGCCTCGTTGCCTTCCCGCAGGGCGCATGGTACAGGCCCGACGAGAAGGGACTCGACAGGGGCGGGTGCTTCAACGTGCTCACCCAGCTCAAGCCCACGCCGCTCGCGAAGGCCAATCCCTCGCACACGAACCTCGTCCAAGTTGAAAAGTTCAGGGGCTGACCCAAGGACCCTCAAACGCCATGAAGACTCAATACGCCTTTCATTTCGACAGCTCGCGCTGCACGGGCTGCAAGACCTGCGTGATCGCATGCAGGGACAAGAACGACATTCAGGATCCGAAGCTCGCCTTCAGGACCGTCCATGAGGAAACGGGCGGCAGCTGGAGCCGCAATGAGGACGGCAGCTGGTCTCAGAACGTCTGGGCCTACTTCGTCTCCGTCTCCTGCAACCACTGCTCGAAACCAGCCTGCGTGCGCGTCTGCCCGACCGGGGCCCACGCCCGCCACGAGGAGCTCGGCGGCCTCGTCCTCATCGACAGGGACGTCTGCATCGGCTGCGGTGCCTGCGCCGTCGCCTGTCCCTACGAGGCGCCGAAGCTCGATCGCAAGGCGGGCAAGATGCGCAAGTGCGACATGTGCGTCGACCGTCTTGCAAGGAAGGAGCTTCCGGTCTGCGTCGCCGCCTGCCCGCAGCGTGCGCTGGACTTCGGCACCGTCGAGGAGCTCAGGAAGCGCCACGGCGACGACGGCATGATCGCGCCGCTCGCCGCAGGCGACTACACGAAGCCCAACCTTCTCATCACGAAGTGCGCACAGGCCCAGCCCGCGCCCGAGCGCACGAGAAGCTGGCCCGACTTCCTCAATGACAAGACCGCCTGAGGCGGCTCAACAGGGCGTACAGGGGAACGGCGTCACGGGCGGGCAACCGTCCTGACGTCGGTTTCTCGGACAAAAACTAACGGCTGCGAACAACAGGGGAACAGCAGCAGACGATTGTCTCCTCGGATGCGCCGGCTTGACGGCCGGCGTTTTGGGCCTGCCGGCCTCGTGTGTGGGGGGCGGCGGGCCGCTTTTTTGGATTTCAACAGGTGCACATGACCGCACCTGAGATGACAATTCTTGTACCGACCTCCTGGCCGGCTGAAATGCCGGCGATTCGGGGCCGCCGATCCTGCGAAGGAACGGCGGGCCTTTTTTTCAAGGTCCGTCCCGGGAGGTCCGCTGCGCGTCGTCTCGTCTGAGACGAAGTCCCGATGACGGTTTGCGGACGAAAAGAACGCCCGGCCCTCCGTGAGGAGGACCGGGCGTTTCGTCAGGTCGGAACCGTGAGCGGTCTATTAGAAGTCGACGCGCATCGTGGCCTCGATGGCGTGGTTCTGACGGCCGGCGTCACCGGCGGAGAGACCGTAGCTCATGCCGAGGTTGAGGTTCTTGTAGGTGGACATGTAGCCGACCTTGAGGTCGCCCACGAAGCTGCCCGAAACGTCGTAGTCGATCGTGTCGGTCGTGGAGGAGCCTTCAAGCGTGTAGGACGATTCCGTGTCGCCGAAGCGGCCGCGGAGCGTGACGTCAACATAGGGCTTGACCTCGAAGGTCTGGAACATGAAGGACGGAGTCTGGACCGTCACGCCCACGGGCACTTCGAAGATCGTGGCCTTGTCTTCGGACACGTCGAAGAGCTTCGTGGTGCCGGCGGCGATTTCATAGTCGTCCATGTCGACGATCGAGAGGCGGGCGCCGGCGTGCGGCGTCAGCGTGAAGGCACCCGTCTTGAACTTGCGTTCGGCACGGATGCCGGCGGAGAGGGCCTTGGCCTTGAGTTCGGAGGCGAGCTCGAGGTTGCCGAGCTGCATCGTCACGTCGCCGTCGGTCGTCACATAGGAGAGCGTGCCGATGACGTTCGTCTCACCGTACATGCGGGAGCCCCAGAGGTGCAGGCCGACGTTCTTGACATCGGTCGAGACGGGGAGGACGTCGCCTTCGCCGTCGGCTTCACCCGACTGGTAGGAGGCGGCGGCACCGATCGTCCAGCCGTTCTTCAAATGGGTGTCGAAGCCGCCCATGATGCCGTAGGTGTCAAGGGAGTAGCCGTAGGCGGAGCCGCCCATGGAGAGGTCGTCCGTCTTGAGACGGGCGCCCAGAGGCTGGACCCACCAGCCGCCCATTTCCTTGGGCATCGTGGCGGCATGATGCTCGATCATGTCGGCCGTGTAGCCCTGGAAGTCAACCGTCATGGCCTTGACGCCGGAGATGGCGCCCAGACCCGTCACGGAGTTGATCATGCTGCTGATCTCCTGGAGCGAGGCGCCCGTGGAGAGGATCTGGTTGATCAGCTGGGTGTCGGGACCCGTGGAGCGTTCGCCGGCGAAGATCTTCGAGACGAGGTTCTTCGCGGAGACGTTGAGGCCGGAGCCTTCGACGGTCTTGCCGCCGGCAACGATCATCCATTCGCCTTCGGAGTTCTTCTCAATCGTGAAATTGTCGCCGACCTGGTTCTTCCAGGCGTCGGCGGCGGTGAGCTTGCCGTCCGTGAAGGTGAGCTCTTCTTTAGCGATGCCGGACTGGTCAAAGTTCTCGAAAAGCTTGTAGGCACCCCAGGTGAGGTTGGAGCCTTCGAGGTTGATCGTGCCGGTGGCATCGATCTTGCCCTTGGTTCCTTCGGCCGTGAAGAGCGCGTTGCGGTTGAAGTTGGCGGCGTCGAACTTGAGCGTCGTGTCGCCGGCGAACGTGAGCTCGGCACCAAACTTCTCGGGTTCGGAGGGGGTGTCGGCGGTCTTCTTCGTGGCAGTGCCGAAGGTCACCTTGGCGTCTTCACCGAACACGACGGGCGCGCCGACTTCAAGGACGAAGTTCGGAGTGGTCTTGGTGGTCGTCGTGTCGGCCTTGACCTTGTCGGCCATGGACGTGGCGACGTTGAGACCAAGGTAGCCGGATTCAGCCGTCAGCGTGCCGTTGATCTTGTCGGTCTTGTGGATGATGACGTCGGAGCCCTTGATGTTGAGCGTGCCGTTGCCGAGCGAGAGGGAGCCGACTTCAACGCGGGACTTGCCTTCGATGTTCAGCGTCTGGGTGCCCTTGGCCTGAGTGATGGCGTCGATATTGACGGAGCCGCGGTCGGCCGGCTTTTCATCGCCTTCGGCGGTGGCGACGGTCGTGTCAAGCTTCGACATGTCGGCCGGGACGGAGGTCTCGGTCGTGGCAAACGTGATCGAGCCGATGGCGACGTCGCTGTTCGTGATCTTCTGAACCGCGTCGACAGTGGCTTCGCCGATGGCAAGCTTGTCGGTTTCATCCTTGATGGACTCGTCGTAGGAGGTCGTGAACTTCTCCTTCTGTTCTTTGGTCAGCGTGTCGAGGAACTTCTCGAGGTTCTTGGCGTAGTCGTCCTTCGTCCACTTGGAGGTGTCGAGCTTGATCTTCTTGTCGTCATCGGTGATGCCGTCGTTGACCTTTTCAAGGGCGGTCTTGATGAAGCCCGTGAGCTTTTCAACCTTGAAGGACGGCGTCACCTTGAGGGACGTCGAGGCAAGCGTGAGGCTGCCGAGCGACAGGGAAGGCGTATAGCCATGGTCGGCGAAGTCGTTGACTTTGCTGCCGGAAATCTCGAGCTGGGCGTTGTTGTAGACCGTGACGGAGCCGAACTTGGTGACATCCCAGGAACCCTTCTTGTCCGTGTCGGCATCGCCTTCTGCGGTGCTCTGGGCGGGCTTCTTCCATTCGGCCGCATAGCCGGAGAGCGTGACGGTGCCCTTATTGTAGTCGCCATCGGCAACGATCTTGCCGTTGTTGGTGTCCTTGTTGTCGTCAATCTGCTTGAAGGCCTGAGCCTTGCCGAAGGTGAGGGAGGCGCCGGAGGCGAGGTACTGGTTCTTCCCCTGAGAAAGGTCGAACTTGCCGTTCTGGGCGAAGGAGCCCACAGTGAAGCCCTTGTTGACGGTGAAAGTGCCGCCCGTGGCCACGGAAACGCGGTCGGCGATGGTGGCGCTAGTGCCGGCAACATGGTCGTACACAAGGTGGTCGACGGAGAGAGTGCCCTTGTCACCGACGGTGACGGCATCGTTCTTCTGGGCGTTGATGGTGCCCCAGGTGGATGTGCCGTTGATCTGTGCCGTGCCGGCATCCTTGGTGATGGTGAGGTTGGAGCCGCTGTCAAGAGCGCCTTCGATATTGACGAAATTGCCGCCTTCATTGAGCGTGACCTTGCCGTAGGTCACGCGGACGCGATTCTCGGGCGTCTTGTCGGCTTCGCCTTCCTTCTTCTCGGCTTCGGTCTTGAGCTTGTAGCCCTTGTCGTTGTTCGTCAGGGTGGCGTTCGTGAGCGTGATGTCGCCCATGACGACGGAGGCGGGGGCGGCTTCAAGATCGGTCGTCTTGTCGAGGCCGTTGATCGTCACGTCCTTCGTGGCTTCGAGCGTGCCGTTGTTGACGAACGTGCCGCCTTCAGCGACGTCAAGGCCGACGTTGAGCGTCAGGCTGGAAAGTTTGTTGGTGAGCTTGCCGGCAGTCTTGTTGGCCTCGTCCTTGCTGATCGTGATCTTGTCACTGTTCTGGCCATTGATCGTGACCTTGCCGGAGGCGTTCGTGAAGTCCTTGTTGAAGGTCTTGGCCCAGTCTTCGTCCCAGGTCTTTTCGTCCTTGATGGTGTTGGGGACGGTGTTGGCTCCGGTACCGACGGTCAGCGTGACTTCCTGCTCCCCATCGGCGGCCATGGCGCCGGTGGAGAAGACGGCGAGCGTGGTCAGGACGGCCGCGACGAGCGGCTTCCTGGAGAAGGTGGCGTTGCTCATTGATTTATCCTTTGTTTGACGATCCTGGTGTCGTACATGAGTGGCAAATACCCGCAAGGATACCAAAGACAGGCGTTGGGAAGAGCGCCTCTCTGGGGGCGCCTTGACCTGCATCAGTTGCAGGGACGACCAAAACCCTTGGAAGGGGGGTGATCCTGCTCAAGTTTCGGGATGCCCCTCTCGTGGAAAACCCTTATGCAGATCTCCCGGGAAGGCCAGGGGCGTCGAGAAGGCGGGTGCCGTCGGCGTTCAAGCGCATTAGCGCAAATGTCTGTATCCTTTCGTCATCATGGAGAACGGACGGCAGGATCCCCTTATATATTAGTGGTCGTCCGACGAAATCAGACTTAGGAGACCTGAAGATGGGACTCGACTTGTACGCGGGCACCTTCACCCGCTATTACACCCGCAATTGGAAGACGGTCGTGGAGGCCTGGGCCGAAGCCAACGGCGTCGACTTCAAGCGCACGGAGGCCGAGGACGAGGAGAAGCTCTCCCCGGAGGAGGTGCAGGAGATCGTCTGTGCATGGCGCGACGAGATGCTTCAGGCGGTGACGCCTGAAAACCAGCTTCCCGAGACTTGGGAGGAGAGCAACGACAAGGCCTACTACACGGACAAGCCCGACTGGGATGCCTTCGGCGCGATGTTGCTCGTAACCGCCGCTTACACGTACGAGGAGACGATTCCCGAAACGCTCGAAAAGGGCTGGGACTTCACCGAACATCCGCTCATCAAGCGCCTTGCCGAGGACCACGAGCACGTCTACTCGCTTTTCCGCAGCGTGATGGTCTGGGTTCCGATCACGAAGTCCACGATGGTCTTCCGCGGTCCGATGCCCACGGGCAATGAGGTGATGATCGGCACGCTCGGCGCGCTTGAGCAGGAACTCGAGCACATCAACGAGATCTGCTGGCTCGCCAAGGAGGAGACGATCCTCTCGTGGACCGAAACCGAGGGCTATCCCGCCAAGACGCTCAAGGACGTCGAGACGGGGGCAGAGGACGGCAAGAAGGAGACCTACAGCACCGAGTCCCTCGCCAAGTTTGCCTTCTCGATCTTCTGGCGTGCCATGAAGTTCGCAAAGGAGAACCGCACGCCGGTGCTCTTCGACTACTAAGCCGACCGTCGAGCAAGACCGCAAGCCGATTCCGAATTCTCATTCGGGATCGGCTTTTTTTATTCATTCGGGATCGCCCGGATGGAGGTGACGGTGCTTTTGAACATGGAGTTTTTTCTCGGCTTCAGGAATGGTGAGGCTTAGAAAACGGTCTTGTGTGGTAAATCAGCAACAAGTGCAATGAAGTAGAAGATGGTAAATGCCGTTATATTTCAACAGCTTAAGTTTTCTGGGGGGGGGCAGGGTTTCCCCGCCTGTGCGGGAGACATGAAATCGCGGAAACTTCGCCGCACATTGTGCTACGGCACGGTTGTCAAACATAACAAGAGGAATGGCGAAATGAATTCTACATTCAAGATTGTCTTTAACAGGGCGCGCGGCGCCATGACGGTTGTCAACGAGATGACGAAGTCCCATCAGACGGGCAGGAAGGCTGCGGTGGCCGTTGCCGTTGCGGGCGCTCTGGCGTTCTCGGCCGGGGTTCATGCAGCGGACCCTGTTTATGTTGAAGGTGCAGGCAAGGACATTACCGTCACAAAGGCGCATATCACCCCCAACGTTGGTAATCGCGTTGTTGGTGGCTGGAACAAGTGGAGCGACACCGCTCAGCAGGCTGCGCTCAACAACACGGTGACCGTTGAGGGCGGCGAATGGCAATTGGTGATCGGCGGCCACTATACCAGCAAAGAGAATGAGGTCGACCATTCCGCAGTGCAGAACACGCATGTCGTGATCAACGGCGGCACCATCACGAAATCCGTTGTCGGCGGTACGGCCGGTACGGACAATCAGAAGCTCGTCCGCAACAACAAGAGCGCAGTTGCAAACGTGACCATCAACGGCGGTTCCTTCGGTGCTGAGGGAGAAGTTGGCAACGCTACGGAGCTTTTCGTGCTTGGCGGCGACCTGATGAAGCACGGGGGCTCTTACAGTGGCATTATCGACGCCTATGCCGAGTCGGAGATCGGCGCCACCCACGTCACGATTAAGGACGGCACATTCAACAGTGCCATTGTGGGCGGCAGCGCTGCCATTGTCTACTACGGCAATGCCAACAAGGGTGCAAAGACCACGGTCGGGACGACGAACGTGACGATTGAAGGTGGCACGTTCAACCACGCCATCGTTGCCGGCGGTCTGGCTTCCGGTCACAAGACACATTCCTTCGTAACGGAAGCCAACCTCAGCGTCATCGCCAAGGACAAGGCCCTCGTGGTCAAAGACAGCATTTTCGCGGGTGGCGTCAGGCGTATGGACAGCCTTGGCGGCTCCGGCGGTAGCGTCAAGGTTGATCACGCCACCGTCAGGGTCGAGGGCGTCGAGGTCCAGGGCGGTATCTACGGAACCCATGCCGCCTTGACAGGGACGCAGTCTACGACCGACTCCAACAAGATCAGCAAGTGGAATTACAACCCGCTCGAGATCGACGGTGCCGTTGCCACGGTCCTGACCGACATGACGCTCGTGAACGTCACCGCCAAGGAATCGATCCTCGGCAAGGATTCGACGCTGAACGTCCACGGCAAGGTTGAGCTCGGCGATCTGAAGGCCAAGGGCGTCAAGATCTCGCTCTTCGACGCTCCCAACAGTCCCAAGGTCCAGACCTTCGACGAAGCCGCTCCCCAGACGGGCACGCAGCTCAATCTCGGCACGCTGACCGGCACGGGCAACAGCTTCTACTTCGCCACCTCCGACGCGTCCGTCAATATTGAAAAGAACGGCAATGAAAACACCCCTGACGCAGACAAGCCCCTGATCGACAGCATCACGGGCAGCGGCTCCGTGAACGACGATGTTGCGGGCGATCTCAATGAGCTCGCCTCCATGGTTACCGTCGGCGGCACGTCCGGTGCCGAGGTTCTCGAGAACACTGATCTCAAGCTCGAGTCCGGCGACGTGTTCGGCGAAACGACCGGCACGATCAACGAAGAAGGCAAGCTCGAGGACGTCAAGACGAGCGTCAACATGAACAACGTCCGCATCGCCGAATTCGCGATGAGGACGCCGATGCAGATTGCCCGCATCGAGTCGAACGACCTTCGCAAGCGCCTGGGTGACATCCGCTCGTCCGAAGGCGTCACCGGCGTCTGGGCCCGCTATGACGGCGGCCGCTTCTCCGGCGGTGAGTTCGAGAACAAGTTCAACAAGGTCCAGGTCGGTGCCGACACGGCGCTTGCCGCCTACGGCTCCCGTCTCGGCCTGTCCTTCAGCTACACGCAGGGCGACGCCGACATGTCCGGCATCTCCGCCGACACCGACGCCTACAGCCTTGCAGCCTACGGCATGTGGTTTGGCGAAGCCGGCCAGTTCGCCGACGTGATCGGCCGCGTGGGCACGGTGGACACGGATCTCGCCACCCGCACCTACAAGACGAACTACGACCAGCTGATGCTCTCGCTCTCGGGCGAATTCGGCTGGCGCTTCGACCTGACGGACACGTTCTACGCCGAACCGTCCGCCGAGCTCACCTACACGCGCGTTGACGGCGAAACGTTCAAGGCCAACAGCAACACGCTCGGCATCGACGACTACGACTCCATGGTCGGCCGCATCGGCGCGACCGCAGGCCTGAACTGCTCGCAGGGCCGCGGCGGCGTGTACGCCCGCTTCGGCGTTGCGCACGAGTTCATGGGCGACGGCAGGTTCACGGCCGTGAACGCCGCCGGCACCGCCGCCGATCCGATCGAAGTCGACGGCAAGGACACCTGGGTCGAGTACGCCGTGGGTGCGAACTTCAACATCACGAAGCAGACCTACGTCTGGGCCGACCTTGAGCGCACGTCCGGCGCCGAAGTCGACGAGGACTGGCGTGCCACCATCGGCGTTCGCCACGCCTTCTGATGTCCGACTGACGCCGCAGGCATGACGTCCGTCATGCCGCGGCGAAGGTTGCCATGACAAAAAGGGGCCCGCCCTCTCATCAGCCGATGAGAAGGCGGGCCCTTCCTTTTTGCGTCTTGAGTTCCTTCCCGTTCTCATTCTCCGTAGAGCCATTCGTCGAGGTCCCACCACAGTTCGAAGAAGACGCGGGAGAGGAGGGCTGCGTCGCCGTAGGCGTCGTGGTGTCCCCCTCGAGCACCGAGTCCGTACCATTCGAGCAGAGCGTCGAGCCCGTTGCGGCGGCGCTCCGACGGAACCGCCCTGGCGAGCACAAACGAGTCGATGACGGTGCAGCAGTCCTCAAATCTCGGCGCGCCGGGACGCGCGGCCTGAAGCTCCCGGTTGAGCCAGAGAAGGTCCATCGTGCGGTCATGGATCACGACGGTCTTGCCGCGCACGGCCTCGAGCAGCTCGTCCGCACGGGCCGCAAACTCGGGACAGTGCTCGAGCTCGCAGTCCTGAATGCCGTGCACGCGCCTTGCACGAGCCTGGGAGCGGCGGTGCGGGTTGCACCGAAAGTGCAGGCCCCCCGTGATGTTCTGCTCGACGTCCGTCTCGACGAGACCAACCTCGATGAGGCGCCCGTTGCGTCCGCCCGTCGATTCGGTGTCGAGAAAGACGAGGGACTCGGCTCTGTCGAGTGCCGCATGCACGCCTTCGAGCCTCGCGCGGCGCTCCGCCTCCGACGTGAGAAGGTCGGGATTGAAATGCGTTCCTGCATGGAAAAGGCTCTTGCGAAGGGCTTCGGCGTCGTCCTGTACGGGAAGGCGGGCAAGAAGCTTCGAGAGTTCGGGCGAGAGCGGGGCGGGCAGGACGGGACGTGCGGCGACGGGATGCCTTTCGGAAGGCAGAAGCGTTGCGGCAGAGGCGTTCGGAAGGACGGTATGCGGAAGAATGACGGTCATGGCGATGATTCTCTTGATGATGCAGTGCGCCATGTTAGGAGACAGTGCGTCAGTTCGTGACGCACAAGCGCGTCTTCGGGACGCCGTTCCGACTGCGTCAGGAGTTGACGCATGGGGGCCGAAACTGAAGAAAACGGAGGGGGATCCGCAGGGGTCGCCCTGTCAGGGCCCGCGCTCTCCTCCCGAATCTGGAGTCAAAGACATGGAATACACCGCCTACAAGTTCCAACCGTCATTTATTGAGGAGCGTCTCAAGAGCTATAAGTCGAACCTGATGAAGTTCAAGGGGCACGACGATCTCGTCGGCAATGCCGTCCGCGTCATTCGGGAGAGGCTCGAGAGTGATCCGCGCCGCTATCTTTCCTACGGTCCCTACTGGTGGGCCATCAAGAAGGTTCTGGTCGACAACGGCGTGCCGCTGGGGAAGGTCGACGACGAGGAGGTCAGGCTCGCCTACACGGGGACGACCGACGAGGAGACCATCGTGATGGCCGAGGAGTTCAGGAACGACTGTCTTGGCAACATGAAGCTCTACACCGACCGCTTCATGCTCGACGAGGAGTCGGGCAGGTGGTGGAGGCTTCGCGATCCCGACATGGCCGCGGCGAGCGCCATGGCTGCGCCGGACATCATCGATTACATGCGCGAGTTCTGACGCAGGCCCCGCCGCGGGGGCTTCGGCAGATGCGGGCGCCTTGCACGACGGGCGCCCGTGGTCGTTCCGCGCACCGGACTGTCGAGTGGCGCCTCTCCTGCTGAGGGTGTTGGGTGCATTCTCAGTCTTTTGGGTTAGGAAAAGACATCCTTCGGGATGTGTGGAATCGTTGCGGGCTGTGTCATAATCGAACGCGTATGTCCCGCAAAAGGGCGCCACCGTCCCCCGAGGGCGTCCGCCGGCAGCGGGATCCTGACAGAAGACAGAATAGAAAAGGAAGCCCAGCCGTGGAATTCATCCTCAATCCGATCGTAATATCGGTCGTCGTGCTCTGCGCGCTCTGCCTTGCGCGCGTCAATGTTCTTCTCGCCCTGATTGCGGCCTCTCTGGTCGCGGGTCTCACGGGCGGGCTCGGCCTCACGAAGTCGATGGAGCTGCTCTCGGGCGGCTTCAGCGCCAACGCGACGACCGCGCTCTCCTACATCCTTCTGGGCACTTTCGCCGTGGCGATCGCGCACACGGGCCTCATGCAGATGCTCGTGCGCTGGATCGGCGCCAAGATGGGCGGCAGGCCGCTTGTCTTCTGCTTCGGCCTGGCGTTCATCGCCTGCCTTTCGCAGAACGTGGTGCCCGTGCACATCGCCTTCATTCCGCTTCTGATTCCGCCGCTGCTCAAGCTCATGAACAAGATGAAGCTTGACCGCCGCGCGGTCTCCTGTGCTCTCGGCTTCGGCCTTACGGCTCCGTACGTGTCGCTGCCCATCGGCTTCGGCCTCATCTTCCAGGGCATCGTCGCGCAGTCCATGACGCAGAACGGCATGGCCGTGACGGTGGCGGACGTGGCGTCGGTGGCCTGGATCGCCGGCCTCTCGATGGTCGTCGGTCTCGTGCTCGCCGTCTTCTACTTCACCCGCCGTCCCCGCACCTATCTCGACAAGCCCGTCGTGGGCGTGACGGAGTCCGACGAGGAGATCCGCTTCGGTCTCAGGCACTGGGTCACGCTCGGTGCGATCGTCGCCGCCGTCGCAGTGCAGATCATGCTCGAGAGCCTGCCGCTCGCTGCGCTGCTCGGCCTCATCATCATGCTCGCGGGCGGCGCCTTCCAGTTCAAGAAGCTTGACGACCACATCGCGAGCGGCATTTCCATGATGGGCTTCATCGCCTTCGTGATGCTGATTGCGGGCGGTTATGCCGCGATCCTCAAGGAAACGGGCGCTGTCAACTCGCTCATCGAGGGCGTCGTGCCCCTCATGGGCGAAAGCAAGTGGGTCGCCGCGACGATCATCACGCTCATCGGCCTGCTCGTCACGATGGGCATCGGCACGTCGTTCGGCACGGTGCCCATCCTCGCCGTCATCTACGTTCCGCTCTGCACGGCCGTGGGCTTCTCCGTCCCCGCCACGATCCTCCTGATGACGATCGCGGGCGCCCTGGGCGACGCGGGCTCCCCCGCCTCCGACTCCACGCTCGGCCCCACGTCCGGCCTCAACGCCGACGGCCAGCACAACCACATCTGGGACACCTGCGTGCCGACCTTCCTCGCGTACAACGTGACGCTTCTCGTGGCCGGCATCGTCGTCTCGCAGTTCATCTGACGAAGTTTCACGCCGGATTTCGTCGCGAATGACAAAACGCCCGCAGACCGGAAGGCCCGCGGGCGTTGTCGTTCATGGCGGCGGAAAGCCTCAGAGCGGCTTTGCGGAGAGGACGTCGAGTTCGATTTCGGTCCAGTCCTTGTCCACCTCGGCGCGGATTTCGACGGGGGCGTCCTTCGTGATCATGGACCAGTCACGGTCATGATCGAGCTCGGCCCTGATGGAGGCGCCCTTGTCGTCGGTGAAGACGTACTTGTCGCCGCGGACGTGTTCGGTGAATTTGCCGCGCAGCGTGACGATCTGGTGGTCCTTCCCGGACTCGAGCACGGCGGCGACGGTGGTGGCGGGCTCGGTGTCGAACCCCTTCGGACCCTGGGCCTGAGGCGCCGCGGCAAAGCCCTGCGGGCCGGCGGCAAGGACGGGCAGGGCGACAAGTGCGCCGGCAAGGGCGGCAAGCGTCTTTTTCATGTGTTTTCTCCTCGGCGCGGCCATAATACGGCACGCGGAAAAATGAAAATGCGGTTTTTGAGAGCGCCTTCGCGGCAGGGCGAAGGCCGTGGAAACATTCTATTGAGAAGGCTTCTTGTTTCGCATCCCTCGTTTCGAAAGGAAAACGCTGAACCTGTAACGAAAGACAACCATGCGCGCATCGGGAAAACAAACTGAAAGATTCTTCGGGGGCCGGCCGTGACGGGCGCGCCCGCACCCGCCGTCCTCGTGATGGGCGGCTTCATCGTGCTTCTTCTGCTCTGGCTTGTCCATCATCTCTCGAGGCGCAGGCGCTTCCCACTCGTCTTCGAGGCGAAGGTCGAACACGTCTGCGACGGGGACTCGATCATCGTCCGCGGCCGCATCGGCCGTGTGAAGCTCAGGATTGCGGGCATGGACGCGCCCGAGACGGCGCAGCCGCGCGGCCGCGAGTCGGAGAGGCGGCTTCGCGCCATGCTGCAGGGAAGAGTCGTGAAGGTGAGGAGCGTTGCGGCCGACCGATACGGCCGATGGGTGAGCACCGTGACCGCGGACGGCGTCGATGCGGGACTCGTCATGGTCGAGGAAGGCGAGGCCTGGGCCTACCGCACGTATCTGTGGGCGCTCCCGAAGGAGGCCCGCGGGCGTTATCTCGCGGCCGAGGCGCGCGCAAGGCGCGCGGGACGCGGGCTCTGGGCGGAGCGCAGTCCCGAGGCGCCCTGGCTCTGGCGCAGGCGTCACCGCACCATCCTGCAGCGCATTCTCGACTTCTTCTGGGGGATCGGACGCGCCGTCAGGCGCTTCTTCAGGGGCGGCGGAAAATAGGCGGCTCTTGCAAACATTTTCGCATGCAGGGCGTGCGTCGCCTTTTTGCGGCGGTGCAGGTGATTTATCGCAGGTAGTTTGGCCTGGAGACAGGCGGGTGATTTTGGGCCAAGCTAGTCTGAAAGTCCGTCGGAAAAGACGGTGAAAATGCACACGACAACAGCTTCCCCTTCAGGAGACCCTGCCATGACCCGCAATGCGATCGTCGACGCCCTCGGCGTCCTCAAGGCCGGCCGAATCGTCGACCTCACCCATCTCGTCCATCCCGGCATCCAGCGCTTCGGGCCGTTTCCCGCCATGAGGATCGAGCCCCGCTACACGGTGGCCGAGTCGGGCTTTCACGTCGAGGAGGTCACGTTCGTGACGCAGTACGGCACGCACGTTGATGCTCCCGCTCTTCGTGCTGCACTTCGAGGACATCGACGCCGACGGCGTCGCGCACTGTCCGGGCTGGGGCCTTGACGCCCTCAAGTACCTCTTCGAGGAGCGCGGCGTCACGCCGGTGGGCCACGAGACGCTCGACACGGACGGTTCGGCCGATGTGCGGGCGAGGGGATTCCTCGACTGCGAGAAGTACGTGCTCGAGTCCGATCACTATCAGGTCGAGGTCATGGCGAACCTCGACAAGCTGCCCTCGACGGGCGGCGTGATCTTCGTGGGCCTCCCGAAGTTCGACAAGTTCCCGGGCTTCCCGGTCTGCGCATGGGCGGTCGTGCCAAACGAGGACTGAGCGCGGCGGACGCCCTGAGTGCGGCTCGGGGTTCTCGCGGGTTCAGGCGTGCGAGAATATGAGAACGCATCCCGCCCGAAGGCGGGTGACGGCGGCGGAGTTCAGGCTTTGACCGCCGTTTTGTCATGCATTCGAAGAAGGAGGAAAGTCCGTGTCGATGAAGGATCTTGATGCCGCAACGCAGCTCGTGCACGCGGGCCGCGACTGGGACCCGGAGTGGGGGTACGTCAATCCGCCCGTGGTGCGCGCCTCGACGGTGCTTCACACGTCCTGCGAGGACATGATGGACCGCGTCCATGACGAGATGGCCTGCCGGGACGGCAAGCCCTGCTACGGGAGCTACGGCGGTCCTGCACACAAGGCGTTCTATTCGGCGATGAAGACGCTCGAGGGCCCGAACGCCGCGGGCGCATGGGCCTTTTCGACGGGCCTGGCCGCCACGACGACGCCGCTCTTTGCGTTCGTGCGGGCGGGCTGTCATGCGCTCTTTTCGGACTCGATCTACGGACCCACGCGCGAATTCGCCGAGCAGATCCTGCGCACGATGGGCGTTGACGTCGAGTTCTTCGATCCCGTAGCCTCGCCCGAGGCGATCGAGGCCATGATGCGGCCCGAGACGACGCTCCTCATGATGGAGAATCCGGGTTCGCACTCTTTCGAAATGTCGGACGTGCCCGGCATCGCCGCCGCCTGCCGCAGGCACGGCGTGACGAGCGTCATCGACAACACCTGGGCGACGCCGCTCTACTTCAAGCCGCTCGACCATGGCGTCGACATGGTCGTGCACGCGGCCACCAAGTACATCGCGGGCCACTCCGACCTGCTCATGGGCGTCGTCGTCTGCAACGAGCGCGTCTGGCCCGCCGTCTACCGTACAGCCGTGAGGCTCGGTCAGGCGGCTTCGCCCGACGACGTCTACCTGGCCTACAGAGGGCTTCATACGATGGGCGTGCGCGTCGCTCATGCGGCAAAGTCCGCCGAACGGATCGTGCACTGGCTGCTCGAGCGCCCCGAGGTCGAGACCGTCAGGTGGCCTGCGCTCGAGTCTGACCCTTCGCACGCGATCTGGAAGCGCGACTACACGGGTGCGACGAGTCTCTTCGCCGTCGTCTTCAGGCCCGAGTACGACGGCAGGCTCGCGCCCTTCGTCGATGCGCTGAAGCTCTTTGGGCGCGGATACTCATGGGGAGGATACGAGTCGCTCCTCATCCCGAGCTACGGAACAAGGTCAGTACGCGAGAATACTTTTTCAAGAATGGTGCGCATTGCGGTGGGCCTGGAATCACCCGACGACTTGATTGCAGACCTTGAGCAGGCGCTCAAACGCCTGCGCTACTGACAGGAGTGCATAACGTCAGGCATCATGCACTGCGTTTTTTGTTTGCAAAATATCGTAGCATGGGCCATAATCCTAGACTATTCCGATGTGCCGGACCCCCGTTTCCGCTATCGTGAAAATATTTCGCAAGTCACTGTCGCGAAGACCCGGAACGACGGTGACGGCGGCAATAAAGGGAAGAGACTATGACAGAAGGCAACCACGAAGCAGGAGCGACGGACGTCACCGTGCGACACGTCCGGCGCACCAGACGCATCTGCGTGCACAATGCAACCGAGATTGGCGCACTGGTTCGTCTTGCGCGCCAGCGTCTGGGCATGTCTCAGACGGATGCGGCGATCTGCTGCGGCGTCGGCCGTCGCTTCCTTGTCGAGCTCGAGAATGGCAAGCCCACCGTGCAGCTCGACAAGATGCTGGTCGTCCTGGATGCGCTCGGCATTGGCCTCATGGTCCGCGGTCCCGGCGTCTCCTTTACGGCCGAGGAGCTTGCGCAGGCCGCCGTCAAGCGCGAGTCCGAAGATCCGCCGCACGTCTGGGAGGCGGAGTTTTCGTCGGGCGTCGATCGTCCGAAGCGCCCCGATGCGTCCGAGAAGCCGCACCGCGGCCGCACGCCGGGCACCGTCGCCCTGAAGTACCGCCGCCAGTCCTCCGTGAGGGAAGAAGGAGGGACTCTGGTCTACGAGACGGTCGACACGAACCCCGTCATCGCGAAGAAGAAGGAGAAGCACGTCGAAGTATGCCTTCGACAGCCCAAGCGCCGCAACAAGTCTGATGACACGAGCCCCGTGACCGACTTCGGCGGCTCGATGCGTCTGGACACCAACGGCCGCGGCTGAGTTCGAACTCCGCACGCGCGACCGCAGCAAAAGCGCAGCAGCGCAAAAGAAGGGCAGAATGCCGTGAAGCATCCTGCCCTTCGTCATTTCCGGCGCTCCAAATGCGCCTGAGGGATGCCGGGAGCGGCATCAGGCCCGCGGCTACTCAAAGGTTTTCCTCGAAGAGCGGCGCCATGTAGGCGATGTCCCTCGGGTCGGCTCCGAATTCCTCGGCGAGTCCCTCCCAGCCCGAGAGGATGCGGCGCATCTCCATGAGGATGCCCTTGGCGTCGCTCACGGTGAGCCCGAAGTAGCGGGCGTAGGGAATGGCGTCGTCCGCGCAGGAGAGACGCCTGCGGCCGTCCATCGTGAGGCCCCGGCCCTGGGCCGAGGGATTCCACTCGAGCGTGTGGGCGGGCGAGAGGCGCCAGCCGAGCGGCTCCCTGTGGAACTGCCAGCGGTTGAGCGAGTCGCCCGCGCCGCCCGTGAGGAGCTGGAAGGCGATGCGCCGCCACATCTGGGGGAGGTCCTCCTTCGGGGCCGCGCCGCCGCCGTTGAGGATGTCGGCGAGCGCCAGATAGCCGGGCGGAACGGGTCTCGGGGACTCCTGACGGGCGGCAAGCGTTGCGCCCGTGAGGGTCAGGAGGGGCTTGTCGGCGGGCGCGTCCGCATTCGCGCCCCTGCGGTCCGCACGGCGCGTGAAGAGGATGTTCTCGCCCATTTCGTGCTCGAGGTCCGTCTCGACCGTGCGGATGCCGCAACGTTTGGCGGCGACGAGCGCCATGTGCATCCAGAGGGGGCGGTCGATCGGATCGAGCATGCTCCTCAGTCTTGCGGTCTGCGCCTCGCGATGCCGCTCGACCGTGAAGACGGGACGGCGGCCGGGGAGCGTGAGGCCGTTCTGAAGCAGGCTGACCTCATCGCTCCCGGCCTTGCCGCGCTCCATCGCGTGGTAGGCGTAGATGAGTTCGGGAAGCTCCGACTGGCGCTTGACGCGCGGACGCTCGGGCAGGGGATCGACATCGACGGGCGTCACCGAAAGGGCCCCGAGCGAGTCGGTCCTGTGGGGGAGAAGCAGTGCGGTCGTCTCGAGCCTGCCCGCCCCTTCGGGAAGGCCCGAGAGCGGAGCGGCGGGGTCATTGAAGATGGAGAAGACCGGGGCGCTGATCGCGCGGTCTTCCAGAAAACCGAACGCCGACTTTCCGAGCCTCGGACGCAGCACGCCGTGCTCGAGCGGGAGGTCCGCGCCGAGCGGCACGCCCGACTCGACCCAGTCGCCGTCGTACTGAAAGCGCATCACCGCCGCGGCGCGGGCGGCCTGAGCCGGCGATGCGCCCGGATCTTGAAGAGTTCCCGAACGGGGTCCTGTTGAAAGAGGGACGGCCAGGCGTCCGACGAGAGGGTCGCCGGGGAGCCAGCGCGCACGAATCTCATAAAGACGCAGGGAAGGGCTTCTCATTTTTGCTCATATCTCCTTCTTCGGCTGGCGGGCCCGACGGGGGAGGCGGCGTGCCTCGAGCATGAGCCCCGTCTCATCGTCGCCCGCAGCGGCGACGTCGGAGAAGGGGGTGCCTAGCCCGAGCGCCTGAAGGACCGAGGCGACGTTGCCGATCGCGATCCCGCAGTCGCCGTTTTCAAGTTTTGAGAGGGTGTTGAGCGAAATGCCCGCACGCTCCGCCACGACGGATTGGGGGAGCCTGCGGCGAAGACGCGCCGCCTTGAGGTTGGCGCCAAGCGTCCTGACGGACTCCTCAACTGCAAAACTGGGTCTCATAACACGCAGAATCCTGTGAACTAAACCACTTTACATGAAGGAAAAGAGAGTTAAGGTCTTTTTTGAGCTTTTCGTTCGAAAAGGCGGAAAATCGCCGTTTTCGGGCCCTTTTCCGCATGAATCCGAAGTTCAGTCCGAAGTCATAACATCTCGAATAATGTGAATTATACGCCTTTCATCCCTCGAATGCTGTGAATTAAGCAAGATTTTTGAGGTGGTTCGGGGGCGTCATTCTGAACCTGCGCGTCATTTCGAAGGCTTTTTGAAAGGCGGATTCTTCGTTTTTGCAGGCTCCCCGGCGAAAAACCGACGGTTCACTCGCGCGGTTTTGAGCGCGATCCGGAGAAAATTCGCGAACCCGCCGGCGCGTGTCCGACGCGCCGGCCTTCACGATTGTGCTCTCCCCTTTCAGGGAGTCTGCGTCACTCTCTTCAAAAGCGAAGCGTCGGGAGGGACTTTCGAAGGCTTCTTCATGCCTCCTTTCGTCCAAGGGGCGACAGACCCTCCGAGACCGCCTCTTTAAACAAAAATGCTTAACTTTGGAAGGCGCGCGAAGATGAACGGTGCTGAGTCCTGTCGCAGCACGCTTGCGCGAAATTCATCCCGTTTGTTTGCGTCCCGTCCTGATCGCCTACTGCTGGAGGCGTTTGCAAGTGACGGACGATCCGCGTCCTTCTTGAGAAGACGGTTTTTTCCTCTTTTTTGAGGGTCCGGACGCCTTTTTCATGGCGTTTAGGACCCTAACGGGGTCTTAACGATGCCTTGAGGCAGCCGTCGGAAGCGGCGTACAGCGGCGGCACAGGGTGCGTATTTTGCCTCAAAAACGCCCGCTTCGGGGGACTTTTTTCGACCGAGCCCGGCTGTCGTTTTTGCACGACTTGATACGCTGGCACTGCACGCCTCCCTTCCTGAGGTCGGGGAGGACCGCCTTCGGGGAGTCTGCAGTAGATGACCAATAAAAACCTGAACGGGAATTAAACGACCGTTGATGCAGGAGAGGAAGAGAAGTGTCGTTCGGTTTTGCCGGACGGCGAAAAAGCGCCTCGGAGGGGCTTCTGAAGGCGGTGTCGATGCGCTCGCCGATGCCGTCCCGGGGCATCCCGATGGGCTCAGGAGCCGTTGCTCACAGTTGCGCCCTGGGGCCCCAGGGAAGCCCTGTCCGGACCTCTGCAGTGGCGCCTGAGCATGATCCCGTCGAGAGGTGTCCGGTGCTTGCCCTGGGCCTTGCGGGCCTCAGCAGTCGAGCTCACGCCTCCCGAACATCGTCGTTTCGGAGGTGCGAACGGGGAGGGGCGGGCGGAGGCCGGGCGCGTTTGTTTTCTCACGGTCCCCTTTGGGTCAAGTGAGAGTTTCAGGCAAGTGATTCGGGTCTCGGCCCATGTGAATTTTCGATCCTTCGCGCGTTTTCGTGAGACGATCGTGCAGATGAGGGTATGACGGGCGAGAGGGCTGCGGGGCGGCCCTCGCGGGCTTTCGTGCGGACAATGAAAAGGCGGCGCGGGAGCACGTGGCTCCGGCGCCGCCTGAAGGAAGCGGTGGGAAAGGTGGTCACGAGAGCGTGATCTTCGCGCTTAGCGCATCGGCGTCCGCGCCCGCGAGCACGGCGTTGACGCGCTTCATGCCGAGGTCGGAGCACCAGACGCCGCAGAGGATCATCGCGGCGCCCATCACGCCGATGAAGGTGACGGACTCGTCGAGGATGACGAGGCCCGCGATCATCGCAATGACGGGGATGAGGAAGAGGAGGTTCCTGATCTGCTGTGCGCCCGCCTCCCTGGCGGCGCGCTGCCAGAGCAGCGTGCACAGCGTCGTAGGACCCACGGCGAGGAAGACGAGCAGGGCGGCCGAAACCGGATCCGTGAGCGCCTCGACGGGAGCCGCGTCCTCCATCAGGTAGAAGGGCATGACGGCAATGAGACCCCAGCCGAAGGTCTTGCGGGCCATGAAGACCGCGCCGTACTTGTGCACGCTCTTGAGGAGCGCCGAGTAGCACGCCCAGGCGAGCGCGGCACCGAGCGCCAGATAAAAGCCCGCTGCGGGAAGCTGCTGGATCACGTGGTTGTCGAACCAGATGAGGCACATGCCGGTCGCCACCGTCACGATCCCGAGCTTCGTCATCCAGTGCAGCCTGAAGCTGTGGTGGAGCGCAATCACGACGAAGGCCGTGAAGAGCGGCGCGGAGGCCATGATGGTCGCGACGGTGCCCGCGTTCGTCTCCTGCAGCGCCAGATTCTCAAGCCCGTGGTAGAACGGAATGCAGGCGACGCCGAGAAGCGCGAACTTCGCCTCGTCGATCAGCTCGTCGGCAAGGAACTGCTTGTGGGAGAGAATCAGAAGCACCGCGTAGGCGAGGAAGGTGCGGATCGTCAGAACCGCAAAGGGACCGAGGCCCTGCGTGTAGAGCCATTCGGTCGCAATGTAGGAAAGGCCCCAGGCGGAAACCGCGACAAGCGCGAGAAGAAGGCCCGGAAGCGTGGAGCGAGTCTGCTGCATATGAGGGCGTCAGGAGTTTGGACACCGCCATTTTACTGCGCCCGAAACCGCTTGAGGCGCCGAAACCCCCACTTTTCGCACGGGCGGAGGACTTTTCTGCACCTGATGCAGCCATGGCGGCGGGATCGGACAGGTGATTCTCTAGGTAAAATTCCTTAGGTGCCGTCCCTGTGTGACGGTCCTAGAATGGAAATCCGGCGGCGGGACCGCGCCGCCGATGAACGACAACACACATTCGTATGGAGAATGGGAGCGTCCTCCCGTCCGACGCCCCGTACCGAGGGGCTTTTCCTTCGGGCGCCCGGGTGCCCTGCGGCGCTCCTGCTTTTGAGGAGAAAAAGCAAATGAAATCCACCATGATCAAATCCGCCGTCGCCATGGTCTTCGCCGTCGGCTTTGCGGCCGCCTCGATGGCCGCTCCGGTGACCGCCGAGGGTACGGGCGTCGGCAAGCACGGCGACATCACGGTCGCCGTGACGTTCGACGCCGGCAAGATCCAGGACATCAAGATCGTCAAGAACGCCGAAAACCCGATTCTCG
>ERZ791800.587-NODE-587-length-28331-cov-6.519310_pt1 | contig 28331 bp, 20 predicted proteins | sample MGYA00510310_ERZ791800 | MGnify/ENA primary metagenome ERZ791800 (study PRJEB30046, sample SAMN00791954) | human gut metagenome | study: EMG produced TPA metagenomics assembly of the A metagenome-wide association study of gut microbiota in type 2... | reverse complement strand
GTGCATCCAAATGGACAACGGAAACGACGAGACGCGACCAGCTCTTTCTCAAGATATTGGGCGTGAAGTAATTCGTGGGGGCTTTAGACGACTTTAAGGTTACAATGAAATGTTTGTACAAGGAACTTCCCCATGGTGCTCATGCCTGAGATAGGCTTCGTAGTGGCGTTCGAGATATTCTGGTGCGGGTTGCACATTTTCAGGCAGCAAAAGACGGGTTCCGTTGACATTCTCGAAGAGTTCTTGCAGCTTCCCTTGGCTCTTGTCCATGAGCTCCTGACAGACGTGAATATTCATGTCCGGGTCAATGCCGAGATAATTCGCGTCATAGGCGCGATGGATCAGGGGGTTAAGTGTGAGCCCGTTGGCCGGCACAAGGCGCAGTGAGGCGTCTTCCGCCCAAGGGATGATATGTGCAACCTCGATCAAGGGAGGTAGGGACAGACCGGTAACGAGGCACCTGTTGTTGTACATGCTCAAGACGGTATTGCGGAAGAAATCTTGGCGTCGGCGGAGCTTGACCTGAGCGATGGTTTCCGTTTCACCGACCTTGCCAGGGGCTCTGCCGATGAAAGGAAGGTTAAGCTCGAGGGATCCTGCGATGCCGTCAACGTCGTCGAGGAAGTTTTCCAGAGATTTGGTCCGGTTCTCGCCCATGTACTTGTTCCAGATCTCCTCGTCGATCTTGCTGCCATTCTCGAGGGAGTGGAAATTCTTCTGCTTGAGAAGAATGTCATGACTGCCGAGATTGAAGAGCTTCATTTTGACAGCCGTCGGCGTTCTATTGAAGGCCTCGGCCAGAAGCAGCACGTTCGGATTGTTTTCACGGATCTTGTTGGTGGGCGTACACAGGTAGAGCGCGAGCGCAAGAGTGGTTTCCTCGCGCGTCCAGTTGCGTCTTCCTTGTTTTTCGCTCATGACCGTCTCCCGTGTATCGTTCGTAACAATAGCAAGTTTACCGAAAACGGCAGAGTCTGATGTACGACCCGGATCGCTGGTGTGTTGAAAAGCAACAGGCGGAAGGACTCATGTTGTCTCTCCTTTTCCAGTGTGATTCGGAATTGTCTTCTGTGCCTCAGGGGGGTAGGCGGCTTTAGCTGCGAGATGGGGGAGGCTTGTGGTGCCGGATTATAGAGCAGGATGAATTCCTTGTGGAACGGCGTTCTCGCAAAGTGGAACGGCGACCGGATCTTTGAATCCGGAACGGCGGTCTCGCAAACCGGAACGGCCGTCCTCGGGAGCACGAACGAGCTCTTGCGACTTGAACGATCCGTACTCGCTCGTCCGCCAACTGAAATGATGTTACGCCAAGGGTTGCTAATCGCATCCCAGCTTGTCGCAGCCTGAGGCGGGGGGGGGTGGGTTTTTGTAGCCCCCGTCAGGCAAGGACCAGCCGCTCTCTCAGGCGGTTGAGGTACCATCAGGACGTTTGACTTCTGGCCTCAAAGATAGAGCATCCTGAAGGCGAGAAGACTGTTGTGGTCAGCCGACTCCACGAGCTGCGTCCGCATGCACGCGATGTTGGCCATGGCTGCGGCGGTCGCAATGACGTCGTCTTCCAGCACGCTCTCGAGTGCGTCGAACGGCACGGACAACATCCCCAGACTCGAGGTGTCGACCAGGGCGATCGGTCGGGTGAGTAACTCGGCCTGCGCGTTTGGTCCATCTTCGTCCGCACCTTCCTTTCTGAATACGCCATTGATCTGTAGGTCCCTCAGCGTGGGCGGCTGCCGACGGGGAGGGAGGCAAAGGTTGGCAAAGGGGAGGTACTGTTGTCCCGGCTTCTGTGAGTCGATGGCTTCATAGACGAGGTCCGGAGCAACCGCGATGTTCACGAAGTACTGGTACTTCGCCTGGCTGTAGTGGAAGATCTCGAAAGTCACGGTGGCGCCGCAGCGGATCTTGATGACCCACCGGATTGACCCCTGCAGGCTCTTTTCGTTGCACAGTGCGCACTGCCAGGTGACGGACTCCGTCTCTTCAGGATTCGGGACGGTGGTCTTCAGATAAAAGGCTGCCTTCTGGTAGAGCTCCATGAACCTCGGATGCTGGCTGAAAATCTCCCAGTCACGAAGCTCAGAGCGTTCCGCATTCTTGCAGAAGTACGGCCACTGGGTGAGCGGCGTCTGGCGGGCGGCGATCCGCTCGATGAACAGGTCCTGCTCATCGGGCGTGAAGATTTGATCGTAGTCGTCGGACTTCTTCAGGGTGCCGCACTTCAACGTCTTGTTCACGAGCGGCACGCCGAGTGCCAGGGCATCCTGAATGCACAGGTCTTCCTTTTCCATCAGGACGCTGGGCGGCCAGCAGCGGAAGGCCAGATAGTCGACGATGACGCCGAGCTCGCGGTGTCGCTTGTGGCGCCTGTCAACGTCGAGTGACTGGCCGATGTAGCAGGAGCCGTCGGCCCTGAACTGCATGTAGACGCCGCAGCGGTACTTCTTGCCGTACTTCTGGCGAAAATCCTCAGTAAAGAGGCGAAGCGCGTTGGTGTCGCCGCGCACGTCGGCAAAGAGTTGGAAGCCAAGGCGCTCGGCAATGGCTTTTGCTTCAAGAAATTCCATAAGTGAACGATGTCCTTTGAAAAAGTAGGGGGATACGTTTTTTGTGAGGTTGTGCTAGGCTAGTTCTGTATAAAAAACACAGGGGGCATCATGTTTTCCTATATCGAAGAAACGGAAGAGGGGACGATCTTCTATCAAGTACGACCATGGTGTTGGTGTTTTTGTTGGGCTGCTTACTATGTCACGGAAGTCTTCGAGATTTGCGGAATACCTTTCATCTATAGAAGATTGAAGGGTATTCCGCGTAAACCAACGCTTATGGAATGGCTTGCTCGTTATCCTCGCCTGTGGTCTAGTAAGAAGGTATATCCTCCTGGAACTAAATTACAGTACGGTCATAAAGGTATGAGTCCGGCAAAAATAAGGTTCATAAACAATTCGTGGCACTAGATTATCTCTGTGAATGAAGCCTAGAAACGATATCCTTGTCGCTCATACCCGGTTCTGCGTTGCGGCCTATCTCTGTAATTAAACTCCTAATGTCTTCATTTGTTTGAGCGTACTCGTTAATTCTTTGAAATGTTTCTTGTGGTGAGGAATACGTAACCCCGGCTCCGAAGGTTCTATCTAATACGCTTTTAATGCCGGTTTCGTCGCGCAAATATTCCGATGTAGAAATCATCTGTAGCCCTAATTTGTAATTGGCCAGATCGCGCTCTTTTCTGGTGCGTGCCATAAAATCAGATTTTGTAGGTAGCTCAATACTTTTTTCTTCATGACGACGACGAACCGAATCATCACTAGTTGCCTGTACGGCAGCGGCTGAAGCTTGATAATCCTTTTCAATCTCATCACGTGTCGTTCCGACAAAGTCCTTGCCCTTGTTGGCGACAGATTTCCCCGAAGGCGGCAATACTTTCTCCAGAGTAGGTTGTTGCTGATCAATTAGATTCTTCAAAGCTGCGCGTCTCTCGGAGTTGCTACTGAACATCCTTAACGCTTCGAAAGCATCTCTGCCAGCCATTTCAAGACCAAGGTCTCGAACCATGTTGTCTCGCTCCAACATGACCTGATTAGAGGTACCCATGGACGTCGTATGAGTGGCCGAATCTTGATCACTAGAGCTTTGGGATGCTGTACGACCTTCATTAAACCCTTTCTGGTCAATTCGCTGTGCGTTAGAAGAGTCGACTAGAAAATTTCTAGTTCCATTTGTCACCGCAGTTACTTCAGAAGTTTGTCCTGCAACTGAAATGCCAAAGTTTTCTTGTTGAACGGTTTGTTTGCTTCCTGATGAGGTTAATGCGCTAGAGTCAGTTATGCTGGATGACGTGGAACCAGTAGGTCCTGCATTGACCCTAAACAAATCAGACTGAAGCATGTTTGAAGTGTCAGGATGACCGTTATTATTGGTTTGGTTGATTGGTAATGATTTATTTCCATTGCCCATGGCGAAATTCAACGGGAGTCCGATATTGTTATTCATCCCAAAAGGAATGCTATTCGGCGTGATCGTTAGTTGACTAGCACCCTCTCCAGAAGTGGTCGGATTTTTTTGAGCATCGGAAGGCAGGTGATGTTCAAGGTTGTTGGATCTTGTTGCCCCAACTCCGAAGCCTGAAGCATATGTAAAGTTTTCTTGAGAATTCCCTGATCTACCGAAGTTTGTCCCGATTCCACTCGAATTAGTTGTTCCGGAACTGGCCGTCTCGTTAGTCCCATATGTTGTGCCAGTGTTCCTGTTCACACTCCAGCCGTCATCACGATTGACGCTGTTGGTCACGCCGCTGCCCGAAACAGACTGAACCCCAGAATTCGTCGCAAGCGAACTTGCATTGGTCGCAACCGACGAGGTGCCAAAGTTGTTTGCATCCTGAGTGGTGTGCGTGTCCTGCATGCCGGAGGAGACGCCAAGGTCGGACTTCCGGACGTTCATGGCAGTCATCTGTCCTGCGGAACGGTCGAAGGCAGCCGTACCTTGAGCGAGTTCGACCTTGTGCGTGTTCGGATCCGCCCAGCTGCTCGAAGTGTCGGTCTTGTTGCCGGACACGTTGTTGAGAGAGGCGTTGTTGAGGGAGGCGTTGCCGGCGGACACATTGCCCATGGCAAGCTGGGAGCCCTGAGCCTGTGCTGCCGAGGATGCAGGGGCGAGAACGGAGGAGGTCATGGCGGTGAGGGCCATGTCGCTGCCCTTCGCGACGGCGTAGGCGAGCACGGGGACGAGCCACAGGAGCGAGCCCGCCATTGCCTGGGATGTGGCGCCTGCGTCTCGAATCATGGTGGCGGCCGCAAGGGTCACGCCGCCGGCGGAGTTGACGAGTTGATTCATCGGCTCCATGTCGAGGTGAAGCGTGAGGTAGTTGATGATGGCCGTGATGGGCGCCCAGAGGCTCACGGAGATGAGGAGCGTGAAGTAGGCGCGGCAGACCATTGCGCCGCCTGCACCCGTGCCGAGCATCATCAGGAAGACCATGGGCCAGAGGCCGATGACGGTGAACTCAAGGATGTTGCGAAGCTTCGGGAGGGCCGATCGGGCCATTTCGCTCAGGGTTCTGTAGTTGATCTCGGAGGCGAGGTTGCCCTGGGAGCGTGCAATGGCGACGCCTGCCGAAAGTGGCGCCTGACCGGCCTTGGCGGCAAACGTCATGGTGGTGTCGGGAATGGCGGACATCATGAGGGACTGTCGGAGAGATTCCGCCATGGTGCGCGAGACGCCGAGCATGAGAGATTCGGCCTGCGGAATGGCCGTGGCGAGGGCCGCGTTGATGCCGTCCTTGAAGTCGACGTTGAGCTTGAGGTGCAGGCGGGACTCGAGGGCGGGAATCTCGGTCTTCTCGAGGGTTTTCCTGAGTTCTTCAGCCGCCTCCGTGCAGGTCAGGACCTTGTTGTTCATGAACACGCGACGTGCCGGATTGACCCAGCCGCTGGCGGAGATGAGTGCATTGATGTCGGGGGCGTTGAGGAGCTCCTGACGCTTGGCGGAGCTCTCGAGAATTTCGGGAACGATGCAGCGCTCCGTGAAGTTGGTGAGCGACATCTTGCCGTAGGCGGTGATGGGCTTGACGGAGAGCATGGTCGTGACGACGCGCTGCGGGAAGGCGACGCCGAAGCGTGTGTAGCGGGCCGCGTCGACGTCTCCGAAGGCCGTTTCGAAGGATTCGGTAAGCCAGTAGGAGGCGCGGGAGATGACGGATGCGGGCCAGCCGATGCCGAGCGGGATGTTTTGAACGACCTGAACGTTGGCGGAGCGCACGTCTCTCACGGCGATGTTGACTCGGGGAACGAATGCGGTCGAGAAGATGAAGACCATGGCCGCGATCCAGACGATGAGGTCGCCGCCCCTGTAGCGGACGGCGGCGCCTGCGGCTGCGCAGATGAGGCCGAACAGGGCGACGCAGAGGAGGAGTGAGCGGTAGTCGTCGGTGCCCGTGATGAGTGCGAGGGTCGTCCAGAGATCGGCCACCTGCGCTCCGTTCCAGTATGCGTAGAAGTCAAGTGCTTCGGTTGTCATGTGGATTCCTTACTGGTTGATGCCGCTGCCCGGCATCGTGGAAAGCGCCTCGATGGCGGAGTCGCCGTAGATGGTGCGCTGAAGGTGAGAGATGTAGGAAAGGAGACTCGAGACCTGGGAGACCTTGCCCGACATGACCTTTTCACGGCTCAAAAGCTCGGCTCGAAGGACCTCGCAACGGGTGAGAAGCGTTTGGGCGTACTCGGTCGCCTGACTGTTGGCCGATTTGGCGGACGAGGAGGAAACGACGCTCTTGGCGTCCTCGGTGAGCTGTCCGACTGCGGTGAGGATCGCCTCATAGGCAGCGACCTGAGCGAAGGTCTGGAGCATGCCGTCGGAGAAGTTGATCATTCGCGGAGAGGCGGCGAGTTCGGCGAGCTTGAGAAGCGGCAGGGAGGAGATCGTGGCGAGCATGGTCATCTCCTCTGCAGTGACTCTGGAGACGTCCCTGTAGACAAGGGAACTCCTGTAGTTCGTCATGGCCTTGTAGATCTGGTTGGTGAGATTGACGTCCCTGTAGGTGGTTCTGGTGGGATTCAGGCACTTGTCCTTTTCATCGCACTTGTAGACGACGGCTTCGGTCGGAATCTGGCTCGAGCCGGGTTCACCGAGGACGGCGTTGAGAAGGTCGAGCGCGGGGTAGTTGCGCTCCTCGATGGTGGTGCTCGTGCCCGAGCCCGTCTTCCCGAAGACGCGGGTGCCGATGAGCGACATCATGACTTCGCGCTTTTCCTGGGTGAGGCGCTGCGAGCCCTTGCCCGAGATGAGGAGGGCCCAGGTGAGGTTGAGTTCGGAAGCCTCGACGATGTTGCCGCCCGTGTCGGTGCGCGTAGGCGCGCTTTCAACAACCTTGCCGCCGTCGGCGCGGGTGAGGGAGTCGGCGTCGTGGGCGTCTTCGGCCTGACCGAGACTGCGCAGGGAATTCCTTGCCTTGTGGCCGAGGGTCGAAATCCATTCGTTGGGACCCGCGTTCATGATGTTCTCGGCGACCTGACAGGAGTCTCCGAGCATGTTGGCATAGCGCATGAACATGTCGCGGAACTGGGAGATCTGCTCGTTGAGGTCGGGTGCGAGCGACTGGAGGGCGGCGTGGAAGGCAAGGCCGGGCAGGGCCGTGCCGATCGAGCGCAGGAAGCTCACGAACTCGTCCTTTGAAGGAATGGAGAAGGCGCCGAGGAATACGTCGATGCCGCCGCAGCCGGCCTTGAGTTCGGGACCCTGAAAGTAGTAGGGCTGGAAGTCCTCGCGATTGGCCTTGAGGATGAAGCGGCCGCCCGTGACGGTGTCCATCGAGGCGGAGGCGTAGAGGCCCGGAGCCGTGTAGCTGCTCTGGAGGCTGGCGTCGTCATAGAACTCCTGAAGGAACCCGGCCTGAGAGGTACAGGGCGGGAGCGCAAGGAGGACGAGGAGAGGCAGAAGCGCCGGCTTTGGCAGATGAGGTGCAAATGAGTTTCTTCTTTTCATGGGCTGAGTCTCTTGGCTGGAGATTGTTCGTGAATCAATGTGTTGGTCGGCGTACGGCGTCAGCGAACGGGTTGCGGGTTGAGGGTGGCGTCCGCGTGAGGGATCACGACGGGCGGCGTGTCGGAAGTTTGGGCGGGCGGCATCCTGAGCGCCGGATCGGGCGGCAGGAGCGCAGAGCCCGAGGGCGCGGCGCGGCCCCTGATGTGCGGCGTGTCTTCAAAGCCCGAGGGGTTCGAGAGGATGAAGACGAGTCGGCGCGAGAGCTCCTCGCCCGAAACCGCGCCAGCGGCAATGAGCATGCCGTCGCGACCGGCGAGGCCTCCGCGAAGGAGTGCGAAGTCGGGTCGGGACATGGCCTTGGGGTTGGGCACGAGAATGACGGCGGGGAGTGTGTTGACGCCGAGCTTCTTCGCACGGTCCGCGTCGGGCTGCACGAGGTCGAACCCTTCGAAGCCGGGAACGGCAGAGCCGGCGGCGGGCGCATCGATGCCGTCGGCAACGGCGAGGAGCTCGAGTCCCCAGGTGTTGGCGAATGCACGAACGGGGCCGGCGGCGACCTGCGTGAGGGGATCGCCCTTTTTGCCGATGAAGAGAAGGCCCGCGTCGCCCTGAAGGGATTTGACGAGCGCATGCGACTTGGCGCGCTTCATGGCACCGAGCTCGACGGTGGCGAAGTTGGCGGACGGTGCGGTCGTGGTCCAGTCGTATCCGGGGTTCTGCATGCGGCCGAGCTGCCATGCCTGCGCAAAGCGGGCGGAAAGGGCAAGCAGGTGTGCGTTGATCGCCTGGTAGGACTGCATGTTGGTGGGCGACGGATTCATGATGGCCGTGTTGAGACGGCGCTCGCGTTCGGCTCGAAGTTCTTCGACGGTCCTGAAGGCGGTGAAGTCTTCGGGGTCGAAGGGCTTTTCCTCGGGCTTGACGACAGGCGCTGGTTCGGGCGTCTCGACGGGAGCGCCGGGACGCATGTCGGGGACTTCGTTGTCGCCGTAATAGAGGAAGGGACGATCGGGATCCGCCCAGACGTCCTCGTCCCACCAGGTGGACGGATGACGCACATCGGGCACGTCGTGTGGACGAACGGGAGCGGAAGACGTGAATTCGCCCTGCGGATTCGAAAGGGACAAATCGAGCGGATGGCCGCCTGTGGACGGAAGAGGCCCAGCAAATGCGCCTGCAAAGCTGCCTGCAAAAAGGAGCGCGCAGAGCGCGGCAATCGTGGTTTTCGTGATGATCTTGTTCATGGTCGGTGTTTGATTGGACGAGGGGTTCACTTCGAGCTCGGGGTCGAGGGGCCGCCCGTGCCGTCGGGTTTCGTTGGCTGGTCTTTGGAGGCGACGGTGTCGGAAGCGCCGGGGAGCTTGGCCGTAGTGGCGATTTCGCCCTTGACCATGGCCTCGATGCGTTCCTTGGCGCGTGCGGCCGCAGCCTCGGCGGAAATGTTTCCGCGGGAGGTGACTTCCTTGACGATGTCGGCGATGAATTCTGAGAGGTCCATCTTCGAGAAGTCGAGCTTTGCGAATTCGTCGATCGTGAAGCCGCGGGCGTCGGGCTTAATGGGGTTGCCGAAGTCGCGCCCGAGCTGCGGGCGGCCCTGCTCGTTGAGAATGCGGGCAAGGCGGGAGTTGAAGCAGACGTGCTTTTCGGCGGTTTCGACGCAGCCGAGCCCCGTCACCTTCTTCTCGCAGGTGGTGCCCACGTAGTGGCAAAGGCGCTGGGTCTTCGCGAGCGCGGTGCGCTGGTCCGTTGCGCGGCAGCTCTGGTACTTGTTCCAGAACTGGCTCGCCATGGCGGAGACGAAACCGGCGGACGAGAAGTTGAAGGTCCAACCTGCGGACTCGGAGTACTGGGCGGTGGCACCCCAGAAGGAGAACGTGGGGGAGTAGGCACCCGTGCCCGACGAGCCGTAGATCTTGTTGAGGAGCCACGAGGTCTTGTCCGACCAGGAGAGGAGGTCGTAGACGTAGGGCGAGCCGATCCACTTGACGAACTCGACGCCTGCGGCAACGCCGAAGAGGAGGTACTGGCCGAAGGCGGCGTTCGAGGTGTTGGGGGCAGCGTCGGCGCGGCAGCAGGTCTCGGCCGCCATGCGGTCGCGGCAGGTGGAGACCGTGCCGCCGAAGAATTCGTTGACGTTGGTGTCGCCGTAGACGGATAGCTGGCGTCCGATCTCAAGCTGGAGGATTGCGTCGATGAAGTCGCCGTCAGCCGTGTCGCCCACGTCCTGACACTGGTCGCCCACGCAGATCTGGCCGTCGCAGACCTGGCCCACGGAGGCGGAGAGGCCGGGACGCGTACACGAGTAGACGCGTGAGGGGCGCGGACAGTCGGTGCTGCCGTCGGAGCAGGTTTCGGAGACGAGCTTGCAGGATGGGTCCTTCTCGTACTCGAGACATTCGTTGCCTTCGGCCCTGCAGGTCCACTTCTCCTCCCATGCCCAGCAGGCGCGGTAGGCGGGACGGCCTTCAACAAAGCGCAGGCCATCGCCCTCGATGCAGGTGCGCGACGCCAGTATGCAGCCCGACGAGTTGTCGGTGGTGCTTGCGCGCGAGAGGAGCGAAAGGGATGCCGTCATGACGGAGCCGTCATCAAGGAGACAGTCATCGCTCTCGCGCCAGTTCGTGACCGTCATGGCCTTGAGGAAGGTGGCGGGCGAGACGGATTCGGAAGTGACGGACTCGGTGCAGACAAAAGTCGACTCGGTTCGGCGACAGTTGCCGTCGGCGTCCGTGAGGGTGCATTCGGGCTCGGCCGCAAGCATGCAGTCACCCAGGCCCGAGAGGTTTTTCAGGGGGCCGCAGGTGTCGGTCGACGACGATGTGCAGGTCATGGTCGTGCGGTATTCGAGACAGGGGAGGACGCCCGTGGGGTCGGTCTTCACGCAGACCTTGGAGTTGACGGTGCAGTTTTCACCTTGGGCGACCGCATCCTCGAGCTCCTTCCGGCAGGCCGAGTCGTCCTCGGTCACGTCGCCCGGCGTCGTCACGACGTCGTCGGTGATGATGTCGTCGCCGATGACTTCGTCACGGGTGCAACGATAGGTCGAGGACCAGCGTACGCACACGCCGTTTTCCTCGGTTTCGCAGACGGGATCCGTGAGCTTTTCGCAGCCCGCGAGCTCGAGCTTCTGGCAGGAGGCCGCGCCGTCGACGGAGGGACATAGGATCGTGCGTTCGGTCACCCAGCAGACGGGGTTGGCGGAGACGAAGTGTCCCTCCCAGTTTTCGACCTCGATGTCGCGCGCGTCGTCGTCGAGGCAGACTTCGGCCCCGATGATGCAGCCGACAGGGATTTCGCCCTTGGTTTCCTTCGAGTAGGAGACGGTGACGGAGGTGTCGTCGATGCGGATGCCTTCGCCCGAGGGTTCGGACTTGCAGACGAAGTCGGTCCTAGTCTCGAGGCAGATGCCGCCGGACTCGGCCGAACAGGCGGGCTCGGAGAGCGTGCAGTCGGCAAGCGTCGGATTGGCGCTGACCGTGCAGCGCGAGCCCGCGGGATTGAGCGTCACGCAGGTGAAGGTGTTCTCATAGCGAATGCATTTCCCGGATTTGTTCTCGGCGCAGACGCGGTTCTCGAGCGTGCAGACGGGATCAGCCGCCTGAACGAGGTTCGGGAGCGGGAGAAGAAGCGGGGCAATGGACAAGAGGCGGCGCATGTCAGGAGCCCTCCGCAGTGGCGGCCTTCCTGGGGCGGATCGAGGCGCAGTGGTCGACCCATTCGTCCTTCATGTAGTAGGACTCGTTCACGTAGGTGAGGGTGAGCCTCATGGAGCCCGTCATGTAGCCGTTGTAATAAACGCGGGCTCCGAGCTTTGCCGTGCAGGTGGGGCCGGAGCATTCACGCTTCGTCCATTCGTAGTCGGCCTTGCAGCTGCTGTTCGTACGGTGGGCGATGTTTCGAAGGGTGTAGCCAAGCGAGATTCGCGTGGACTTGAAGCCCTTCACCTGGATGGCAAGATACGCGGAGTTGCCGCAGGTGTGCTGGCCGATGAGGACGTCGCCGTCGGAACAGGGGTCGTGGCTGAGACTGTATTCACCGTTGACGCGTGCGGTGGTCTTGTCGCCCAGGACGCAGCCGTGGTCGTTGTTCGACTCGAGGGCTTCACTGCACTTGACCGTTTCGGTCGTGGCGTCGGTGGAGGTGCACACGCCCGAGAAGATCGCGCGTGCGACGGCCGAGGTCTCTTCGGTGATGGTCCCGGAGGCGGATGAGGATTCCTTGCCGAAGAAGCAGCGTTCGGTCCAGACGGAGGAAGCGGGCTTGCCTGAGATGGTCGTGAGGCAGGAGCGCTCGGAGGACGTGCCTTCGCCTTCGGCGCACGCAAAGTACTTTGCCGTGACCTTTCCGATCTCGACGGGCCCGATGCGGCAGGCCTTCTCGTTCCACCAGCCGCCCGCGCGACAGGTCTTCGTCACCTCGACGGGGTCGGCTTCGATCGTCACGTCCTTGCACGTGCCGTTGTCGTCAGGCGTGACGGTCGGATTGTTGACGATCTCGTCGCGGCCCGCGAGCACGTCCTCGCCGATGACGGGACGCTCCGGAAAGCCCTTGTCGAGCACCTGAATGGCGCGACAGGTCGTGTCGGTCCTGTCGCGACACTCGATCACGGAGGCTTCGGCCGAACCCGTGAGCGTGCCCTTGCCGTTGGCCCAGAGGTTCTTGACGTCGTCAAGACCTTCGGTGGACCCGCCGCCCACGGCATCAAGCACGCCGTCCTGATTCGCCATGATCCCGTCGATGTCGGGAAGCTGTGTGTTGCGCGCAGCGGCAACGGCCTCGGCAACCGTCACGGCATGCGAGGGCAGGGCAAGGGAGAGACCGAGCGAGAACGTCAGGAAGGAAATGAGACGTTGAACGGGAACTGTACGGGTCATGGCTCTCAGAGAGATGAGGAGGTTGGGTTTCAGGGGCGGTTTTGGGTGTTCAGGGCGCGATTCGGCCGAGCGGCGTTTCGTCGAGCACGGTTTGAAGGGCGGCGACGCGGGTGCGGTCGGCGTCGTCCATGACGGCGTCGGCGAGCGTGCGACGCCACTGCGAAAGGGCCGAGACGATGGAGGCCGTGCCCGAGACCGCATAGACGTTGCGGCCGATCGTGAGGAGAACGGCGGGTGCGGTAGGCGCGGCGGTCATCACTTCGTAAACCTCTTCGGTCTTCGCATCGAGCCTGCCGCCCGCCTGGAGACCCTCTTCGGCAAGGGCCAGAAGAAAGGCGAAGCGTCCCGGATGGATCGCGGCTCCAAAGCCTGCATCAACGAGCGGCGCAAGACGTTCGGCGGTGGCCTCGAAGTCGGTCTGGTAACCCGTCGGGGTGCGCGTCACGGGGAGGCCTCGAACGAGGACTTCGACGTCTGCGGTGTCACCCACGAGCTTGAGTTCCTCGGCAGCCGTCTCGACGAGCGAGGCCGTCATTCCGGTGTCGAGCAGAATCGTGATGCGGGGTCGCCAAGCGTTCGAGTTGTCGGACTTCGAGTCCGAAAAGGCTTCAGGAGACGAAGAGGCGGAAGGCGCGGCGGCGAGCTCAGAAGACGGGGCCTTCTCCACTTCACGGACCTCGGGCGCAATCGCGGCGGACGAGGATTCGAGGGTGGAATCCGCAGGACCCGATGCGAAGGCGGCGGGAAGGAGGATGCAGGAAAGGGCGGCAGCGCCGAGCGTGGACACAAAATTCATGACGGCTCTCTCTTTAATGGAGGGTTTTCGATGCAGCGGGGCGCACGGCGGGTGCGGAGAGGTCGATGGACTCCTTCGAAGCAAGGCCTGCGGGGACGGGCGAATCCGGAATGCCGTCGGCATTGAGCGCAGGAGTCCAGACGGAGATTTCCGACGGGGTGAGCTTCACGAGGGCGGGCCAGTGATTGAGACCGAGACGACGCGTGAGGACCGATCCCTGGTCGGCCCAGACGCGAGTGCCAAGCTTTTCCTGAGCGAACGCCACGCTGCCCGCCGCCACAACGGGGCGGATGGCGAAGGAGGCGGTGGAGAGCATCTTCATCGCGAAATTGACCTGACCGCCCGCACGGGAGTCGAAGAAGAGAAGGAGGCGGCTCACGTCGTGGAAGAGCTCGGCGCGCTTGATGTCCTCGACGGAAAGGCCCGTGGGCTTGCGAATGAGCATGGTCTTGACGGCCATCGGACGGAATTCAGGAAAGACAGGAGACTTCATCCATTGAATGAGCGTCTCTTCCTTTTGTTTCACACGACGGGACCATTCGCCCGACTCCACCGCAATGCGGGCGTTGGCCTGGAGAATCTCCTCGAAGTCGGGATCGGACGAGGCCTGCACGGGATGGTCGGCAATGAGCGTCGTCACCTCATAGTGCTGCGAAGGTTCGGACGTGCAGGCGGCTTCGGCCGAGTCGGCAAGGCCGATCAGGAAGACCGATGCGGCGGCCGGAATGCAGACGAGAAGGCAGAGGCGAAGCGCCGAGGCGCAGAGGCGCTCGATGAGGTTGGGCCTCACGAAAAGGCTCCGGCTGATGGGGTCGTCGGGCGCAAAGGGCGGCGTGTCGTTGGATTCGTGCTTCATGAGAATCTCCATTGTCTTTCTGTGGGTTTTGGGTTTATGAATTACCGCAAAGGACTTGAATGCAGGGTGTTGTCGGGCTCATCCGCCCCATTTGGCGGACATCGAGCAGCAGTCGCGGCGTCGCCAGACGAGAACCACGCCGTCCTCGCCGCCGGGACTCCAGCTCTTTCCCGAGCCCGAGACGACGGTGGTGCGCCCGAGCGGGCTGCAGCAGGAGCCGTCGGTGTTCTTCCCCGAGTGCGCGGGCCAGACGAGCTGGGTGCGCCAGACGTCCTTTCGCATCAGGGGCTCGTAGAAGGACTCGCAGAGCCCCTTCGAGCCGTGGGCGGCAAGAAGCAGCCCCTCGCGCGAGAGCTTCATCGCAAAGCGGTGGGTCATCAGCTGCCAGACGGCCGTGTGGGAGGTGAGCGAAGCGCTCCAGCCCGTGAGCGGAAAGACGTTCCCCTGACAGCCCGAACACCAGTAGAGGGAGTTCTGGGGAAGGCCCGAAGAGGCGGACGTGCAGTCGGCGGCGCACGCGCCCTGGGCGATCGGATTCGCAAAGAGCGCGGCGTCCGGGTTCAGGATGAAGCTCGAGAGCGTGTCGTCCCATAGGGGATCAAGTTCGGACATGTAGGCGAGGTCGAACGTCTGCTGGTCCAGACACCCGTCGTCAAGGAGCGCCTCGAGAATGAAGAGCCAGGGCGTCGCGTACCAGTGCACCTGACGAAAGTCCGTGTGCCGCTTCATCGAGCCGTCGGGCTCGTGCGAATGCACCTTCACGTGGTCTGAGATGCGAAGCCCCATGTCGCCCATGTTCACGCCGCCCATCGAGGGAAGACAACCCGCATGACGAACGATCTCCGCCGTACGAAGGGGCTCCCAGAAGCTGAACGTGACGCCGTCCCTCAGGTTGAGGCCTTTGCCACAGGTGCAGAACGGCCCGCCTGCACCCGTGTCGGGGTCGGGCAGAACCGAGGTGGTGAGCGAGGCCTTGCCGCCGATCTTCACGGGAAAGACGCAGCTCCAGCAGACGTCGGTCACGGGATTGAGAATCTCGCCCTGACAGACCGTGGCGGCATTCACCGTGAGGGCTGCGACGAACATCGCCGCGCCCGGAAGAAGAGAGGAAAGCGTGCGCATCAGGCGTTCTCCTCACGTCGGGCGAGACGGGCGGCCCTTTGGGTCTTGCGTTCTTCGCGCTGCTTTGCCCGGCGTTCGGCCCTTTGGGCAAGCTCGGCCTCACGGAGTTCGTGTGCGCCGTCGGCGAGCTTTTCGAGAATCGAGGTCATTTCGTTTCTCACGGCCACGTAATTCTCGCGCTGGCGTGCGGCGGCTTCGAGTGCCTTTTCGTCGACTTCAAGCCCGCGGCGGGCGGAGTTGTCGAGCGCAAGCGTCACGGAGAGGAGCGACTTGAAGCGCTCGGCCCAGACGCAGGCTTCGGCTCCCGTGAAGGCGGGAACATTGCCCGCTCTTGCGGCTTCGTCATAGGCGTTGATGAGACCGATTTCGGCAAGGGTCTTCATCCAGGGGGCGAGCTTCTCGCCGTCGCGAAAGCCCTTCGGGTCGACGCGGCCCGTGGCGCAGGTCACCGTAAAGCCGCCGAGGCGGGGTTCGATCAGGCAGGGCGTCTTGTCGACGGCAAGGAGCGCACGCAGAAAGCCGCGCGTATCGACGACGAGCGGAATCTCCCACGCGTCGAACGGATTCGTCGCGGGGACGCTGTTGCCCGCATAGACGACGGCAGTCTGCGGATCGGCGGTCCAGCAGTCGGTGACGAGCTTCACTGTGTAGGCGTTGATGCGGTCGATGAAGACGAGCGGACGACGGTGCTTCCAGACGTCGGCAGCACCTCGTCCGAAGAGAAGCGAACGGCCGACGGCCAGATGCACGCGCGAAGAACGCTCGGACGTGAGCGCATGGGCCCAGCGCACGAGTCCTGCGGCACGCGAGACTTCACGCGAGGCCAGATGGCCGTCGTGACGGGCATCCCAGGGAATGGCGTGGTACGTGCCCGTGAGCCTTGCGGTGACGGCGGGGCAGAGCGCGCGCTCGCGGGCTTCACGCTCGGAAATCCCCTCGGGATCCTTCTCGCAGGCCCTCGTCATGGCGCGGGCATGGCGTTCTGCCGCAAGGCCGCACGCTTCGAGCACGTCACGGGCTTCGGAAACGGTGAGCGTGTCAAGCCTCGAGGCCAGACGCCTGCCGTTGGCCACAAGGCCGTCGTGCCCTAAACGCAGGAGCGCTGCCATCACGGCCTCGGCCGTCGCACCGCCCGTGCCCTTGAGGTACTGCGAAAGCTCGACCGTCAGAAAGCCCGCGGCCGACACGTCGGGCCAGGAGCGGATGCGCCTCCGGAGCGCACGCTCGTAGAACTGCTCTCCGGGCTCCACGGCGACGTTGCTCTTCGGAGCGGGCGAGACGGGCGCGGAGCCCTTCACGCCTGAAGGCGGGGTCACTTGATTCATGTTTGTGCTTTTTATCGAATGGCTGTTTTCAGCGTTGTTTGTCAGCGGTTTTTGACGGATGCTTCGGCGGAGGCCGAAGGCGCGGTCGTCGTGGCGTTGGGGACGGCCGTCATGGCGGCGGAAAGCCCCGAGGGACTCATGAGGCCCGAGACCACTTCGCGTGCGGCAGCGGCAGACACGTTCTTGAGGCCGAGGCGCTCGATGACGAGGTTCGTCACGTCAAGCGTGCGGCCTGTCGTGGAGTGAGCGGGGTCGGGCATGGCCAGCACGGCGGCTCGGGAGAGGACCGGCGCACCCGCCATGTCGGCGGCCTCCATCACGGCGGCCCTGAAGAGACGGTCGTCAAGCGGAAGCGACATGCGCGAGGCTTCGTTGTCCGTGACGATGATCTTTCTGAGTTCACCTGTCAGGAACACGCTGTCGACTTGAGGAGCCGTGCGGCCCGTCGGAATTCCCCTGGCGTCAAGGAGCGCCGTCATCAGCATCAGGTTCCTGATCTCCTCGTCGGCCACGACGGCCGTGACCGATACGGGCGTGTGCATGACCGTGAGGTCGGGCACGACCGACTTCGCCGTCGTCCAGGCGGCAAAGGCGGCCACGGAAGAGACGCAGGCAACGGCAAGCGCCGCCCTGAGACACCCCTCGAGCCCCGACCAGCGTGCATGAAGGCGGTTGAGCCTTTCACGAACGATGTCAAGACGCGATTCGTGCTCCTCTTCTTCACCGCCTTCGGCCTTCCAGGCGCGAGTCTGGTGCGGGGTCGGAAAGCCGCCGAGCGTCTCGTGCGTGCCCGTGCGGACGGGAACGCGGGGACCGGGCTTCGGGCCGCGGCACGACACGCGCTGGTCGCGGGATTCACTCTCCGCCATCACGTCCTTTTCCCAGGCATCCATGCGGCGGGCATAGGCTTCGTCACGCTCGACCTGAGGACGTTCGTCCTCGTCAAACGCATAGCGCGGCGGACGACGCACGTCGACCAACGCGTTCTGCTCGGCCTCGGCATCGCGAACGCCGTTTCCCCAGAGCGAGTTCCAGCCCTTGCTGCGGGCGTCCTCGTTCCGGTCGGGAACGGAATCCGAATCACCTTCCTGAGAGGGATCCTTCTCGAACGCAGGATTGTCGCGCTCCATCTGCTCAATCTTCCTGGAGACCAGCATCGAAGCCAGTTCGGCACGCGTGGGCTGGGTTCGGGCGTGAAGCCTGAGAAGGGCCTGCCTCGCCGTATGCTCGGCATCGATGCGCTCGGCCTCGAGGTCCACGGTCCTTGACGGATCGGCGGGTTCCTCAACGGGCGGCTTGACGCGCACGGGCGTGCGGCGGCCGGAGAGAACCTCGGTCGCGTGATAGGGACGCCCCTGACTGTCGAGCTCAACGTGTTCGGGGTCCTCGGCCGCGGGACGGATAATGGAAACGGGCTTCTTCACGGGCCGGTCGGCAGAAGACTGATCGTCATCGTCGTCAGGCTCGTCATCATCGATCTCATCGTCGTCGGCCGATTCGGAAACCGAGACCGCCGGGTCGGGAATGTCGTCGTAGTCCTCCTCTTCGTCTTCTTCGCCTTCGATGTCGATGATTCGGGAACCGTTCGGGGACTGACTGCCGGAAGGTCTGAGGACAGGCGAAGATGGCGCTTCGTTCGTTTCGTCCGCGGGTTTCCCGCGGACTTCTCCGGGCGCTGGACGGTCGTCCGCCTTCATGTCCGTCATGACCCCGGATGGGGCCTCATCCATCAGCAGGGAGAGGACGGGCTTGACGTGGGGGACGGGCGCAGCGGGTGCGGCAGACGTGACCGGGCCTTCGGGCTTCTTCGCGGCTTTCGCTTCCTGAGTTTTCTGAGCGGGCTTCGCTTCGGGCATTTCCGAGGGCTTCTTCACGTCTTCGGTCCTGGCCTGCTGAGCCTTGGCCTTCGCCCGGGGCTTCTTCGCCTTCTCCTCGGACGGGAGAAAACGGCCCGTGGCGTCACGCTCGGGCATCTTGATGGGGGCGGACGGCTTCTTTGCAGCGGCCTTCTGCGACTTATCCGTCTTCTTTGCGGGAGCAGCGGCCTTCTCGTCGGACATCGTCTCGTCCTTCTTCCTGTTGATCTGCGGCATGGCGCGCACGGTCTGCACGGGCGGAAGGCCGGCGGATTCTCCAGCGGCCGCGGGTTCCCTGCGCTCGGGCATTGCGCCTGCACGGGCCTTCTCGATCTTGTCCTGAAGGGCGTCGTCGGCTTCCTTCGCGGTCTTCCTTCTTGCCGTCGTGCTCGCGCCTCGGGCCGACTTCGGCTCGATCGAGGGCTTCTTCGGAGCAGAGCCCGGCTTTTCTTTCCTGTCGGTCTTTTCCGTCTTTTCGCTGCTGTTCTTTTGTTCGGTCATCGGTCGGATTCCTGATTTCGGTTGAGGGCTGCAAGGGCTTCTGGCGTGGGTTCGAATGCGCCGTTGGCGACGGCGCTCACGGAAGCGGCCATCGTTGCACCCGCCTCGCGCCATGCATTGACGGCGGAGACTTCGGCGGGCAGCGACGAGTAGAGGAGCTGCATGAAGCGGTCAAGCACGAGGCGTCCGATCGCGGGCGGCGCATCGCCCACCTTCACGATCATTTCGGACCACGCTCCGCGAACGGTCGTGAGTGACGGCAACGCTGCCCTGAACCACGGGTCGGTCGCGAGCTGCCCCTTCGCCTCAAGGCTCGAAAGACATTCGGCGTCCTGCCTCAGATAGATGCGCGTGTCGGCGCAGCTCCAGGCGGCCTCGGCCGTCTCGCTCTTGAAGAAGTCTGCAAGCGACTGCGTGGCAACCACGAACCCGCCCTTGTGCTTTCGCGCACGACGAAAGCCCGAGGCGATGAACTTCCCGCTGTGGCCCGAACCCATCAGGTCCCAGGCTTCGTCGATGAGGACGAGCTTCACGGTGCGACGGTCGAGAGACATCGTCTTTTCGATCCAGAGCATCAGCGTCATAAGAACCGCCTGACGAAGCGCGGGGTGAGCGGAGAGGCCCTCGAGCTCGAGCACCGTAAGGCGACTGCTGAAGTCGATCGGACGGCCCGAGCCGTCGAACCAGCGCGCGAGCGGACCATTGAGGTAGGGCTCGAGCTGCATGCGCAGGTCGCCAAGTCGCCTGTCGTGAACGGCGCGTTCGGCAAGAAGCGCATCGAGGTCGGCAAGGGTCGCAAGCCTTCCCTGCATCGCCGCCATCTGAGCGGCCGAGGCCGTGAGCTGAATGAGCACGCTGCGCTCGAGGTCGGGAAGAGGACGGCCGGGCGAGACGAGTTCGCCCAGAATCGACACCACCGATTCGATCCCTTCGGAGCGGTCGTCGCCCGCAAGGGCCTCGAGGATCGCAAAGGGATTGAGATCCCAGACGTGCTCCTTGTCGAAGACGAGAAAGGCCCCGTCGAGCACCGCGCAGGTCTTTTCATAGGACCGTCCCACGTCGATGATCCAGACGAGCCCGCCCTGCGCGAGGCAGCTGAAGGCCAGCTGGTTCATCACGACGGACTTGCCCGAACCGGGCTTGCCCACGATCGTCACCGAATAGTTCCCGCTCGCGTTCGCAAAGGGATCCACGTGCATGATCTGGCCGCGTCGGCCCACGAGCGTGAGAAGCGGAGTCCTGCGGTCACGGTCGTCGCGAATCGGCGTTCCCTGCCACTCGGTCATCACGGGCGAGCCGCAGATGCCGGTCGCAAGAGTCCTGCGCTGTATGCGGAAGCTCCTCTTCATGTCCTCGACGAGAAGCGGACCCGCACACATCGGAAGGGCTCCCATCAGGGCCTGCGCATGAAGGCAGGTCGTGCGCCTCACGTCCATGCCCGCCTTGCGTGCAATGGACTGGGCGGCGTGAACGGCCTCGGCCTCAAGTCCCGCAGGTGCAAGGAGCAGGTACTGGTGCGCCACGCGCGCGATGCCCCCTTCGGTCTGGAAGCTGTTGACGGCAATCGTCCACTGGCGCGCCTTTTCGGGATACCAGGGACTGATCTGCGAGACGGGCGTGTGCGACATCTGCAGCGCACGCATGCGGTGGCCTTCGGCCTTGACGCGCTCGGAGGCGGAGTCAAGAACCGCGATGATGCTCGTGAAGAGGAAGGGGCACGGAATCTGATGGCCGCCACGACCGAGCTCGCCGAGCATCTGGCTTGTGAGGGCGAGCGAGATGTGCCCGCCGTAGTGTTCGACCCCAAGCCCCACGGCATGAACCGCGGACTTCCTGTCAAGCGTCTCGAATCGGATGCGGTGCTTCTCTACCGTCACTTCCGTGTCGGCCTTCATCACCTGAACGGACGGAGGCTCGAACGGGTTCGCGGACGGACGCACGAAGTCGCCCGAGCGCATGAGCTGCGGGTTGAGGATCTCGGAAGCCGTGCCGACGAGCACGTCCGCATCCCACACGCCCATGAAGAGCCCCGCCTGCTCGAGCACGGCGGAAATGGCCCTGCGCGCGGTGAGGACCTTTTCACGGACCTCCTCGTCGTCGGGCTTCGTCGTCGGAACGACAACCGTGAGCCAGACTCGCCAGTGCCTCGGATACACGGGGGCCTGGGGCGTGAGCTGCTCGACCGCACCCTTCACGAGGTTTTCGGCGGCCCAGTTCGTGGCCGTGTCGATGATCCCTTCGGCTTCCGGGCTCAGCGGCGGAAACCCGTCGGGCACACGTGCTTCGGGAACCATCAGCTCTGCAATGCCCCTTACGGCCGACGACGCGAAGGCCGTGATCGAGAGGACGGATCCGGCTTCAAGCGGAGCCGCGAGGCCGATGAGCGTCTTCTCCATCTCGGACGTGACGCCCGTCTGCGGAAAGATCTCGATCGCAAAGCCGAGTCCCTCAGGGTTTTCGGGCTTGTCGCCCTTCAGCGTGAAGAGGCCGTCTGGCGTGGCGGACTCCCAGGGGAGCGCCGTTGAGAACGCGTCGACGCGCTCGCCCGTACCCGGAATGAAGCCGGGAATCCCGGAGGAGATCTTCAGGTTCTCGTGTCCTGTCCTGATCCGCCGAAGTATTTCGATGAATTCCCTGACGGGATTCTTTGAGGAGGTCATCACGGGTTCTCCTCAGGAGCCTTCATCTTTTCCGTGAGGACGTCGGGGTCATAGGGCGTGCCCTTGAGGGCCGCCTTCTGGGCTTCGATGAAGCGGCGGCTGCCGTCACCGAGCGAAGAGGCGACGTCTGACTCTGATGCACGAACTCTCGGGACCGAAGTCTGAGCGTGCTTCAACGCCGAACGACGGCGCTCGAAGGGAAGGCGCACGACGGCGGAGCCCCTGTCGGCGCTTTCGGCTCGCCGCCGGGCTGCGGCCCAGCGGGCGTCAAAGGCGCGGGCGTGAATCATCTCACCCTCATGAAAGTCGCCTTCGTCGTCCGTCCAGGGCGCGATCCAGATGGTCACGATCACCTCGGGGAGGCGCTTGGGCGAAGATCGGCGCTCAGGCGCTCGTGCGGCGGGTGCGGCTTCGGAAGCCTGAGCCGCATCGGCCTTCACCGTCCGAATGGCGGGACCCGCAGGCGTTTCGTCGGCGGCCTTTCCGTTCGTGCCTTCAATTTCTGGAAGGCCCTTCGAGGCGGCCTCGATTGCCTTGTCGCGTTCGATCCTGTCGGGCGTGCGGCCGCGGACGCTGTCCTCGTAGGTGTCGGAGAGCGAACGGCAGGAGACCCCCGGCGTCATCGGGCAGCTGAAGTCGTTCTCGGCGTTGAGGCCCGTGAGGGTCCCGCAGCCCGAGAGGGCGAGGGCAAGGGGAAGTGTGGCAAGTGCAGGGGCCGTGCGGCGCAGAAGGCGTGCGGTCTCGTTTCGAATCATGGCTGGATTCCTGTGTTGTGTTTGTCGTTATCGCTTCGAGGGATCGGCGAGCAGCACGCCCTGCGAGAAGACGAGGTCGACGGGGCGGCCGGCATCCACCTCAAGCACGGGGAAGATGCGGTCGGCGAGTCTCAGGTAGTAGTCGGTGATGCGGTCCATGGAGTCGGAGAGGCCTTCGCCCATGCCGGACATCCAGGCGTTCTTGTATCGCTTGCTCTGCGTGCCCGTGATCGACGTCGTCACCTCCTCGGAAGAGCGGGTGATCGATTCGCCCAGACCCGAGAGCAGGCCGACGGAGAGCGCAGAGGCAATGGCCTGACCCGATCGGGTCACGAGCTTTCCTCTCACGCCCACCTTGCCGTCCTCGCCCACGGCGTAGCCGGAGACGCGCACGTCGAGTGCTTCTCCCTTCTTGCCGACGCAGGAGAGCCTGTCGAGCCTCACGAAGGCGCGCTCGGAAGAGAGGTCGCCCGTGGCCGAGGCGGTCACGTGGCAGGCCGTCACCTGACTGCGCCAGGCATTTGGCAGCACGGCCGTGTCCTCAAGACGGATCACCATCGGAAGCGGCTGGCTCGCAGCACCTGCGCCCGTGGAGGCATAGACCCCCGTCAGCAGCCTGCCCCGCACGAAGGAGCCTGCAGGCAGGTAGTCCTCGACGGTCGTGCCCGCGGCTCTGTTCACCTGCAGAGGCGTGTCGGGGTTGAGCGTGGGCGAAGGCCCCACACGGGGTGCGGGCGGCGTCGGTGGGGCGGGAGGCGGCAGCGTCACCATCGCGAGCCTCGGGCCCGAGACCGCCTGTCGCGCCGCCGCATGCGCTTCATCCGGAACCTTCACGCCGCCCGAGATGTCGGGAAGCGCGGGGACGATTGAAGAGGCGGGCTCGTTCGTGTTTCTGGCGGGATCGGTGTGAAAGACCTTTCCGGGAGTCTTCGAGCCGAACTGGGAGGAGAGCTTCGAGATGTAGGCCGCATCGTCGTTTGCCTTGAGCAGGCTCTTGATGCGGGCCTCGGTCTCCTCGGGCGTTTCGCCCGGACGGGGCGTAAGGCCCGCGCGTCCTGCGATCGCCTTGAGGTCCTTGACTTCGCTTGTCTGCGTCTCGAGCCGGGACTTCTGGTCGGCGATGATCGCGCGCAGTCGCGTCTCGGTTGCGGCGGCCTCGCGCTGCACTTCCTCGATCCTGCGGCTGAGCGCAAGGAAGTTTGCGTCATAGCGGGCGATGAGCACGTCCTTGTCCGTGCCGTCGGGGCGCAGCGTGATCATGGCCGCTTCGGTCGGAGCCTTGCGGGCGGGCTTGGTGTCGGATGCCTCGACAGCAATGAAGGCGATGATCGCCAGAGTGGCGAGGATCGTGGCGGCGAGCGCCTTCTGCTTGAACCTGAGACTGCTGTTCGAGGGCTGGGAGACGCCGTCAGAAGACGCGGAGAAAATGTCCTTCAGCTGCATGACGACACTCCGGGAAGATGGCCTGCGTCAGCGTTGCGCACGGTGCATGCGCAATCGTTCGTTCTGATCTCATTCACGGGCGTTCTCCACGAGGACGAGCCTGCAGCTGTCGCCCGGCTCAAGAGAGGTTTCGGTTGCGGCAGCAGCCCAGACCGAGCCCGAGAGCAGCTCGGGATTGATCTCAACGGGAAAGACCGTTCCGTTTTTGACGGTGAGTTCAACCGCCTCGGCATGGCGGGAGCGCCAGATGCCTTCGATGCGCACGCGAAGCGGTGCGAGCCTCTTCATGGCGGCGGCCGCACCCTGAGCGGGCTCGGTCATGGCGGTGCGGGAGACTTCATCGGTCTCTTCGCCCCTGAGGACGAGCGTCACGAGGCGTTTCATCTCGGCGGGGAAGCCTTCGGCGCGAAGGGGCGCAGCGGGCACGCGAACGGGCGCATTCGCCTGTTCGGCCCTGCGCACGCTCTTTTCGAGGATGATGGTGCGGGGCTCCGCATCCGCGGTGAAGGTGAGATGCAGGGGCGCAGTCTCGCCCGACCTGCAGGTGACGTAGACCATGGCCGAGCCCTCCATCTTCGGGAGGACGTAGAGCATGCCGCTCGCGGCATCCGTCTGAACGTCGATCAGGTGACGGTCGTAGACGGCCGAGGCAATGGGGTCGGCCGGAATGGCGACCATGGTGGTCTCGTGCGCGGGCAGCGTGAATTCAAGGGGCGCGTCGCCTTCGCGGGCCGTGAAGACGGCGGCGTCGGACGACTGTGCGAAGGCCGAGAGGATCAGAATGGCTGCGCCTGCGAGCGCGAGCTTCGGGACGAATCGCTTGAAGGACTCAATGTCAGAGCGAGTGACGATCATGAGGGCTCCGTGAGGGAAGGTTTTGTCAGGACCCAGACGACGGCTGGTCGGTGAGGGACGTGAGGAAGAGGCGTCCTGCGTCGTAGCGGAACGTCAGTCGCCAGGTCTTCTTTCTCGAGCTCGTGACGGTGCTGCCGACGAGCGTCTTCTGGACGCCTTCGACCTCGACGGAGAGGTCGGACGTGTTCACGCGGGCGCGGTCTGGATAGAAGATCGTGGAGGAGTGGTCCTTCTTGATGCGGTCGGCCTCAACGATGAGGGCCTCCTCGAGCTTTCCGTAGAAGCCCGGGTCAACGTGCTGAAGGACGACGCGGCGGGAGGAGTCGACGGTTTCGGGCGTGACGCTTGCCGCATGGGAGAGGACGGAGAGTGCCCAACGCTCGAGGTACGGCGCTCCGGGACCCGCCTCGTCGAAGGTCCAGACCTCGCGCTCGGCGGCGAGCGTGGGCGGAACGACGATGGTGCGCGTCTCGGGCTGCTGCAGGAGAAGCGCGAGGGCGAGGATGAAGTTGAGCGCAAAGCTCATCGCCATGATGACGGCAAAGCTTCGTCTCAAGCCGATGCGTTCGGCGACGATGGATGTGTAGAGCATGAGAAGGATCCCCGAGGCGGCTGCGCATGCGCGGACGTACGGCTGCGGCCCTGGGGAATGGGGGGAAGTGATTGATGTTCGGACCTGACCGTCGGCGGACGGGCTTCAGCGCACGAAGTGTCTGGCCGAGCTCGGGGGCGTCCGCCCGAAGGAAGACGCGCCGAGGTGCCAGTAGGCGAGCGCTGCGCCGTAGCCGCGGCCGTGAAGGCCCGAGACCTTGTGCCAACCGTAGGCCGACAGCGCGCCCAGAAAGACGCCGGCCCCAATGTGGTCCAGCACCGCACCGAGATAGGTCACGGTGAGGACCATGGCGACGAGGTCCGCATCGAAAAAGAGAAATCGAGGCGGATCGTCAAGGCCGGTCGGGACGCGAACGCCCTCGGGTGCCGCCATCAGACAGTAAAGATGCTGTCAATGACGGAGGGTGCGATCATCAAGGTCAAGCCGCAGGCGATGGATACAACTGCAGCATAGAGACTCCCCTTGGCGAGCCCGACAGCGAGGCCGACAAGCAGGAAGATGATGGCGATGGACTTCCCCAGGGAGCCCTGGGCCCAGCCCGTGAGCTGGGTGTACAGTTTGTCGAAGGCCTGCACGTCCCCCGCGGAAGCTGCCTGGGCGTACAGAACAAGAAGGCCTGCGGCGATCTTGTCTTTCTTTGATCCCACGGCGGATACTAGTTGATGGAAATTGATTTTCATATGATTTTCATCTGATTTTTTGAGAAAACCGCCGACGTTCGGTTGGTTCGAGACGGTTGGCGGGGTTTTTCGTTTGCCGGCGAGAGCAAATGTACGCTTCGGCAAAAACCTTTCGCCATACGGGACATTCATTAAGCTTCAGCCCCGTTGGGGAAAACCCTCGAATTTGGGTTTTCAGAGGAAGCGGTTTTTACTCCTGCAGTCGTTTCGAGCCGATCGACTGCCGTGCAAAGGTGTCAAAACAGAGCGGGTGAGCCGCTCGGGCCCCTTCGGTGAGGGGGAGCGGAGCGGCTGAGCCGTAACCCATTCATGGGATGGCGATCGGTAGAAAAACGTAAAATTTCGGAAGAGGGCGGGCCAGGGCGGCCGCTTTGCAGGGAAAAGGTCAGGGGAATTGAGAACCGGTCCCCTTCAGGGTTAACGCGAATGGGCTACAATCGTGAAGCAAATGAAAACCCTAGGACGATGGTCGTTCCGGGATTGGAGGAAATTCTCGATGTCGCATCTTTTGCAGGCCGTTGTCGGCGCAGCCGTCGGCGACGCTCTTGGCGTGCCCTATGAAGGGAAGGAAAGGGACACCTACGTCTGCGAGAACATGCACCCCCTAGGCTGGCATGAAAAGCCCGTCGGTTTCTGGTCGGACGATACGGCCATGATTCTGGCCGAGCTCGACAGCCTTCGTGAAAGGCAGGGCTACGATGCCGAGGACGTGATGATGAAGTTCGACCGCTGGCTGCACGAGGGGGCCTACACCCCCGACGGCAAGGCCTACGGCTGGGGCCGCACGACGGCCAGGGCCGTCTCGCGCCATCGCAGCGGCACGCCCGCCGACATCTGCGGCGGCGGCGACATTCTCGACAACGGCGCAGGCGCACTCATGCGCATGCTTCCCTATGCGCTTCTCAACAGCCCCGACCGCCTCGAGATCGTCGATGCGGCTGGTTCGCTCACGCACAGCCACCAGATCAGCATCGTCATCTGCCGTCTCTACTCGTGCTACGTCGACGAGCTCCTTCAGGGGCACAAGCCCGCCGAGGCGCTTGAAGCGCTCATTGAGAACCACTTCGTCGAGATTCCGGACTACTACCTCCCGAAGCTGCAGCTCATGCCGCACCTCTCGCGCGTCTCCGTGCCGAACTCCGGCTTCGTCTCCGACGTCTTCATGGCGTCCCTCTGGTGCCTCATCAACTCCGACAACTACGTCGATGCCGTCCTCAAGGCCGTCAATCTGGGCGGTGACGCCGACACGATCGGTGCGGTTACCGGCGGCCTTGCCGGCATCATCTACGGCCAAGACGGCGACAACGGCATTCCCGTCTGCTGGTCTCATGCGCTTTCCCGCATCGACTACATTGAAGAGCTCTGCACGGCCTGCGATGGCATGATGCGCTGACGACCGTGCATTTTGCGCTCCATTCGACACTCAAGAGGACTGCCTGCAGGCGGTCCATTTTTTAGCTTGATCCCTGATCTCGAGGGTGATTTCAGGAAGGTTTGATCTGAATCAAGAAATCGAAGTCTCGTCGATGGTCCTGTTGAAATCCGGAAGTGAACATCGCCTTAAGGCCTCTGTCTTTCAGGCGTTGACGGCGATCACGTTCTGCTGAAGCGACAGAGATCTTCACCCTGATAAATTGATTTCAAAAGGCGAAAACCGCCCTGGATGCGCCTTGAGAGGACATTTCCGTCATTCGCTTGGGTTGAAAACTTTTAAGCTGCATGGCACGATGTTCGCGTCGCAACCGCTCAGGCGTTTCGACATTTCTTCGCAATAACACAAGCTACAGAAATGACACCATACATAAAAAACATGACCCTCAGGAAACCTGTCGTCGACGAGCAATGGCTTTCACTCAACCGAACCATCCATCAGGTTGCGCCACTCTGCAGGAATCCCGAACACCTTGAAAACGCCGCCCGCGTCCTTCAGGCCGAGGGTGGCCTCGAGGCGCTGGCGCGCCTGATCACCACCGAACAGACGGCGTTCCTCGTTCTGGCCATGCTGGAGAAGTGTGGAGCCTTTCAGCGTACGGCCGTCATTAACGGCGGTCCGTGCGTCAGGATCTCGGCCGGGGTGTCGGCCGACGCACCCAGGAAGGCGGGTGTCGAGCTCACGCGTCAACAGATGATGAAGATTCGCTTCTCGATTTCGATTTCACCTGAAATGCGCAGCATGTGCTATGACGGCAAAATACCGTATCCGGACGGCACGATCTTTGAAAAGGATTCCACCGGATATTTCCACACAAAGGGCTGTCGCAGAACCAAGCCCTGAAGGATTCGTCTCCCGCGGCCTGGTCATCACCGCTGAAGGATGAGGTCGAGGAGACAACAGAACGTACCGGAGTGACTTGCTCCGGTTCGTATCGTCCGGGATTAGGGCCCCGGAACGATTTTGCATAGGCGAAAACAGAATGCCCGCTGTCCGAACGGAGAGCGGGCATTTTGTTCTTTGACGCGGGCAGACGTCAAATGGCGGGCTTGAGTCCCGAAATATGATCGATGATCGTTTCGAT
>ERZ791800.565-NODE-565-length-29973-cov-149.480313_pt1 | contig 29973 bp, 25 predicted proteins | sample MGYA00510310_ERZ791800 | MGnify/ENA primary metagenome ERZ791800 (study PRJEB30046, sample SAMN00791954) | human gut metagenome | study: EMG produced TPA metagenomics assembly of the A metagenome-wide association study of gut microbiota in type 2... | reverse complement strand
TCCTTGCTTCGATGTCAAGGAATGGCTGAAGGAAATCGACTTCCATCTCTAGAAAACCCGAACAGTTCCCGGATATTCGTGCTATTCGAGTTATTCGTGTTCAAAATCATCCCAGCTTGTAAGTCCTAAAAAAGCTTATGGGTTGGGATTTTTTCTTTGTTTATTCACATCATTTCCCTCCCCCATCAGCACTCTCATCACACTTGGCATGTACATTCTCATCCCCCAATACACTCCCACGCATGCCAACGGAGCAGTGAGATAGCAGAAAGTCTGCATATTCCAGGCATCGCCCATCGGTGCCACCTTATTAATAATGGCTATCACATAGTAAAATCGGGCTACTAAGCTCCATCCCCGAAAAGTAGCTTAATTAAAAAGGGGAGCGGGAGCCGTTCGCCCAATATCATTATTTCAATCCTATTATATTATACCTTCACCCATTTTTGACTTTCATTATCAAAACGCTTTATGATTTTAGCAGGAATACCAGCAACAATACAATTATCAGGAATATCTTTAGTAACTACAGCATTAGCTCCAATCTTTACATTATTACCAATATGCACTGGTTTTATAATTTTCACACCAGGCGCAATATAACAATTATTGCCAATAATACTACCCCCCATACCTATGTTTACATCAGCATTAATATTGCAATTTGCTCCAATGCGACATGCAGGATTTACAACAATTGTTCCATAATGCATTATATATAAACCTGGTCCAAATTGGTTTTTATATAAAGTGAAGCCAAGTTTATACGATAAATGCTTATGTATAAAATAATGCCATATGGTCATCAAAACAGTTATAGGCCCTCTAAACTTTCGATTAGCCCAATACTCATAATGTCTCAGATTAAGGGTGAAACAAAGTCGAGGATTCAAAAGAATCTTTATCCAAGACTTTGCCCCCCTAGAAATGAGATTACGTTCCATATCCTTATGAATATAAGTCCACATTTCTTTACGTGTCCGTATCATTCTATGAAATATTTTTTTATTTACAAAGTAACCATTGTCTTCCAGTCATAATCCATATCCTTAAATGTCTGAGCAAACCAGTTACTCAGTACTTTCAAACCATAAGCAACAGCCCAAATTACAAAGAAGCATCCTACGACATTCAATGGGAACAAATCATTGAATCTATCTGTATGAAAGAAGTCTTGGCAGATATAAACTTCCAAACATATTGCTGAAATCCAATACATCGGACGATGCAACCATCTGCTATTATAAATTGTCTGTATCTGTTGAGTATTGCACAACCGATAAAAGAAATAGGTAATTCCAAGCAAAGGAAGCAATGTGACGACTTGACAATATGCAACAAAAACATTCTTTGTACCAACATACTGTATACCATACCAAAGTACAATACAAGAACACAGCCCTACCAGGGTCTTACCCAATTTAGGTGTCGTAAACTTATCTGGTTCATTCTTTTTTCTTAAACCTATGATAGCTCCAAGAAGCATGAATAGAAAATAATGACACCATTTGAAGTAGGTCCCTTTATACATCCAAACCCGCTCTTTGTCATCAAAGAAAAATATATACCATATCAATACTACCACTGAACAAAAAGCAAAAAAATACGAAAGATGATTGATAAAGAAACGCTTGGCAAACCAGAATACAACATAATATAACATGATGCAAGTGACAAACCATCCTCCACCATGTAGTATTACATATTGCATATTTGCTTTACTTCCCAAAAAGAAGGCTGATATAATTGCCATGGCAAATACCGTAGGATAAATTCGATTAATTCTTCGTTTGTACCAATTAAAGAAATTACCTCCTCTTCCTAACAAAATCGTATAACCAGAAGCAAAGAAAAACAAAACGTCACCAATCGCCCCCCCCAGTTGCGAGGGCAGAATATTTGCCATACAGTAAATCCATGTGACTATTCATCACAAGGATTACTGCAAGGCACTTCATGATATCAATAGAGATATCTCGGTTTCTTACTAAAGCCATTCTCTTACTTCCCCCTCATCTTAAAGTATCTATCATATCCTGCAAGCAAAGCCTTGCTAGTATGCTCCCAACTCAACTCGTTGATGACACGGTTTCTACCATATTCACCCATTTGCTTACGCTTCTCTGGATTATCAAGCAATTCAAGAATCTTCTTTGCCATATCTTCAGCATCATTTCTCTTAGCATAAAGTGATGCCTCCTGTGCAGAATATCTACCCTCTGTCAAATCAAACTGAACTAAAGGCTTGCCCAATGCCATATACTCCAACACCTTATTCATGGTACTCTTGTCATTCATGGCATTATATTCATCAGAGTTAACACAAACATCAGCAGTATTCAAGTAGTCAAGCAATGTCTGATCAGAAACACGACCGGTAAATTCTACGATGTCGTCTAAGCCCATGTCATGACTCAGTTTCTTCATGTGCTCTACATCAGGGCCACCACCTACGATACCCCAGAAAACATCATTTCTTCCGGGTAACTCCTTGATATATTTAGCAGCTTTCAAAAGATATTCAATACCTTCCTGCTGGCCGATTACACCAAGATAGCCAACCATGAACTTCTTGCCACGCTTGATTTCATTCTTTGGTTCCTGAATTTTCAGACGCTCCAACTTTGGACCACTTCTCAACACAAAGACATCCTCAGGTTTCATACCGCCACGCTCTATGGCAATCTTCTTATAACTTTCATTAGTTACAAAAGCAAACTTACAGTGCTTATAGGTCTGACGTTCCAACCACAACTGGCTCTTATAGAACATTCCCGATGTCTTACCAAACTTAGCCTCATACAACTCAGGACAGATATCATGATGGTCAAAGATATAATCAACGCCCTTATTCTTAAAGAGTTTAGCAACCATCCAAATATCGTCAGGTGGATTACAACCGTGAATACAGTCGAAACCTACTTCCTTATAACATTTCTTTGCCAAACGATACTCATGCCACAAAGCTGCGCCATACTCACGAGCATATCCTAAAGCACCATTCCCATCCTTTGGCAATTTATGGCGATAAACATGTACACCCTGCAAGAATTCATACTCCTTGTCATAGCCCTTACCTGTAGGACTAATTACAGAAACCGTATAACCGTTTGCTGCCAATGTTGTTGCCTCCTGCCAGACACGAGTGTCAAATGGTACAGGCAAGTTCTCTACGATAATTAATACTTTTCTATCCATATTGTAGTTCTTAATTTATTATCATTTAAAGGATAGCACAATTTGTGCGTTTCCTTCTCCTTTCCATATTCTTCAGAATACCAACATTTCTCTATTGTTGGCTCTATATTTGTCTCTATACAAACAGTAATGGCTCCTCGTTGGATGACGGCTTTTCCATTTTCAAGTTTCACTTGACAAGCAGGATGCAACACCAAAGTAGCATAACTATCACCTGTTGCCGCCATATCATCCTCAATAACCAATTTGTCTGCCTTATTAAAGCAGAAAGAGCGACTATGCTTATTACCATTCTGCCAAACGCATTCGACAAGAAGGAAATCCTGATTTTCCGTCAAATCAGACTTCAAAAGTTTAGTATCAGCCTTCTTTCCCCAAAGGAAAGCTCCCATCATCTGACTTTGTTCCTGGTCCTTAGTCCAAACGGTATTATGATTACATGAACGTCGGTATTCATCTCTTTTCTGAATATTGCAATGATAGATATATGTTCCAGGATCTCCTAAGATACAATTGCCATCTACATAAAGTTGAAAACTCAATGCATCTGCATGTCCATGGGCAGCAATACTTCCAAAACCTAAGGGTGCATGATCTATACCTATTACAATCTTACCATTCTTGCTTCTCAGGAAAGTATAACCACCTTCCTCAAAAGTCCTGCTTTGTGAAGGTTTCCATAAAGGCAATTGCTTTAAGGTTTCGATTTCCGTCTCAGAATAGAGCCAAGATATTGTCTCGGACAAATGTTCAAAGCTTTCATATTTTTTCCCCAACACCAAGGAGCAAAGTTGAAGAAGATAACGATAATGGCAGATTTCTTCACCTTCCAAATCTATAATCTTACCCTCATCATTATCACCAAATTCGCAAGCCTTAGTCTCATTCACCTTAGAACAAGCAACAAACTCACATTGTTTTTCCATCAATCTCTTCCAAGCCTCAGGAATCTTCATACCATAACATTTCATCAGATGCATCACCAAAGCGTATGCCTCCATCCCGAAGGTTTGATAATGCAAAGCCATCTCCATATTCACACCATCCTTATAATTCTGCTTCATCAATTCTTCATCGAGGATGCGGATGGCAAGCTGTGTCCACGCCTCATTGCCAAAAGCAAAACCGGCATAGGCGATGGCTGTAGCTTCAACCAGCAAATGATTATTGGCAGAAGAGTATCTGGAATAATGCAGTGCGATATAAGAAGCCATATTCTTGATGCCATTCTCCATGTCCATGAGCAAGGCACCATTAGCCGTATATCCTTTCTTGCGAAGAAAAGCCAAAGCTACAGTCCATTGGATACAACGTATGGCAACCTCCATCACACTAGTCCAAGAAATACCATGGAGAAAAGGATTTTTTTTGTTCCAATCCAAGAACAACCCTTCTAGCTCTTTTGCATATTTTTCCTCTCCTGTAGCATAGTAAGCCTTAGCTAACAAGGCAAACTGGAAGTGTCTATTCAATTCCCAATTCGTTCTTGCATCACCTATTTCGTCTTTTTGTTTATAGCTTAAGGAATAGCTGAAATCCGTCCCCCATTCTTTATCTGTCTGGAATCCTGCACTCCATCTTTCCTTATATATATGATAATCATACCCACCAAGGATATGTATGACTGTATTCAGATGGAAAGCAATATTCCTAAAATTCAGACCTACATGATCGGAATCAAATTTCAGAGATTGTAGCCGACTATCGAAAAGATAAGCCGTTACGGCTACATCACGCTTACCAAAAAGCTTCTTTTCCTGCCCTTGCAGATGTTTTTGTTGAAGTCTCCAACCGACTTCCGGCAAATTCATTGCCCGAAGTCGATTGAAGTACCATTGTAATTTACTCATCAATGATTGTTAATCATTAATTACTAATTCATTTTCACTAATTAGAACTCAGTCTGTTTGAAGTTCATCTTGTGCTCTTCATTCTGAGCTTCATGATTCTGGTTGATGTCTCCCCAGGAGATACCCTCATACTTGCCATCATAGTTCACTTCTTTCCACTGGCGAACCAAGTCAATGACTATTTTGTTAGGATAATTCTTCAAAACATCTTCAAAGTCCTTTTCCTTATTAGTTACCACAAGCACATCGCTGTTCTTGCATACATCATCCAAGTCGGCAGTAACGAAATGCTGCAAGTGTGGAATCTTAGCCATGATAAAGTCCTTGTTGGTACCCGTCAACTCAGAAATCTTCACATTACGGTCGTAAATTTTGATTGCAAAGCCCTTACCCAACAAACTTTCAACAACATCAACGATAGGAGAACAACGCAAGTCATCGGTACCAGCCTTGAAACTCAAGCCCAAGATACCAACCTTACGCTGACCTTGATTCATGATAAGTTGAACTGCACGTTTCTTCTGATTTTCATTACTTTGGAAGATACTCTCAATAACAGGAACATCCACATAGTTGTCATGTGCCAAGGTCTTCAAAGCCTTCATATCCTTAGGCAAGCAAGAGCCACCATAAGCGAAACCTGGCTTGAAATAGTAAGGAGAAATATTCAGCTGCTTATCCTTGCAGAAGATTTCCATAACTTTATGAGAATCAACACCTACAGACTTGCAGATATTACCAACCTCATTACCAAAGACAATCTTCAATGCATGATAGGTATTATTTACATACTTCATCATTTCAGCCACCTTGATATCTGTGCAGATAAACTCTGCATTGATATGCTCATACATCTCACGGAATACCTTTTCTGCATACTCAGAATCCGTACCAATCAATGTCAATGGTGGATTGAAGTAATCCTCAACAGATGTTCCTTCACGAAGGAACTCCGGGTTGCTGACAACATTGAAATCTACGCCACGCTTCAAGCCACTTTCCTGCTCAATAATCTCACCTACCTTCTTGTTGGTACCTGGAAGAACAGTTGAACGGATTGCAACGAGATGCATGTTTGCAGGTTTCTTATCACCAGCAAATTTCTCTTTCAATGCACGACCGATACGTCCTGCCACAGTGTAGATATAATTAAGGTTCAAATGACCTTCAGGACTGGAAGGAGTACCTACAACGATGAAAGATACTTCGGTTTCCATAATTGCCTCTGCAGCAACTGTAGTTGCAGACATCAGCCCCTTCTTGTGAGCTTCCTCACAAAGTTCAGCGATGCCTTCCTCAATGATAGTAGGCTTGCCCTCATTCATCAGGCGCACCTTATTTTCATTTACATCAACACCGATCACTTTGTGACCCAACTTTGCCAAACATGCCGCACCTACGCAACCTACGTAGCCGAGGCCAAAAATACTAATGTTCATAATTCTAAAAAATGTATTTATGAATTTATTTTCTTTAATTATACTTTTTGATAAAACGGGCTGGTACGCCAGCCCAAATTTCATTTGAAGGAATATCCTTAATTACTATACTTCCTGCTCCTACAATAACATTATCTCCTATTGTTACAGACTTTGTTATAATAGTATTTGCACCTAAAAACACATTATTACCTATTTTAATTTTACCATATTCATAATCATGATATTTTCCTCTAGGCACAACATAATGTGTATTTAATAAAATACAACGCATTATTATAGCACAATAATCACCAATTTCTATATTCTCGGGATGCTCACTATCAAAAATTACTTGCTGTCCAACAAAAGACTTCCCGCATTCCCCCCATCTGACCAATTTAAGCCGTAAAGAATTAGGAAGGAAATTAGACATTGACATTCTCTATGCCAGAGCTCTTATTATTTCTTTTTAACCTCATTTTAAATATTACAATAGTGAATCATAAAGTGTTTCTAATTGTTTTTCAACATATTCAGGCAAATGTACCTGCACCTTCTCAAAAGATTTTTTACCCATGTCTTTACAAAGGTTTTTATCTTCCATCAAGGAAACAACTGCATGATAAATGGCGTCTTTATCTCCTGGCTCCATGATAAATCCGTTTTCTCCATTCTTCAATATCTCAGGAATGCCGCCTACTGTAGTCGAAATGACAGGTAAAGAATAGCTCATCGCTTCAAGTACAGAGATTGGCAATCCCTCATTATAAGAAGGCAAGATAAAAGCATCAGCCAAATTTAGCAAATACTCTTTTTTTTCTCCATTTACCCATCCCTGGAACTCTGCAATATTTTCTAAACCATTTTGCTTGATAATTTCTTTCACTTGCTCTACATCTCCATCACCACCAAACAAAAACTTAACTTTTCCTTCAAATGTCGTTTTATGCTTTATCAGAACATCCAGTAAATCATAGATACCCTTACGCTTACCTAAACGCCCCAAGAATAGCAATACAAAATTATTGTGTTTAACCTTCTTTACACGTGGCAGAGCTATTACATTTTTGATAACGACAACATTTTTATGATGAATCGTCGTTTCAAACCATTCCTTCCAACTTTCACTAAGCGCAATAATACAATCACATTTAGTAAGTGTTTTTTGTACAGCATTCAGGTGTTGTGCAGAAAATCTCTGAAATTCAGAACCATGACAATGAAAAACGACCTTTTTACCAAACATTTTTGCAAGATTGATAAAAAAACGCTTTCTCCAAAAACTCGTATCACTTGACCCATGCACATGCACAATTTCTATTTCTTTATGGAAAAGCATCCACTTCCAAAACTGTACATATGCCTTAAAGAAAGTCAGCAATTTACGAGCACACCCATAATCTACAACCGTCGCTACATGGTTAAACGGTTCATAGAAAGAACTATATACACTTTCTACAGCAGCCACGCCACCATGTACAACATTAAAGTCGATACCAATAGTCAATACATTTTTTGTATTCATTTTAATCAATATATTTTTCCCACATCATTGTTGTGAGATTATATTTTTTTATAACTTTAGCAGGATTTCCTACAGCAACACTAAAAGGCGGTATGTCTTTAGTAACAACACTACCTGCTCCTATCTGAGAGTCATGTCCTATAGTTACATCCTCTATTAAACAAACAGAAGGACCTATATATACATTATCTTCTATTGTTGCAGCTTTACCTTTATTAGAACCTATAGTAAGAAACTGACTCAAAGAAACATTTTTCCCTATTTTTGCAGTAGGATTTATAATAATACCGCACCCATGTCCAATATAAAGCCCTGAACCGATATTAGTCCTTGTAGAAATCTGAATACCATACTTAGAAGACAAATGATGATATATAAGCCAAAAGACAGGACGAATTGGACTTTTCACAGAAGTTAGTCTTAACCATAAAAGATAAACAAAACCTCTTTCATGAACTAAAACTTTAATAATTTTTTTCCAAAACGCCCCCCCATAATGTGAAGAATATCGTAAATAATCACATTTTAAAATCTTAATAAGTTCTATATAACTATCCATATTTTTAATATGACTCTAAATATTTTTTTGCAGTTACAGATACATCATAAGTATTACGTATATATGATAAGGCAGTCTTAGCCTTATTTAATGCTTCATTATAATGATTCCTAATATAATCAATTTGTATTGCCAAATCATCTGCGCTTCCATTTTCAAATATCCAACCGAACTTAGTGCCACAAGTAACTTCAGCAGGACCTTGTCCTGAAGAAACTAGGACAGGAATATTCGCAGACATAGCCTCTGCTACTGTTAATCCAAAACCTTCCCATCGTGAGGCTTGAACAAACAAATCATAATCACATAAATGGTCACCAATATATGCTTGTGGACGTTTCCCTAAAAAATGAACATTTTTTTCAACCGATAACTGACGAGCGAAATTCTTTAAATACTCCATACTTTTACCATTTCCAATAAAAGTAACATCTAGCCAATCTTTATGCAAAGAGGCGGCTTTTATTAATAAATCTTGACCTTTAATTTCATGTTCTAATCGACTTACCTGAATAACTTTAAAACAAGATTTATCCATTTTTAAATTCTCCTTCTTTTTAAAAGAAGAAGTATTAATTCCATTATAAATAACAGTACTTTTTAGACCATATTTTTTGCAAAGTTCTTGCTGTACAGCCTCACTAATCGAGAATATTTGCGGAATTTCATCCAAAAAAAGGACATTACCATTAGACGCAAAAGATAATAATGGAAAATATTTTCCAAAACTAGCAGGCTTTATATTACCGGAAGGTAATGCATGTAATGTTACTGATGACAACCGGCGAAATTGCCTACTAAATATTAACTTATAAAGTCTACTATCGTGAAGATGTATAGCATCTGGCATAATTAATTTTAAGATTCTATTAAATTTTAAAACAAAAAACAAGTTTTTAGAAGCAAGTTTTCTGTTTAATTTATATACTATAATAGAAGAAGCTAGCTGATTAAGTAAACTTTCTTCTATATAATCATTTATTACGACGACATAAACTTTTGCCCCAGCAGCTGCTTGCGCATTAGCTATGTTAACTAACATTGTTTCAATACCACCATATGTTAGCCCCCAATATACATGAACTACTTTCATAAGAACTTCTTTATTTTTTTTAATTGATATAACATGAAATCTAAAACTAACCAAGTTATAGATTCATCACGCAAACATCTCAGTAAATGCTTCTTGTAACAAGAATCGGATATTTGCTTAAATGTTTCAACTATATAAAATATGTTTTGGCGATATCTCCATTTTCCCCACTTTACTAATTGAACGTTTATTCTATGTACTAAAGCATCGTATCTCATTTGTAAACGGTCCTCAGAAATTGAAAAAAACAAAGAATTATTTCTCACAGTTGACACATATATTATCTTATCGACAGCCAAAATACTATTTGCATAATAACCGCAAGTAATTGAAAACATTGCATCATTACAAACTATTGTTTCCTCAAATGTAATATTGTGTCTCTGTATTAATTCCGTTCTAATCATTTTAGACCAAGGCACGTAATGTCCAAATCTAAGTCTGGGAAGTTTATTCCTGTTTATGCAATCTTTGACCGTATTATCTCTAGATGGAACTTGTACTAAAGTATCATTATCAACACTGCAAGAGGTAAAATAAATAATGTCAAGATCTGAATTCGAAAATTCCATTAATTGTTGCTGAAAGTTATCTGCAAAGAAATCATCGGCATCTGCAAACAAACACCATCTCCCCTTAACATGCTTTAAACCTTCATTTCTTGCGAAACCAGCACCTTTACCATCTTTAGTTAAGTATAATTCTATATTGTTTCTTTTTAAACCATTGATAGCTGAAATTATTTGATTAACATTCTTTGAATTATCATCAACAACAATTACTTGAAAATCTTCTGTATCAGGTATCGATTTCAAACACCTTACTAACAATTGAACAATATCTTTATGAGGAATTATAATCGAATATTTAATTTGATTCATAATTTTAAATTATAAAAAAGGTAAATAGTTTCTTCCATTTGCATCCCATATATAGAGGACTTCATTTATATGTAATTTCATAAAACATATACTGATAGAAGGCCATAAATATGATAAAAAACAAATAGAATAAAATAGCATTTTTAATTGAATAAGACTATTATTATCTGTGAAATCTCTTTTTATAAATTTATCATAAAACAAGAAGCCACCACATAAGCATCCAAAAAGTAAAAAAAGACTAGAATAACGATCTGTAATTTCAATTGAATCAAAAAGAGGACTTACAATTACACCTACAACAAATATGTTATATATCAGTTTACCATATTTACGCTTAGCACATGATTTTTCAGAAAACAATATGATAGGGATATATGCAATATATAATCTCACTTGATTAATAAATGACATAGAATCCCGAATTCCTATATTTCCTAAATCTCCATTAAGCAAATCATCTGTTCTTGATAAATAAAATTCTGCACTATCATTTGTAATCAATCCTAAGCCTAAAATATAATTGGAAATCTCTGTAAAAAAAGACAATTGAGTAACATTCATACCTAAAGAAGTGATCAAAAAGAGAATGCAAGCAATTTTTGGAGGGATCGCATATTTATTCAAATACTTAGCAAAGAATAATATCGGTAATAAGGGAACCATACCATAATGAAATAAACATGAAATCAAGAAAAAGAAATATGCCTTTTTAGGCTTTGAAGAGATGAGAAACGAAATTGCTACAACAAAAAAACTTACCGCAAAATACCACCTTATATATAATTCATTATTGTGTATTAAATCTAAACATAATGGTAATATAAAAAACAATTCTTTTTTAAAGTTTTTGAACAAAAACAGTAAGGCAAACATTAAAAGTAAACTCTCACAAAAGATAAAGGACCAATACGGCAAACCTATTGAGTAAAAAATATAATTAAAGATTTTAAACAAAATCTCATAATTAGAATTTTCGTAGTTCTTTCCTATTTCTAAAAACCTAAAATAATATAAATTCCAATCGACCATTCTGCCAAAACGTAAACCAACAACAACGCCATAGACAAGTATAGGAATCAGAGCTTTTTGCCAAAAAGCTCTGCTGCTAAATGATTTAGATAACATATTTCCCCACAAAAACATTGTTGCTAAAAGTAGTATGTGCAAGAATGAAAATATAGTTCTTTCCATTATGGCTTAATAATATCTTTATTTGGTAATATTACTTTCTTTCCTAACTCAATTTGGTATGCATTTGTAAAATATCCCATTCTTCCTTGTTCGGAAGTAAATGTCATTTCACCAAAATAAACTTTTCCTTTAATATTATACAAATCAATACGCACCTGAGGAAAACCTTGCGATAAAGTTGTTGCAACTTCAAGCATAGTTTTTAAATTACGTGGCTTATTTAATTTATGAGTAATACTTTTACGATAATGAGGTGTTAATTTTTCATCAATCTGCTCCCAAGTCGGCGTATATAAATCATAAACAGCTTGATCTACGTTCACATTGCTAGGGCGATTATATACAACAAATATACATTCAGGCTGACCATTAAAACACCAAATTTTATAGTCAATAATAGAAGAAGAATCATTGCTATTATCTTCTAAATACTCCTCTGCCATAATTCTAGGAACAATTTTGGTATAATGAGGTTCACATGTATCATAACCAAATTTTTTGCCTAAACTTTCTCTCATCAATGTTCTAGCTTGTACTTCATCTAAATCACACTTTTTGTTTCTAACAATGTATGAAGATTTACAATCATGAGTTCCTTTTAAGACAAAGGATTCTGGTAATATATTAAAATCAATTTCATCAGCATTACTCCACACGCCATAACACTTTGTCAAAATATGACCTAGCCCTTTTTCTGTTACGAATTTTCTAACTTCGTATTTATCAGCTAAAACAGTCCATTTATCGGTTTTAGTAAAACACTGTAACCACTGAATTTTCTCATTAAGAGTAACAGGGTTGCTGAGATTAAGTTTTTTTCCATAAAAACTCAACCACTTCATCTGTATAGCCTTGACTTTATCATTGTCAATTAATTGATTAAAAGACTTAGCCTTACGAACTCTTTCCCAATAATATCTTCTTCTCAAGAAAATCATGGGATGCAGCAAATCAGAAATTTTCATATACTAATTATATTTAAACGATTAAATTGTAACTATATTAAAATAAGAAAGGTCTACTCATGATATCATATGAGAACCATTTTTTACAACCAATAAAAGTATTGTTGTTCTGAAAAATAAAATTAAGACGTTAAGATTTTTATAGAATCTTCCAGATCTTTCTTCCATGCCCTATATGAATAAAACTTTTCAATAATTACACGATTCTGTATAACATCTTCATAACTTAATTGCAAACTATTATCAAACTCATCTAAAGAAAAAACTTTCAACCCTAGACTTTTATAAAATTTATAATTCATTGAGTCAGAAGGAAGATATAATTTCAATCCATTCCATAAAGATGTCAAGCAATTACAAGTTGCAGCCTGTTGTTTTTGACCTAATATTAAGGTATCACAACTCTTCATTACTTTTGTATATTCATCAAAAGTTAAATAACTTATCAATGGTTTGAAATTATCGCCAAAACATTTAACACCGAATTTTATTACCTTTCGTATATATTGAGGAGATCCTTGGTAACTTAAAGGAGTTATTACTAATGTTGTGCTACCAACTTGATTTTTAATTTTATCAAGCAAATCCACATGATTAATATAATAAGTTGCACTATTACCTAAAAGAATATTATGCCCATTTAAATCTAATGGTTGATTCATATCTTCCAATTTAAACTCATTAGGATGGATATAATTATGAACAATCCTTTTGGCTCTGAAATATGGACATTGCTCTAACAGCATATCATATTCAATTGGGAAAACTCCAGAGAAATAATCTATTCTTCTTATTGCTGAACAGATTATATCTTTCGAAATGTAAGTTCCATTAATTTTGCTCAAAATATTTTTCAATCTCTTTTTTACAAAGAAATTGAAACTTTCTTTTGGAATGATTTGCTTAGTTTGGTTCATATATCTTTCTCCAATATTAAGCAAAGGACCTATCGGTTTCGGATTGCTATATAAATCAAATCCCCAAGCATACCAAATGACCTTTATATATGATGGTATTTTAACTATCAAATCATATGGTAACGAAATCAAACTATGCAAACAAAGAACATCGCAGGAATTGTCAGCACAAATAATTCCTAAAGCCTCTTCTTTTGACACTTTCTGAACTTTACTAGACTTTATAAATTGAAATTCACTAACCCCATTCGTTACAATATAGAAATAATTAATAGTCAAATTAGATTCCTCAAAACACTTGATAGAATCATTTATGAATTTATCATCAATTACAAAATGTATAAATCTTAATTTACTCATGATTATTCTTTAAAAAAAACGATAAATCTTCATATTCTTTAAGATGCAATACTTTACTAGTACCTATAATAATAACAATAAATGCTATGACAGCAAAACATATCTGCAGAAAATCATTGCCAACATACCTATTGACTATATGCACAAGAACTGATGCAACTAAAGATAATAAAAAAGACGGACAAATTAACTTAATCTGAGCATAAAATCCTAAATTATAAAACTTACCCGAATAATATGTATCAGTAACAATTTCTATTATACAATATAAAGCATAACCAGAACACAGTACTATTATACCATATTTAATTGCAATGAATAAAATTACTAAACCTATAATTTTTTTTATTATTTCTAGTCGCAAAAACAAATCCGATCTTCCTTTTACAGTCAATAAACTTAAATTTAATGCATCTACTGGTATCCACATCATTGCAAATGACAATACTTGTAAAATAGGAACAGTTTGAATCCATTTATCTGTCAGAAGTATCTTAATCAAAGGCTCAGATATGGCTATAAGTAAAAACATTAGTGGAAATATTATAAAAACCGTAACACGAAGTATTTGTTTAAAAACTCGTATTGTTTTTGCTTCATCATTCTGTATCGAACTTAATACCGGCAATGTAACCCTTCTTAATATACCATAAATATTAAGAGAAGGAAACTGGGCAAAATGTTGAGCACGTGTATAATATCCTAAAGAAGAGGAAGAATATACTTTACCGATCACAAGTGTATACATATTCTGATATAATGTTTCCAATACTCCAGAAAGCATTAATTTACTTCCAAACCCCCAAAGATATTTAAAAGAATCACTAGACCAACTAAGCTTTGGTTTCCACTTTGTTATTATCCACAACATCACTACACGATATAGAGATGATAAACATTGCGATATAGCTAAAGCCCAAACTCCATAATCATTATAAGCTAAGAAGACCCCTAAACAACCACCTAAAATTGCACCTATTATAGAAACGTGTGCCTGCTTTTTAAAATCTATCGAACGAGTCAAAATAGCTTGTTGAACTGTACATAACGGATTGAACAGAGTTGAAAGAGCTGTTATTTTCAAAATCGGTGCTAATATAGGCGTATCATAAAAGGATGCTATTGCTGATGACGAAATAAACAAGACAACATAACAAACCAGCCCGACAAATACATTAAACCAGAAAGCTGTAGATAAATCATTATCTGTCAAATCTGGTTTTCGAACTAAAGCATTAGCAAATCCACTATCAATAAAAACTTGCGCTAAACCTAAGAAAATCATAGGCATAGCTATTATACCATAATCTTCCGGAGCTAACAATCTTGCCAATAAAATACTGAATAGAAACTGAACACCTTGCGTGCCAAATCTTTCAAAAGCACTCCAAACTAGCCCTTTTTTGGTTTTAGCTTTAAGATTACTCATTGTTTATAACAACCTTTAATTATTCTACAAATTCGTATTACATCCTCACAATCCAAATCTGCATAAAGAGGCAACGTAAGAACTCGTTTACTAATATGAAGTGCTATTGGAGTCAAGTTTGCATCAAATCTACCATGATAGGCATCAAAAGCATTAGTTAGTGGATAAAAATATTTTCTTGCAAAAATATTATTTTTGGCCAAAACATCATTTACTTCGTTTCTGGTATGTCCAAATTTTTTCTCATCAATAACAATTGGGAAATATGCATAATTAGACTGCACATTTTCTTGAATAGGGGGTAATTGAATACCTTCTACATCAGAAAGATTCATACGATAACATTCAACTACATTTTTACGTTTTGCAATTTCGCCGTCTACATGACGAAGATTACACAATCCCATAGCTGCTACAAACTCATTCATTTTTGCATTCGATCCAACTCCATCAATTGTTTCTGCATCTTTTATGCCAAAATCACGAAGTTTGTAAAGTTCATGCCCCAATTCCTTATCATGAAAGCAGACTGCACCGCCTTCAATTGTATTATAGACTTTAGTTGCATGAAAGCTAAACATTGATGCATCTCCAAAATTTCCAATACCTTGTCCCTTATATCGAACACCAAACACATGGGCTGCATCATAAATAACTTTTAAGCCATATTTCTTAGCGATACGCTCAATTTCTTCAACATTGCAAACATGACCATAAACATGAACTGGTACAATTGCCGAAGTCTTGTCTGTAATCAGAGACTCGATCTTAGTAGTATCAATAGTATAATCTATTGGATTTATATCACAAAACACAGGGGTTAATCCATTACGAACAATAGCATGGGTAGTTGATGCAAAAGTAAAAGGGGTTGTTATAACTTCACCACTCAAATTCATTGCTTGGAGACACAATTCCAAAGCATTATGACCATTCGTAAAGAGGGAAATATAGTCAACTCCACAATAATCCTTCAGTTTCTCCTGAAGCAAATTATGCTTTGGTCCCATATTGGTAAGCCAATGACTTTCCCAAATGTCCTTAATCTCTTGAATGTACTCCTCATAAGGAGGCATAGATGTTTGTGTTACTAAAATTCTTTTCATTGCTACAAAAATTAATTACTAATCTCTTCTAAAAATATCTCTAGTATATACCTTCTCCTTTACATCATCCAGACAAGCATCGTAGCGATTGGCGATGATGGCATGGCTTTGTGCCTTAAAGGCTTCGAGGTTATTCTCAACTCTGCTGCCGAAGAAGGTACTGCCCTCTTCCAAGGTTGGCTCATAGATAATGACCTCTGCACCCTTTGCCTTGATGCGTTTCATGATGCCCTGGATGGCTGACTGGCGGAAGTTATCGCTATTTGACTTCATGGTCAGACGATAGACACCAATCACACAGTTGTGCTCCTTGCTGGCATCATAGCTGTTGGCATCGGCATAGCTGTAATAGCCTGCCTTCTGGAGTACGGCATCAGCAATATAGTCTTTGCGGGTACGGTTGCTCTCAACGATAGCCTCTATCAGGTTCTCTGGAACATCGGCATAGTTTGCCAGGAGCTGCTTGGTATCCTTTGGCAAGCAATAGCCACCATAGCCGAAGCTTGGGTTGTTGTAATGGGTTCCGATTCGTGGGTCAAGACCTACACCTTCGATGATTGCCTTGGTATCGAGTCCCTTTACTTCTGCGTATGTATCCAACTCATTGAAGTAGCTTACTCGGAGTGCCAGATATGTATTGGCGAAGAGCTTGACAGCCTCGGCTTCCTTCATGCCCATGAAGAGGGTATCGATGTTTTCCTTGATGGCACCTTCCTGAAGCAAAGCGGCGAAGGTCTTGGCAGCTTCCTTCAACATCTCGACATTGGTTACAGAGTTGATTGCCTCATTCTCCTCTTCGAACTCTGGGCGCTCGATAATCTTTGGATAGCCTACGATAATGCGGCTTGGATAAAGGTTATCATAGAGTGCCTTGCTCTCACGAAGGAACTCCGGAGAGAAGAGAAGGTTGAACTTCTTCACGCCCTTCTTGGCATACTTCAAGTAGAGGCTACGGGTATAACCTACAGGGATGGTACTCTTGATGACCATTACTGCATCTGGGTTTACCTCCAGAACCAGGTCGATGACTTCTTCTACATGTGTTGTATCGAAATAGTTCTTCACTGGGTCGTAGTTGGTTGGTGCTGCAATCACTACGAAGTCTGCATCCTTATAGGCTGACTTGCCATCAAGGGTTGCCACGAGGTTCAATGGCTTTTCAGCCAAATATTTTTCGATGTAATCGTCCTGGATTGGAGAAATCTTATTGTTGAGTTTCTCCACCTTCTCGGGGATTACATCTACTGCTGTTACATGATGGTGCTGAGATAACAGGGTTGCTATACTCAGACCGACGTAGCCGGTTCCGGCTACTGCTACTTTTATATCTTTAAAATTTTTCATCATGATATTGTGTTTTGTTTTTATTCTTGAGCCAACTTGAAAAAGTGGCTTGAAAATTTTAATCAACAAATTTTAATTACAGTCCTTAAGCAAAAGAACAAAGCTTTTCAATTTTGAACTTTAAAAAGTGTCCAAGTAGGCAAATAACGTATGATTTTTATCTGCTTATCACCTATCTAAGTTTCAATTTGATAGTGCACTGATTTTTTCAAGTGGACTCATTATTATTTTTTTCGATACTTCGCTATTCTTCTAATCTGTTGCTCTCGCCGAATGTCATCAGGATTTGTGAACCCAGCCTTTATCTGCTTGTCCTCACGGAAGATTGCATCAAACAACTTCAATATCATCATGGCATCCTCCGAAAAAAACTTCAATTTGAAGAATGATCGTGACAGAATCTGCGGTTCTACGACCAGTGGATGCAAGCCCTGCTTTGCATCAGAACCCACAGCCTTGGCACTTGGCTTACGATAGGAATCGTTACGCAAACAATGAAGCATCTTGGTATAGCTTACATTTTGTTCTTTACAGAACCCATGAAGGTTCTTGCTCTTGTACTCGGTTCGAAACTTACGAGCCATTGAGGCATAGTACTTGCCTTCTTCGTTTATAATCATTTTGTCCCAAATTTAAAATTCGGGGCAAAGGTATATATTTTTATTAACGTACGCAAGACGGTCTAAAGTAACTGTTTACGCTCCACACCACAAGCGAAAAGTAGCATCCAAGTCCACTAATTATTTTTTTAATGAGCATTCGATATCTTTAAGAAACTTAGACATCGCATCTGTTATTGTGCAACTTCTTATATCATCAAACTTAACACCCAAATATTTATCCATAGAATCATTATCTATAATATAAACATGATCTTCTCTATAAATAATATGTCTATCAAGAAGAGCATTAACAACAGCCTTACCTAAAGGTGTATTACCTATTCTGTTATCAATTTTTGCATGATGTTTTGCAAGTTGTCCCTTACTATGTGAACGGAACATAATTAATGTTCTACGCATTTTGTTATAAATATCTGCCATCGTTGATGACATTTCAACATCATCAGAAATCTTCTTCTTTTGAAAATTACAGAAAGGATAGCTTAATCTTTCTGAACAAACAAAAACAAGAGATCGATTTTCACATCCTACTCTATGAATCTTGGGCACATTGCCTGATACTGTATCGGAAACTATATCATCAGCTTCTATAACTATATTTTTTTGAGAATTGCGACCTCCAAAATTAATCTCATCAGATTTTACAATGAAACTTTTACAATGTATATAAGAGGGAGCTAGCATATCTGTTCTCAAAGCATTTATTACGAAGTCTTTGGTAATATCTATGCTAACATCAGATATAGTTCCATGCCAACGCAATTCATCTTGCAATATAGTTTGAAAACTATAATTTACTATTTTTTTATGCTCCGATACAGCAGAACTCACAAAAGCAACTTCATAAATATCATCGTTTTCCTCATCACTAGGTTCTATCTCCAAACAATAATGAACTTCGTTACTGTCTAATGTTTTTAGTGAATTATACAGATAAGGAATTATATCAGAACTTATCTCTTGATTCTTATTAAGCTCATGATACAAGAAGAAAAACATAAAGGAATTTATGTGGTTTATGTTCATATATCTATACACTGCGTCCTTATATTTGTCAACTTGAATTAATTTCGCCAAAATATAGCATTCAAATACGACATTTGCAGGCTTACGACTTGACAGAAAAGGATGCTCAAGCATCCATGTATCCAAACCTTTTGTATACTCAGCATCGAAAGCATCATCATCTATCGACTTATAGGGATATGCTTCGCCCAAAAGAATATACAATACACGAGCACATTGCTCCTCTTGCGTATAGGAATTTTCCAAGGCTAACTTTTGGAATGTTGCATCACGATTGCTAATGATCTTGCGAATAAGATTTGGGACTATCTTATCATTCTTGTCTCGGTCTAATATACGATTAACAATATCCAAAATTAAAGATATTGACTTAAATTTGTTCGATTTCAATTTTTCAAGCAAAGCCATATAATTTTTAACCTTTTCCCCATCAAGGAACTCTGAAATCGCAAGTAATACAGGAGCATACCCTATAAAGTTGTTATATTGGCTTGCCCCCATATTATCATTTGTCTTAAAGAAGTCACCCAAAGACTTTAAAACATAGTCTCTTGTTTTCTGATACGCACTTTTGTGTTGTTCTGACAAATGACTACAAACTCTCTTATCTATAAATTCCTGTGCTTTATCCAATGAAAATGGTTCAATTTGCAAGACAGCAACCTTTATTCCTTTTTCGTCAAGATACAAAGAACACATTTCTATGGCATTTGTTCTACCCAACATTATGTAAGAACAGCTATTATTTGATACATTTCTTATCACATCATCCAAGAAATCAAAAAAACCTTGCGTATTAGTCTTTTGATATCCCTCATCTAATGCATCAATAATCATAGCAGCACCACCTCGTTGTAAATTTTGCAGCAACTCACCCCCATCAACAGGCTGTAAATATTGGAATACCAATCCTGTCAAAGAATTACTAGCAACAACCTTAGCATTGCCAAGATCTACAACTGGCATTTTTAAATCAAAAGACAAAGCTTTGGTTAATTCAGATTTACCAGTTGCACCAACAGCAGAGACGAGAATCACTTGTGCATCTTCCAATTTATCACAAGTACTTATAGCTTTTACGAAAGAAAACTCTGGCTCCACATATGAATCGCTTTTATTATCTGCTAACCATAATTCTTTTGCATCATTTTTGAAATCATATCCAAATTGAACCTTATTTGAAAATAAAGATCGTAATTCAGACAATTCTATTATTGTTTTCATAACCTTACTTTTTAGTTTAGAAATCTATCATAGATCAGATTTTAGAAACGTCTTGAAACTCTTCGGAGAGCATCGAGAGCATTCGCTCTAAAAATTCTTTATCTGCCATAAGACCCTATTTGTATAAATCTACGTTGATATCAAATGGAGAATCAAAGTTCTTCAGCATGGCATGCTTCGTATCTCTCTCAGAAAGATTGGCATGTTCTGTTGGAATCTTCCAATCGATACCAAGGGAATCATCCAGGATAGAGATACCTCCATCTGCTTCTGGATGATAGAAGTTATCACACTTGTCTTGGCAGAAGTGTACACTGTGCCCCAGGATTGGGGCAACCTTTTCTTCAAACTCTCGCTCGCTGAAGCTCTCGAAGAAGTAGCCACGAGCATCACGGAAGAGGCGTGGTTCTATAATGAGTACGCCTTCTATTTCTGTTTTGATTACATTCATTTTGTTTCTATTAATCTTCCTGATTGTATCATCCCTTTCTTAAATATCTTAGCAATTTCATGTATAGTTTTATCTACACTCTCTTTTGCCACATGTTTCTCTCGTTCTGTAAGAGATGAAGCCTCAATATTTTGCTTAGCACATTCTAAAGCAGAGTCTCTGGTTTCATTAAAGGTACATTCCTTTATATGTCCAGAGCCTAATATCTCTTCTATGAATTTTGCTACAGCAAAGTCAGCACGTTGCTGCGCTAGAACTTGTTCTTTAGTCATAACTTGATGTACTTTTTATTTTACATTAATATATGGATTCAGAACCAACATATCATATTCGTCAGATTCACTATTGTGTTTAAAATAGATGCCTTTGAGATGTTCTACTTGTGAGAAATCTCTCTTGCTTGGTTTCATTGCTACTACTTTATCCAAATCCAATGAAATAAAAAATTTATCCCCATTAATGATGCGTACTTTAAACATAGCTAGTCCGTACTCATCATCCTTAATGCTGAAAGATGAAATTGGTTTTATGATGTTGGCTTGTTTTATGTTACGTTCTGCTTTCAATATTTCCACCCAAGCCTTTCCTCGTTCTGAAAGATTGTTCCAAGAAGGAGATAGCTTTATAATTTCAGATTTTACTAAAGAACTTGGATAATATTCTCCAAAGAAGATGCCTGACATGTGTTCTGAAAATTCTGTAGCACATGCACGTGAGCGAATACCACTCCTGTAAATTTTAACAGCTCTTTTGTTTGGCAAACCAGTTTCCACAAGTAATGCTAATTCCGACAAAACATTTGCCATATCTTCGTCATATTCCTCATCAGCCCTTATCATACTTGCCATTCCATTTAGAAACCACGGTAATTCATAAGAGTAATAATTCTGTATTGCTGCTATTTCATCCTTATCTGAAGGGTTTATCTCACATAAAGGTGTTCCTTTCAACCATTTTTCCCTGATCTCATCGATTCGTTCCAAGCCAATGTATTTATCATTGAAGTTCGGCTGATTCGAGATAAGAGTCTCTATATTCTTTAGCAATAGTACCTTGTCTTCAATTGTTTTATCAGACAACCGATAATCTATAACAAGCTTCACTATATCAACAAATATTGAGTCTAAATCAATGCTCTTTTGAAGAGGAAGACCAGACTGGATGAGATATTCCCAATTATCACATCCTTCAATTCTCTTTAATATGCCAGCAACCCTTGACTTTACAAATGAAATTACATTATCAGAAGTAACATTTTCTATCGTGCCTTTTGATGCTTGAATATAAGCAAGGGATTTAGTAAAAATGTCTTCAATCCAATTAAGACTCATTTTATCTTCACTATAGGAGCCATGCATGGAAAGTAAGCAGTCATCCAATTCTGACATTAGGCTCTCCACATCCGTGGCATTATCAATAGTTGGTAGCGGCTTGTTGTCAGCAATCAGCTCAAGCAAATTGTCGAATGTCGTACCTGTTTCATCTGCAATATTATGTATGATAGATATAATCTCAAGAAGACCGCTTGTAACAGAGTCTAAATTTGAATTTTCAAAGTATTCTTTTATTATATTGTTTTTCCTACGTTCATTTTGCCATTTCTTTTGCTTTTGATCATATTCGAAAGCAATAAGAATTTTTCCTTCTTCATCAACAAATGCTCTACCTGCACGCCCAGCCAAATTCCAGAAATCCCTATTAGAAATGAGCTTACGAGCTTTAAACACAGAAGACAGGATAACCGTAGAAACGCCCAAATTTACCCCTTGGCTCAATGTTGATGTGGCTATGATAACACGTGGATGCTCACTCTGCATCAACTTCTCTAAAGTAAGTCTTACATCTGTGAACAAATCAGCATTATGATAAAATATACCTTTAGTCGCATAATCATAAATTGCAGGGATACTATAGGTCTCTTTACAAACCAATTCGAATATCCTACGTTCTAACTCATTTTTAAAACTGTAGGATTGACCTGCTTCCAAACTTTTAGCATAAGCTTCAGCATAAGTGAGACAGCTTTTCTTTATTGGTACATAAATTAACGTAGAACCAAAGGATTCCAATTTTCTTGCAGTTTCCACTATAGCCTCAACTTTATCCTTTGGATAATAATGCGTTGTTCTTTCCCTTGGTTTTCTTGGCAATTCATGCCTTACTACAAAATTACGATTGAAGGACGATTTGACATTGCCTTTATACCAATCCATACTAACAGACACACCATTCCAATTTAATATACCACAAATCTGCTTTGATGGACGCCAATCCGTGTGATATGTGTTATTTGCTGAATCTGTTAGCCACTTTGCCAAGTCGTCAGTATTGGGCAATACAGCGGAAAGCAAAAGGTATTTACATTCAAACTTTTTCAGAAAGTTTCTCAATTCTTCATAGAAAATTTCATTGCCAACTTGCCTTGGGTCCCCACCAAGCAAATGTCCTTCATCCATAATGACCAGGGATAATTCCTTGAAAAAATCTTGTTGACATCTAAATATGGCTTTCACTTTCTCGGGTGTTGCGATAACAATATTTGCCTCAGAAATTTCTTCCACATCCAAGCTTGTAAATAAACTACCACCATATAGATGTGACACTCTAATCTTTGCAGCAGCAAACAAATCCCCCAAGGAATTCTCTATTTCATATGCCAATGAGCGGAATGGAGCAATATATAATATTTTACCTTCAGGATTTCCTATAATCGCATTCAAGATTGCCATTTCTGCTATTCTCGTTTTACCGCTACTTGTTGGAATGCTGACAATTACTCCAGATTGACCTATTGAGAAAAGTTGAGGCAAAACAGCCCTTTGTGACAGGAACAATTCTGTTACAGGCACTTGCTTATATATTAAAGATAAAACATACTGTCTTGCCAATGAATTGTCTTCTTTCAAGTTCATATACCCCCCAAGCATGTTCCATAAGGATGATTGGGTAAATCCGTCAACAATAATGAGAATGAGTCTAACCACCCACCATAAATCCACAAGATTTTCCAATTTGGCAATATCAAGCAGAGCATTTAGCTTTTCTTTAGCTGTATCTATTAAAGAATCTTCACCTGTGTAGAAGTATTGGATGATACTATATAGACTTTTTGCGATGCTTATTTCAAAGACTTTACCACAAGACTCTTCTACATCATCTGCTTTGGATAATTGATTGTCATTATAACCTTGGCTAATTGCCATTTCCTCCGCCTTGTCTGTTAGTTCCATAAAATTCCTTTTTAGAAACAGACTCAGCAATGATGCAATCGGAGTTTCTTCCTCAAACTTTTTTATCAAAACAAAAGAGCGAGAGTATTGAAAACCTGCATAAAATGCCAAAGAAGCCAACAAACCATAATAATTGCTATAAGATAGTTCATTCTCTTTGAGACTATGTATTGTCTCCAAGCACTCAGCACCTTTTGTGAAACATGCTGATGATGAAGAATAATCCTCAAGTGCAAAATACCTACAGCCTAAGTCAATGTATTCAATCCCTATGTGATTGATACTATCATTGTCAACCGACAAGTTGGCATAATTCTTTGCCGGCTCATGAGTTGACTTAAACATAAACAGGGCTGTAGCCTTGGATATAGTCAATTGTACTCGGCGACTATTTTCCAATGCCTTGTATTTATTATCTAATGCCTCTTTAGAAATCATAATATCTCTGGTGTTTCTGTCAATAAAGTCTTCGCTTTATCAAAAGCCTGTTTCACAAATTCCTCAGGTTCATCCAATGACAAGACCAACATGACATGCTTCGGATTGTCACATACCCATTTTTCTTCAACATACTTGCCTGCATTCTTATCGCCAACTATAAACCCGATATATCGAATATCATAGTCTGACAGCTCTTGGATGAGCATATCATCCAATTTTTCATATTTATCATTATCCACATCTTCAAAGCAATTTCTAAGAAAGGTAAGGGACAATGGCATTTTATCTTTTGCCAAAGACTTTTTCACATCATCCAGAACGGCTTTGTCAACAGTCTTTCTGAACTTTGCCTCACCTATATAGATTGTAGGATTAGCTTCATCTGAAAAATCAACGATAAGCATATCGTCACCTTTCATAGACTGGTCAACGTTTGGATTATATCTGAAGCGATGAGAGTATGTCAAATCTGTTTTGTCTATGGCAGCCAAACTATATTCTGTCATCAAGACCTCTACTGCATTACCTTTTCTGGTATTTACATTTCGGGGGAGTTTCCTTGACTGGGCATAGTATGTAGAAAATTCTTTAAACCCTAGTTTTTCAAATCTTTTTTTCAAAGAATTTATAGTTGCTGAAGTATAATGATAATCTATAAGGTTCTTGGAAAAAGGTTCTATCACAGCATCATCAAATGGCTTCTTCTCAGACAAGACTCTGATACAAGATGTCTCTGTAGGCTCCTTGTCTTCGTAGTCCAACCATTCTCCTATAACATGATGGTTGATTGGATGTAATCCTAATATTTCATCTTGTCGTGACATAACATTTATTATTTTTCCTTATCAAAATACAACTTATAGAATTTTTGTCCTCTTAAAGTGTCATAACCTTGTTCGAAGAATCCTTCGCATCCACGGATACATATATCAAAATTATCATCAAGATGAATGGTTGTTATCCGTTTAAGTTCGCTCTTCTTTTTCTTAATGACACTTGGAGATGGCACGAAGTCATCTTCAAAATTTACATCATGTTCTTTCTGATAATGCTTAGAATATTGTAAAAAGTCATTTTTTTGTTCTGAAGTTTCAAAAACCTTATCTGAAATTTCTTTTAAAGAAACCTTGTTGTTAACCAAAGTCTGCAATGTTCTATTGATGAGTACAGCCTTTTCCGAAACGCTATCGGTTGGCAAAGTCTGTATAAAACTCTTACTTAGTTTGATTATGCCTTGCGTTTGGTTGTAACTATCATTAAGAGACTTAACATGCAAAAAGTCATTGGTCCAATATTTAGCTTCACCAAAATTTGAATTATCCACAACAGAAACCACATACCCTGATTCCCTTTGCGTGTTGTATATAATACATCCCTTATCAAGTTTATTGATATTGATACCTCTCTGACTTTCAATTCCATAAGATGCCCCATGTTCTGTAATTTTAATAAATGTATCTTTGTGCTCAGACTTAAAAATTCCTATTGCGTCTATATATTGTCCATCCATCAGACAATCAGTGAAATATGCTATATACAATTCTCCTGTCTTTATTTTTGGATGCGTAGTACTATTGTAAAGATGTTTTAGGATTCCCTTAGACTCTTCAACAAAGTTAGAACGAGAATCAAATATATGTGAAGCGTAAACAAAGATTTCATTCATAGCCAAGTCAGAGTCATGGTAGAAACTGTAGTAATCTTCCTTTTTGACAAATGACTTAAAGAAATAGTTAGTCAGCACAAAATTCAAGTCTTCATCGAGCGGAATTTCTGACGTAGATGCCTTATAATCTACATCTTGTGATTTGTTTCCAACAAAATGTAGGATACAATCAACTATTTTTGTATCATATAACTGTACCATATTCTTCTATTTTTTTGTATTTACCATGTCAGTTTGAAGAGAAGTCCAAATGCCATACGCATTGAAACATAGAATAGCCAAAATGATATACACCACAAATACCCCTAAATATTGTATCCAAAACTTACATTTGCGCTTGCCGTAAGTATTCTTCTTATAACTGGCAAATTCAGAATTGGATATATAGTTTCTTGAAATATTTTTCCAATAATCAAATTCTCTATTAGTATCATATAAATCAATGGTATCGACTATCAGTTGCAATAAAGCTGATGCAATGAAATAAATGCCATAACCATAAAACACATACTTCACCAATTTGTTGTCATTCAATTTATTCAACTCGGTAATTTTAGAGAGCAACGTAACACCGACAAGGAGTAGGGCACCTAAAACGTCACGGCTCAAATTTGATAATATAGAACGAATCTTTTGATTGCATTGCTCACTCATTCCCTTTATATCTTTAAGCAGGTCACGCAACTCCCTATAATATTCATCCTGGCGCTTGTATGTTGCAAAATTATATCTTTCTTTCGCTTGTACTAAGGCATCATAGATGACGGAAGACAATCCTATAATAAATGGTACTTCGAGATTCAAATCCAAGGTTATTCTATCCAAAAGAAGTTTGTGGCGAAGGTTGCTGTCCTTTTCGTATGTCCAAAGTACTGCATCTTTAAGTTTTTTCTGATATGAAATTAAAGGTTCTGCTATTGATGAGGCCATACCGAATTTACATTCCAACCTCCTAACACCACGGACAACGATATTGTCATCTTCATGTAACTCATTACATAGAGAATACGCTAATACCAATATGCTGTTTTTTATAAAAGGTTTGGATAAATCGGTTTCTGCTCCGAAACTTAAATAATGGCATGATGGCTTTATCAATGTTTCTTCAGCCATGAATGAATGGCATTCGCCTTGTATGGATTTTTCTATACCTTCCATATCGTCATTGGATAGATGAGCGTGTCCATCGCATGAAACAACAAACTGACTACCTCCAAAGACTTCATTGATTCCATAAACTTCAATTGAGTACTTGTTTAGATTGAACGGATATTCTGGACTTATAGGATTTGATTGTCGCACCCATTTGTTGAAACTCTCTATAAAAAAGAAAAATGTATGAATGATACCATTCTCATCTTGTGACAACGCATCCTTATTGATATGAATTTTCCATTCACTTCCATCCACCAATTCGTCAGCAAAATTATCTAAATCAATGCTCTCGCCTAATACAGAAAAGTTTAAGAGTGTCTTTATCCCTAAACTAGAACTCTCAGCAAACAAATCTTCAAAATAAGATTTGTTGATGCTATTAGAATAAGTTCCTTCTAAGGTAAAGGATACCCATGTCTCCTCCCAGTGGGATGAAACATTCTTCAATGTGGCAAGTTTGTCAAAAAGCGATGTGTACATAACAATTACTGAATTTCTTCAATATTACTTGTTCTAATTCTTATCTCATACAAGCCATTGGCATTTTTTGTATTAGGTATATAAACTCCATGATCCTTTGGGAGTCCATCCCATTCAATTTTTACACCCTCCGCTGTCTTACGTATATTTCGAGTGACCGACGTTGGTATCGCACTACTTTTAGGTGTAAACGTCTGACCTGCTATACCTTCGTCTTGAAGAAATCTATAGAACGACTCCTTTAATGTTGCACGCCTATTGGTATCCGAGTCTTGGATAACTGCTTCTACAAACTCGTCAGTGTCAAAGGTATCATGGTTCAACAAATAACCTTTGGCTCGGTTCTTGTACATGGAAGCTTCTTGCTTTGGGTCTATAGAACCTTTGTTTTGTGCAGCCCACTTTCTTGCCACGTTCAATACTTTCTTTGTCAAATCAGAATCAGTTTCTCTTGGATTTACTCCTAAGAATGTTCTGAAATAGTTTGTGATGTAATTATTTGAGCCACGTGCTCTGCGATCTGTTGTCAGCACATCCCATACAACACGGTCTGAAGTGTCTATCAAAGCAACTTTCTGAATTGCAGACTTATCCTCTGAGAATGTATTTTTTACTTCCTCCAGCAAAGCCTTGGTCCCTTGCAGTTTATATTGATATATCGTCTTATGGTCTAACTTGACCAAAAACAAGAGTTTTCTTTCACCTATTGAGGCAACAGAAATGATGAAAACCCCATCACTTGTATTATTGGTATGTGCCAACTTAAACTGATTAGCAATTTCTTTGGAAATTCGTACGAAGTTATCATCATCCGCCGAAAGAATATCTACAGCTTTTTGACGAAGTAAAGAATTTGCCACAAAAACATGTTGACGTCCTTGTGCTGCATCACCAAGCCTAGCCTTGAAGAACTTCTGTTGATTTTCTGTAATAATAACTTTATCTAAAAATATCGGTGCAACCTGGTCTTTCAAAATAATATGAAAAATCAACTTTTCTATTTTGATAGCATCTTTATCGGCTGCAGTAAGTACACTTTCTCTTGCCATAATCCAAATTATATTTAAGATGTTCAACAACAGCAATTATCTATTTCCCAAACTCCTTAATCCTCTGTTTCTCTTTCAATGAGCAGACAAGCAGCTGTCCATTCTTCTCGGCTACAATATAGCAATCCAAGCCTTGGACTACCACTTAGCTTTCATTGACTGCATGATCCCGCAGTTCTTTCATACAAACGGATGTCCTTGCCTACCTTGGCATTGCCAGCCTCATCTTGTGGAAGCAAGGTACGGAGGCTGCCCCAGCTGCCTAAGTCGCTCCAGCCAAACTCGGCTGGCAAGGTATAGATTTCCTTCGACTTCTCCATCACGGCATAGTCAATGCTTAACAAGAACAACGTTTTATTAATATAAATCCACGTTGATATCAAACGGACTATCGAAGTCCTTCAACATTGCATGCTTCGTATCTTTCTCTGAGAGATTAGCATGTGCTGTTGGAATTCTCCAATCAATACCAAGGGTATCATCGAGAATAGAGATACCACCATCAGCCTCAGGATGATAGAAGTTGCAACCTTCTCTTCAAACTCTCGCTCGCTGAAATTGTCGAATTTGCTATCAGGGATAGCATATGGGGCACTTTTGCCTGGTTCCGAAAGCATCTTATAAACATCGGAGCGGAAGCGGATTTCATTAAGATTTTTGTCCTCAACTCTCACAAAGACAAAGGTGGTAAGAAAACAGCCTCGCGGACAACACGTTTACCTCGACTGTTTATCATGATACGTCTTTCCAAAGTGCGTCGGATCTGTTGCTACAAAACCATTTTCA
>ERZ791800.555-NODE-555-length-30491-cov-7.331942_pt1 | contig 30491 bp, 29 predicted proteins | sample MGYA00510310_ERZ791800 | MGnify/ENA primary metagenome ERZ791800 (study PRJEB30046, sample SAMN00791954) | human gut metagenome | study: EMG produced TPA metagenomics assembly of the A metagenome-wide association study of gut microbiota in type 2... | reverse complement strand
TGCAAATGTAGGTATCGTTGGCAATGTTCTTGAAGTTCTTCCTCTTATGATTGAAGAAATCAAAAAGGCAAGAGCTTAAAGATATATTTAAAACACCGTCGGTGGGGTAGCCGGCGGTGTTTTTTTTTGTAGCAAATTAGTTTAGCAAATATACGTATAGTTTTTGAAAAATAAATCTGATTACACATCAAGCCCATAAATCCTTTTAGCATTTTCGTAAAACACTTTTTCATGGTACTTTTCCGGTATTATTCTTTTTGCAAACTCAAGATATTTTTCTATGTTTACTATAGGAAAATCCGTTCCGTACATCATTTTGTTCCAGCCGCCTGTGTATGAAAGCCAAGATTTTAATGTTTCTATGTAAAAACTGCTTTCGGCAAAAAAGCTTTCTACATTAAAGTTTCCTTCCAAAATTCCCGAAATGTCTATTGCCACATTTGGATTTTTTTCCGCAACTGCCGCTGCTTCCGACAGGAAAGGATTGCCGAAATGACACATAACAAACTGTATGTCGGGATATTTTACGGCTGCCTCGTCAAGGGTGAGAGGGTGGCTGTATTTTAAAAGGGCCTCGGCTCTTGATGTTGCCCCTGTGTGTACGGCAACAGGCTTATTGTATTTTTTGGCAAGGGCATAAAAAGGTTCGTAAATTTTGTCGAATATATAATAGTGGCAGTAGCCCGGGTAAAGCTTAAGCCCAACGCAGTTTTTCTGCTGAAAATGTTTTTCCGTCATTTCAATGTAATATTCAACGGGATGTTCTTTAAAAAAACAGTTGCTGTCAAGCCCAACGCAGTAGCTCATAAAATCGGGATATTGGTGTTTTTCAAGTGCAAGGTCGCCGTTTCCCATAACTACAGCGTGTACTATGCTGTTTTTTTCAAAAATTTCTTTTACGTATTTTTCTGTGTTTTCGTGTCCTACGCCTTTGGCTATTTGGCTGAAAGCGTCAAAATCGGGACGAAAATGTATGTGTGCATCTATAATTTTCATTTTTTTTAACCTCTGTATTTGTGATATACCGCATTTATGCAGGGCGTGTCTGCTTTAAGAGATTTGCTTATGCTGAATGCTTTGCCTATTATTGAGTCAAATTCCGTTTGGGAACTGCCTGTTTTAATATCCCTATAAAGGCTTGTTATGGTTTCTTTTGGCAGGGCAAGAAATGTGCTTGTGTATTTTTCGGCTATGTTTTTGTCAACTTCGGCGCCGCTTTTTCTTGCCAAATCCGCAAGTTCGCCGTATACGCCGGAAACGTATTCCATTTTTTTGCTGTCTGGCTGAATTTCTCCGGCAGGTGAGTCGAAATATGCAAAAGCACAGCTGTTGCCACACATCATAATGTATTTTTCCCAAAGAGGAACAGCAATGTCATTTGAATAAACGGCTGTTATTCCGCTTTCGTTAAGCATTGTTATAAGCTCTTTAAGTTTTTTGTTTTCCTCCGAGCCTTTTATTCCCGCAACTATTTTAAGCATATCGGCATTTATGCTTATAACCGCAGGTTCTTTTATGTTTGCAAAAACATATATTGCGCCGTCTGCGGCAACACCTTTGGAATTGATTTTTTTAATGTCGTCGGATATGTTTATTCCGTTTAAAAGAGGAAGAATAACCGTGTTTTCGTCTATAATGCTTTCACATTCCTTTACGGCTGTTTTAAGGCCATAGCCTTTTGTGCATATTATAAGAACGTCAACAACGCCTAATTCTTTGGGTTTATCGGTTGCCGAGGCGGGTTTGGCACAAAGAGTGTCGTTTTTTCTTATTGCTTTTATTCCGTTTTGCTTTATGGCGTCAAGTGTTTTTCCTCTTGCTATAAAATTTATGTCGTCATATTTTGAGGCAAGATGTGCGCCCACAACGCCGCCTATTGCCCCTATTCCAATAACAGCAACTTTCATAACTGACATCTCCTTTGAAAAAACATTTATCAGTTATATTTTAGCAAAGTATTGTATATAAAAAAACTCTTTTGTAGCAAAAAAATATGTTGAAAAAGCCTTTGGCGTATGATATAATGCTGTTTCGTAGGTTAAATCCTTGCTCTTGGGAAAGCCAAGGGCCATAAGTCCAAAAGGAGGTGTATTTTGATGAAGAAATACGAATTAGCAGTAGTACTTAAACCTGAACTTGATGAAGAAACAAAGGCTGCTGAAATGCAGAAGGTACAGGATCTTATCACAAGATTCGGCGGTACAATCGAAAAGATTGACGATTGGGGCAAAAAGAGACTTGCTTATGAAATTCAGAAGATGCACGAAGCTTACTACTACTTCATCCAGTTCGAGTCTGATTCTGTATGCCCGAACGAAGTAGAAGCTCACGTTCGTATTATGGAACCAGTGATCAGATACTTATGCGTTAAGGCTGAGGCATAAGAGATACCCAGACCGCTTAAGCGGAATTGAAAAGGAAGTGTGACCGTATGAACAGAGTTATCTTAATGGGCAGATTGACAAGAGATCCGGAAGTAAGATATTCCCAGGGAGAGCGTTCCATGGCGATTGCCAGATACACTCTCGCAGTGGACAGAAGAGGCCGCAGAAATCAGGATGGAAACTCCGAGCAGACTGCAGATTTTATCAACTGTGTGGCATTTGACCGTGCAGGCGAGTTTGCAGAGCGGTATTTCCGCCAGGGCATGCGTGTTCTTGTATCCGGACGTATCCAGACAGGAAGCTATGTAAATAAGGACGGTCAAAAGGTATACACCACCGAGGTCATCTTAGATGACCAGGAGTTCGCGGACAGTAAGGGTGCGGCTTCTGATATGGGCGGATATGGACAGTCCGGTTACGGACAGTCTGCGCCTTCTCAGAGACCGGCTCCTGCCAGCGCGATTGGTGATGGGTTTATGAATATTCCGGACGGAGTTGAGGACGAAGGACTTCCATTCAACTAGACCGGGATTCTTCACGGTGAATAATAAAGGAGGACAACACCAATGGCATTTAATAAGACTGAAAGACCAGAGGGCGCTAAGATGAGAAGACCGGGCGGTATGCGCAGAAGAAAGAAAGTCTGCGTATTCTGCGGCGACAAGAATGGCGTAATTGACTATAAGGATGTAAACAAGCTGAAGAGATACGTATCCGAGAGAGGAAAAATCCTTCCCCGTCGTATCACTGGCAACTGCGCAAAGCACCAGAGAGCTTTAACTGTAGCTATCAAGCGCGCACGCCACATCGCTCTGATGCCTTATACATGTGAATAATTTTGACATGGGAAATCCCTGGAAACCTAGAGTTTCCGGGGATTTTTTTCGCTTTTTTGTACTCAAATGTTTATAAGGGCGTACACCTTTTACTCAAAAATTGTTCAAGTTTAATATCCCTCTTGGCCTGGGGTATGAATGGGGTATAATAGGCCTGTACAGGCATAAGCCTGAAATGAAGAACCGGACATACCGGAACATATTTCCTTTGTATTCGATGCACAGTATTATTCAGATAATAATCCGGATTTGAGAGAAATATACGGTGATGATCTGCCGTCCTATTATAATCATTATATGGACTGTGGCTGGGCTGAGGAACGGATTTGCCATTAAAAAATTTATAAAGAGCGGAAAAGTTGTCTGTTTTCTTATGAAAGAGCCATGTAAGAAAATGTAACATTGATAAAAAATATACAATACTGCGAAACACAACAAATTTTACAAAAATACAGCTATAATTTTCATGTTTTCTACAAAATAAAATATTTCTATTTAAAAAGGGTAAATACCTGTGGTAAAATAAAGTACAAAGATGGTTCACAAAGGAAAGGAGAGAACATTTATTATGGCACTTTTAAATTATGATGTGTTGAAGAAATCCGGCTATGACGGATATATCCTGGAGGACGCCCCTGTAAAGGTCCTTCAGTTCGGCGAGGGAAACTTCCTTCGTGCATTTGTGGATTATTGGTTTGATCTTGCAAATGAAAAGGCCGGATGGAACGGAAAGTGCTGTCTGGTACAGCCCATTGCTCCGGGTCTGGCAAAGATGATCAACGAGCAGGAGGGTCTGTACACCCTGTATCTGCGCGGAAGTGAAAATGGTCAGAAGGTAGACGACAAGCGTGTGATTTCCAGCGTTGCAAACTGCTTAAATCCATATGAGAAGGCTGACTATGACAAGATGATGGAGGTTGCCGCAAGCGACGATCTTGAGATTATCGTATCCAATACGACGGAGGCAGGTATTCAGTATGATCCTTCCTGCCAGAAGGCTGACTGCCCTCCTGCAAGCTTTCCTGCAAAGCTGACACAGGTGCTCTATCATCGCTATCAGGCTGGAAAGTCCGGTATTATCATGCTGGCCTGCGAGCTGATCGACAACAACGGCAAAGAGCTGTTGAAGTGCGTAAATCAGTACATTGAGCAGTGGGGATTTGAGGACGGATTTAAGAAGTATGTCAATGAGGACTGCACCTTCTGCGGTTCCCTGGTAGACCGTATCGTTCCGGGCCGTATCCGTGATGCAGAGGAAGTAAAGGCTCTGGATGCAAAGAACGGCTACGAGGATCCGCTGACAGACGTTGGTGAGGTATTCGGCGTCTGGGTAATCGAGGGTGACGAGAAGTTAAATGATGTTCTGCCATTTAAGAAGGCCGGACTGATGGACAAGGTATTTGTAACACCTGATATGAGCCCATATAAGAAGAGAAAGGTGCGTATCTTAAACGGCGCTCATACTGGCTTTGTTCTGGGTGCATACCTGGCAGGAGAGGATATTGTCCGCGACTGCATGAACGATGAGGTGATCAAGGGCTTCATGAACAAGATGCTCTATGATGAGGTAATCCCAACCCTTCCTCTGGACAAGGATGACCTGTTAAAATTCGCAGCAGCTGTATCTGACCGTTTCAACAATCCATTTGTAAACCATGAGCTGATGAGCATTTCCTTAAATTCCACCTCCAAGTGGAAGGCGAGAAATATGCCGTCCTTCCTGGAGTACATCAAGGAAGAGGGCAGGCTGCCTGAGTGCCTGACCATGTCTCTGGCTGCATACATTGCATTTTACAGCAATGATATCCAGGCCCTTACAGATGCAGGTCTTGTATGCAAGCGTCCGGCCGGCAATGAGTATACCGTAAGCGATGACCGCTGGGTACTGGAATTCTACTACGACCATAAGGATGATTCTGAGGAGGAGCTGGTACATGCTGTTCTGACCAATGAAAAAATGTGGGATCAGGATTTGACACAGATCGAAGGTCTGGAGGCCAAGGTTACAGAAAACTTAAAGAAGATTCATACAGAAGGCGCAAAGGCTGCATACGCAAGCTGCCTGTAATCGCCGGAAAATGTGTTAAAACCGCTGAAAGCAGTGCCGCAGAAAGCCTGAAATGGGCTTCTGCGGCATTTTTTTGATGGCAGCGGGGAGAAGAGGAAATTTTATGGGGAAACGGAAACGGCGGATCGAAGGGTTTGCATTTTATGATCACAGGGAGATTTGTAATCATCTGGAGCAGATGGCAGAAAAGGGATGGATGATCTGGAAGATTGGTGTGTTTTGGGAGTATGAAGCAATAGAACCCCGGAAAATGCATTTTGCAGTATCCTGCTGCGCCGGAGAAGACAGATATTTTAAGGGAGATAAAGGGGAAATTCTTCATCTGGAGAAATGGAGGCTGGTGTGCCGTTCGGGAGAAATGGCGGTCTTCTGCTGCGAAGAGGAAGAAGCTCCGCCTTTTGGCAGTACGGCAAAGGAAGAACTGGAAGCAGTTCATACGATTATGAAAAAAAGAAATCTGCCATCCTGGCTGCTGGTTTTTGCGACGGTTTTATTACAGGAATGGACCTTCTTTTCATCGCTGCGCCGGGATTTGATCGGACAGCTGGCAGATACGGGAGCGATTTTGGGTGCAGTCTGTTTTTTCATCGTGCTCCTAATTTTTCTGGGAGAAATGATTCGGTATTTTAAATGGTATTTCCCTGCAAAAAAAGAGGTTTTAAAGGGCGTGTTTCCTGCTGTGAAAGGATTGGGACGGATTGGAAAGGTTATGTTTGGCGTTCTGGCGGCTGTTCTGGCATGGTGGATTCTGGAGCTTGTGTTAAAGGGCGGTTTAATGGAACGTTTACTGGTGGCATTCATGTTTATTTGGTGTGTCTTGGTATACGGCATGGTGTATAAAGGGCAGGAGTGGATGCGAAAAAGGAAGATTTCGTCAAAAACCAGCAGGAGGATCGGGGCCGTGGGAGGTTTCGCCCTTTCCTTCCTTATGCTGGGATTTATCACAGTCGGAATACTGAAGGCATCTGAAAAAGGAGTATTTATTTCAGAGAAGGAAGAAACATATGAATACGGGGGAAGAACCTGGGTGGTATTTGAGGATGAGCTTCCGTTATCACTGGAGGATCTGACCGGAGAAGCGTATGAGAGTTATACCAGGGAAAATAAAAAAGAAGAATCTCCTTTTATCAGACAGGAGATCGTTTCTCAGAGACCACGTCTGGATGCGGAAAATTTCAGGGAACTGCCGGAATTGGATTATACTCTTGTGACCGTAAAAATGTCGGGACTGTATGATAAATGCAGACAGTCTATGATTCAGGATGGAGAGAGGCATTATCCCGAAGGAGAGCGGGGGCATCAAACGGAGGATCCGGCGCTCTGGGGAGCGAAGGAGGCCTACCGCATCCATGATTCCAGATATGGGTTCCGAAACCAGTACCTGGTATGCTGGGAAAATATTCTGTTGGAAATTCATTTTCCGTGGGAACCGGGTGAGGAGCAGAAACGGATTGCAGGGGAAAGGCTGGGAAAACAGCAATAGGAAGGGTTGGCGTGGGGTACCAATATTTGGAATGTGGTACCCCATTTTATATTTTAAAGTAGTTCAAATTGATTGATGTTGCAGGTTCTAACTTATATTTATCACTCTATTTGCAGTGTTTTCAAAGCATATTCTATATTTTGGAGGACTTTTTTGCTGAGGCGGATGACGGATTGTTTGGACATGCCTGCAAATAGATTGGGGCAGATAACATGGGGGAGCTGTTTTAAGTTTTCATCTCCCAGTGCCATAGAACTGTCGCAGCATAAGTAGTTATTTCCCTGATTCAGCCATTTTTGGACAGCTGTAAGGTCATAAGAAGGGCTTAGACCTGTGTTGATCAGGATTTTATGGTTTCCCCAGAGTTCAAATTCTTTTTCATGGAGCAGAACCGTAAACTTATTTAAACAGGTACAAATAGCCTGACTTCTGCGCAGAAGGTCGTGCAGAGGCATCCAGGGAATTCCAGCTTCATTCCATTCGTCTTTTGGGGTACGGCTGTAGTATGCCAGATCCGCACCAAAGAAACGCAGTGCATGGGCGATTCTGGAACCGGTTGCTCCGGCCCCGATGATTCCGATTGGAAAGCCGGTTAATTCTAATGGTTCATTTTCCCAGGAGGGGGTATGAAAACCATGAAGAAGCATGATGAGTTCGGCAGTCACAAATTCAGGTACGCCTTCATCGCCATAATCGCTGACGCCAGTTACCAGGATATTTCTGGCACGGGCAGCCTTTAAATCAACACTGCAGCTTTCATCTTCATACAGGCTGCAGCACATACCAATGTAGCGGAGTTTAGGGCAGCAGGCGATAACAGATGCACCAATGGATGTAGTCACATTGATTAAGACAGCGTCCGCATCCTCTAAACGGCGGATAATCTCGTCGTCAGAGCCGGGTATGTTTTGATAACGGACAACCTGTCGGGCATATTTATCAAATGCCTGTTCTGTTTCTGAAAGCAGATGAAGCGGTTCTATAACAACTAATTTCTGAAACATAGGAAATACCTCGATTCTTTTAATGTGATGGTTCTGTGTAAATTGCAGATATAGGATTAGGATATGCAGAACAATCCAGTATTAAGGAGAGATAAATCTGCTATGATCTCCCACATCATCATATACTACCAGTTAAATTCTGTAAAGTATCTAAAATAAAAATAATATTTCAGAAAAAAAGATGATGTGATATAATATCGGCAGAAAGAAATATTAGAAATAAGGAGCAGGAAAATGGATGGTGTTATTGAAAACAGCGGGCTGTTTAAGGTGATGCTTGTAGATGATGACCTGTTGATGTTGGAAGATCTGAAAAAACTGATCGATTGGGAAAAACTGGGGTTTCAGATCTGCGGTACGGCAGAAAATGGAAAACAGACTCTGGAGTTGTGCAGGAGGCTGGCTCCCGACGTGGTTATTACAGATATCCGTATGCCGCAGATGGATGGTCTGGAGCTGATACGAAATCTGAAGACAGATTTTCCAGATATCCAGGTGCTTCTTCTGACCGCATATTCTGATTTTGATTATGCAAAACAGGCTATCAGTCTGGGAGTTTCCGCATATCTGTTAAAACATGAAATCAGTGCAGAATCTATGGAAAAACAGCTTAATGGGATTAAGTCTATGATCCAGAAAAAGACAGATGTGGAGAGTATGGTCCGCCGCAGATATTTAGAAGAATTTTTATGCTCGCCGGAAGATGAACAAAAGAAACTGGGGTTGAAAAATGAATTGGCAGCCATGTCTGCTGTATCGTGTGGAGTTTTTCTGATAGCAGAACCGCAGCGTATGTCTCAGTTTGTATCCTGGAAAGAAAAACAGACAGTTTCCTCACATTCTCATATGAGAGAGCAGATCAGCTGTCAAACAGTGCGGGATGAGCTGTATGAACGTTTCCGCGGCAGGTTGATTGCGATTCCATGTGAGGGGAGTAATGTATTGGCAGTAGCAGCGTTGGAGGGGGCAGCGCCAGGTCAGAATGGACAGTTTGAACTCAGCAAGTCTATTGCAGAATTGTTCTGGCAGAAATGTATCATAGATGGAGGACACCCAACGGTTGTGCATAAGGGGGGAATTTGTTCTAATCTTTCCTGGATCTATAAGGCATATTGTGAATTGGTAAAAAATTACAGGAAAACAGTGTTAAGGGCAGGACGCCAAATTATCAGTGTTCAGGAATTGAAGCATGATCAGGAGGCGCACATCAGTCTTCCGGAGCTGAATACCCTTTTCCTTCCGACGGAGAAAACACAGGATGAGATGAAACAGTATTTTTCTGAATTATGTGATATGGTAAAGCGTTCTGGACGAACAGAAGATTTGGAAAAACTGCTTTTGTATCTTCAAAAACTTCTGGATGTCTATTGTGAGCATGAAATCTGCACAGAAGCGGAAGTATCAACACTGCAGGAGGAGATAGGAAACTGCTGCTCTATCAAAGAATTAGCGGCTTGTATGGAAAATTTTTGGCAGAAGGTATACTCATCGCCAGAGGCCGGATGTTCCATGCGGGTTCGAAAAGTGATTGCTTTTATCCAGCAGAATTATATGAATGAAATTCGGGTTTCGGATGCAGCAGAAACGGTTGGGCTGAATGCAGAGTATTTGAACAAGTTGTTTAAAAAGGAAGTAGGCGAGGGATTTTCTCATTATCTTACAGCTTATCGGATGAAGATTGCAAAGCAGATGTTAATAGAGGGGGAATACCGGATCGGTGAGATCGCAGAGATGGTTGGATATAAGAGCAGCCAGTATTTCAGCGTAATGTTCCGGCAGTTTGTCGGGGAGCCGCCGTCGGCATTTATCAGGCGTCAGTAAGGTTATGAAACAGATCGGAAAATCAATCAGATTTAAATTGGGAATGGGTATCTCTGTGTTGGTGGTGGTTTTATCCCTTCTGGGAGATGCATTTTTGTATCGCTATACGCAGGAGCTTTTGATGGAGAAGCATAAACGGCTGATCCGGCAGGATCTGGATCGTTGTGCAGAAAGTATAAGTGTGTTAGGGGATGAAGTTCAGATGATTGCCAAGGGGATTGCAGTAGACAGCCAGATTCAGAACTTCTATAGAGAGGAAACACCGGATTATTACCAGACTGAAAATACGATGCTGCGCACTGCGGAACATATTGCAATTCGTCTGTATCTGACCAGTGCGGCGCTTGTATGCGATCGTGATGGTCAAAGGGAGGTGTATTGGACAGAAAATCCCTATGAATCTTATTTTGAGGAGCAGATGAAAGGGACATGGTACCAGAATATGCGGAATGAAAATGCAGTATTCAGTGAAATTCATACTCTTGAAGTGAATAAACCGGCCAGGGTGATTACATATCGCTATGAGATTCATGACAGTCTAGATCCTACCAGAAAACTGGGGGAGGTATTGCTTAACATTGATGTGGAAAAGTTTTCTTCCGAGCTGAATCTGCTGACGGAACCATATAAAATGTTTTTTATTTATGATAAAAATACAGAGCAGACAGTGATGAAACGAGGCTTTATTGATTCAGAAGATGCATATGAGGCGGCGGAACATTCTGATGCAGTGTGGATTCCTTATCAGGATGGAATACTAACCAGCAGTCCTGTTAAAAATTTGAATTGGGAAATATGCCTGTTTACATCCAAGCAGGAGCTGCGGGATGAATTGGTACCGCTGCTGTATTTTTTTGTGTGTTATGCGTTGCTGTCGATTTTGGCGATTGTTTTGTGTGTAATTTTGTTTGCGGGTCATTGTACAAAGCCGATTCCTGTTATTTCACGGGCTCTTTTAAAATTCGCAGAGGGGAAGCAGGATGTCAGGCTGAATATCAGGACAGCGGATGAGCTGGAGATTTTGGGAGAACAGTTCAATGCAATGGCAGACAGTATCCAACAGTATATCGAGCAGGTTGTAACGGCAGAAAGGACGAAGAAAAAGATTCGCTTTGATATGCTTATGTCCAAGATCCATCCGCACTTTTTGTATAATACACTAAATTCGGTCATTCATCTGGCAAGGCGCAACGGTGATAGAGATATTGAAGAAATGGTAAAGGCGCTGATTACAATCCTTCAGGATGGTATGGCAGCTTATATCGGAAAAACAGGTGCTACGCTGGAAGAAGAACTGGATATTATTCGCTCTTATGTGATTATACAGAGTTATCGCTACAAAGACAGGTTTTCCGTTTCCTATCACATCCCGGAAAATCTGACGCAGGCGTACCTGCCTAAAAATATCCTCCAGCCCATTGTAGAAAATGCAGTTTATCATGGGATTGTACCTAAAGATGAGTTTGGGATGGTGGAAATATGGGCAGAGGAGGAGAATGGAAAACTCCGCATTACAGTATCGGATGATGGAGTGGGGATGGATGAAGCGCAGACGGAGCAGTTGATGAGAGGGGCGGCAACAATGTCTGGTGCTGTTCATTCGATTGGAATGTCAAATTTGAAAGACCGTCTGGATTATTTTTATCAGGATCAGTATAAATTTGAGGTTTACAGTGAAAGTGGAAAGGGAACAATGGTGATTATCCAGCTTCCGCTTTCCTATGAACCAATGAAAGAAATGCTGGAAGAAAACTGGGAGGAGAAGGAGTTATAGATGAAAAAGGGGGTTATTTGGGCAATTGCAGGAATCATCAGTATGTATGGAGTGGGGCTGGGGTTGACGATGCAGATTGATAAAGTAGAGGAAAAGGAGGAAGTTGTCCAGGATTATGCTGAAATACCTCAGACAGAAAAGGAAGTACTGACTGTATGGTATTGGGACACAGCGCTCAAAGATGCGTTTGCTGTTTTTGCAGAGCAGTATCCGGGAATAGAACTGGAGTATGTTCATATTCCGAATTTTGAATATGCGGAGCAGTTTCGGAGTGTACTGATAACAGGAGGGGAGAACCTTCCAGATATCTGTATGCTACAGGATAAATTTGCAGGTGATTTTTTATCTATGGATATCTGGGAAAATTTAGAGAAAGAGCCGTATGAGTTAGATACAGCTGTGTTTTCTGATTCCATGCAGCCTTATATGAAAGATAGAAACGGAAATATTGTGGCGGTTCCTTACAATCTGGCAGCTTCTGGATTGGCTTACAGAGAGTCTATGATGCAGGATGTGTTTGGTTTGAGGACTCCTCAGGAGGTAGAGATGGCTTTTCCAGATTGGAACAGTTTGATTTGTGCCGGAGAAGAATATAAGAATGCATCACCGGAACAGTTTTACCTGTTCAGCAGCCTGGGAGATGTAGCGACAGTATTGTTTAACCAGACAGATGAACCCTACGTTGTGGACGGAAGACTTCAGGAACCGGAGCGATTTCTGCATTATTTTAAAATTTTGCATAGTTTGTATGATAAAGGGCTGGTAGATGACATTACACAATGCTCCAACCAGTGGTATGATGAGTTTGAGAATGGCAGATTCCTTTTTTCTCCATGGAGTATGTGGCTGAACCAGAATAAGACATTTTCCCGTAATGAAGAGGAGGATTGGAGACTGACAGTTCCGCCAGGCGGAAGTTATAAATGGGGAGGAGTTGTATGTGCGATTCCACAGGGAAGCCGCCATAAAGAAGCCGCATGGGAACTCATCCGTTTTCTGACGATGTCAGAGGAGTCGGCCCGTTTTGGGAAAGAAACGGAGAATAGCTTTTTTTTGTGCAGTAGTGAAAAATATGCGACTGAGGAATATAAAAGCATGAAACTGAAAGGATTTGGAACGTTTGATGTGGGGGATTTTTATTTTGAACGGCTGATGCGTGATGCTTATCAGAGACAGCTTTCACCATATGATTCTTTTATTGATGTGGCATATCATACTGCGGTAAAAGCAATTCCGCAGGATGAGACTGCAACACCCGAGAGCAGTTATCAGTATTTTGTAGAGCGCTTGTCAGAGTCGCTGCCAGAACTTGAGATCCCTTCCTTGGAATGAATATGATATTATTTATAAAAGATCGTTGAAAAACGGTCTTTTATTATGCTGAATATCCATACTTTAAACAAAATATCCGTTTTTTGTCAAGACATATTAATGAGGGATTGTTATAATAACCATACATTGACAGCAGGCTTTGCCTAGGGCGGGCGTGTAATACAGATAGGAGGGAAGCGTATGAGTAAACAGCGGATCCATGAACATATGGAACGAATGAGAGAAGAACTGCAGGCGATGGCTTTGGATATTTGGGCACACCCAGAAGCAGGATTTCGGGAAGTACATGCAAGCAGGATTCAAAAAGAGTTTCTGGAACGGCTGGGAGCCAGGATTAAAAGCCCCATTGATATGTTGGATACGGCGTTCGTAGCAGAGTATGGGGAAGGAAAACCGATTATCGGAATTCTAGGTGAATTTGATGCTTTGCCTGGATTGAGCCAAAAAGCCGGGGTCAATTATAAGGAACCTCTGAAAGAGGGGGCAAGAGGACACGGATGCGGACACAATTTATTGGGAACTGGCGGAGTTGCGGCCTTTGCAGCGTGTATGCAGACGATGAAAGAGGATCATTTACCAGGTACTATCCGTTATTATGGATGTCCGGCAGAAGAGTCTTTATCTGGTAAGAGTTTTATGGCAAGAGCCGGAGTATTTGATGATTTGGACTGCTGCCTGAGCTGGCATCCTTCAGGAGAGGATGGGGTAGGATATTCCAATAATACAGCTCAGACTACAATGGAATTTCATTTTCATGGCATCGAAGCCCATGCGGCAGCCAATCCGCACTTGGGACGAAGCGCATTAGATGCAGTGGAATTGATGAATGTGGGATGTAATTATTTGAGAGAACATATTATTCCGACAGCAAGAGTCCATTATATGATTACAGATGGTGGAAAGGCAGTAAATATTGTTCCGGGCGAGGCTTCGTCACTTTATGCGATTCGTGCTCCGCAGGTGGATCAGATGCAGGATATTACAGAACGTCTCATTGACATTGCCAAAGGTGCAGCACTTATGACTGGAACGACAATGGATTATGTAATGATTGGAATTTATCATAATCGTCTTCCAAATGCGGCGTTGGCAGATCTGGCCTTTGAAAATTATCAGCAGGCTGCGCCGGCACCGTGGACAGATGAAGAACTTGCATTTGCGGATTCCATGAAAGATGCTTATCCGGAAGGTACTGTAGAGCGCGTAGTAAAAGGATACGGGATTCCTATGGAGCAGGTAAAACATAATCTGCTTCCTCATCCGGTAAAAATGGGAAATAAAGAGAAGGTAGCAGGCGGAAGTTCTGATGTGGGAGACGTGAGCTGGATTACCCCAACTTTGAATATGACAGGAACTTGCTGCCCGGTTATGGTAAACGGGCATACCTGGCAGGGAGCTTCCTGTTATGGAACAACATTTGCGGCAAAAGGAATGATCCGTTCAGGGGAGGTTCTTGCCATGACTGCTTACGATCTGCTGACAGACCATAAGGATGTAATTGATGCAGCGCGTCAGGAATGGGAGCATGACAAGGGAGGCAGGTCTTATACTGCAATCCCAGCAGATATGAAGCCGTATTTCGACAAGGAGTGATTATATGGGAAAGGCACGAATTGACGAATACATAGAAAAGCACAGGACAGATATTGAAAATATGGCGCTGGATATCTGGACACACCCTGAGGGTGGATTTCAGGAGCACCGGACTGCAGATATGCAGGCGGAATATTTAAAAAAACTGGGAGCGAGAGTCAGTTTTCCAGTAAAATGTGCACCAACAGCTTTAGTGGCAGAGTATGGAAGCGGAAAACCGGTGATTGGTTTTTTGGGAGAATTGGATGCGCTTCCGGGGCAGAGTCAGAAAGTCTGTTCTCACAAGGAACCATTGGAGGAAGGGGCTTATGGACATGCCTGCGGCCATAATCTTTTGGGATGTGGCTCTCTGGCTGGATTTGCGGCCTTAATGGAAGTGATGAGGGAAGAGAATATTTGCGGAACGATTCGCTATTATGGCTGTCCTGCTGAAGAGAGTTTTGGCGGAAAAACGTTTATGGCCAGAGAAGGGTTGTTTGATGATGTAGATTGCTGCATGAATTGGCATCCCTCTGGTGATGATGCAGTAGCTTTGACACAATCCAGTGCGTTTGAACTGATGGAGTTTTATTTTACAGGAACAGAGGCGCATGCGGCAGCTAATCCGCATCTGGGAAGAAGTGCGTTGGATGCAGTAGAACTGATGAATGTGGGAGCTAATTATATGCGGGAGCATATGATCAGTTCGGCTAGGATGCACTATATCATTACGGATGGCGGCGTGGCAGTTAATATTGTTCCTGGAAAGGCAAGTGTGCGCTATGCGGTGCGTGCGCCTCAAATCGTTCAGCTGCAGGAAATAGTAAAGCGTCTGATTGATGTGGCTCGGGGAGCATCTCTGATGACTGGGACAACGATGCGGTATGAGGTAAAGAGCCGTTATTACAATCGTCTTCCCAATTATACGTTAAGTGATCTGGTGTATGAAAATCTGGCAGAGTGTCCGTGGCCAGAGTACACAAAAGAGGAGCTGAGGTTGTTTAATGAATTATCAGAAACTTACCCGGAGGATCAGATTCAAAGAAGATGCGCATTTCACGGAGCATCCAGAGAAGAGTTGTGGAATTATATGCTTCGGAGGCCGCTGAAAAGGGGGGATAAAACGGTTACGGTTGGAGGCAGCACAGATGTGGGCGATGTAAGTTGGATTACTCCGACAGTAAATCTGACAGTGACCTGCTGTCCGATTATGGTAGATGGTCATTCCTGGCAGGCATGTGCAGCATATGGGAGTACGGCAGGAGCGAAGGGGATGACAAGAGCAGGGCAGGTTATGGCATGGTCGGCCTATGATCTCTTAACAACGCGTCAGGATGTGATCGAAAAAGCAAAACAAGAGTTAAAAGCAGATCGTGGGGGGCAGGTATATACACCTGTTCCGGCAGATATGAAGCCTTCTTTTGATGCTCCGGCATCGCAGTAATGGATTAAATTATGAAATACAGGTAATCATGGAGGAATGGGAATGGCTGAAAAGTATTCATCAACAAAAGACTTAAAGCGGGTTTTGGGCCGCAAAGAACTTATGGGTATTGCCATAGGCAGTATTATTGGATCTGGTATCATGGTACAGATGGGAACGGGAATTGAACTGACTGGACGTTCTGCAAATATTGCGTTTTTACTGTCAACATTTTTTACAATCTGTAATCTGATCCCTATGATCTTTGTGTCCAGCTGTATGCGTTTCCGCGGAGCGGATTACAGTCAAATGGGATTATTTGCAGGTGAAAAGTTTGCAGGTGCTTATGCAGTTATTTATGTGTTTAAGAATATTGCGGTTGCGATGTTTGCACTCTCTTTTGCAGACTATTTTCTGTCTCTGTTCCCAGGACTGAACCATAAGGCAGTTGCTATTGGTGTGGCAACACTGTTTTTCGTACTGAACTTTTTCGGTGTGAATATTATGGCAAAGATCCAGAATATGATGGTATTTGTTCTTATGCTGTCACTGGTTCTGTTTGTCTGTTTCGGAATGCCGCAGGTAGATTTTGCCAACTATTTTTCGAATGCAGATGGTAAGTTTATGGTAGATGGTGTGCCGGGAGTGCTGAGTGCAGCAGCAACGTTGGGATTTGCGACTGGCGGTGCAAACTTAATTTTTGGTGTATCTGCAGAGTGCAAGAATCCTAAAAAGGATATTCCTTTTGTATTGATCGCATCTACTTTGTCAGTGGCAGTTCTCTATGGACTGATGGCGACTGTAGCTGCTGGTGTATTGCCGGTAGAAGAGGTAGCAGGAAAATCTCTGACTGTAGTGGCTGCTGAGATCTTCCCAAGACCACTGTACTACTTCTTTATTGTAGGTGGTGCATTATTTGCGATTGCCACAACTCTGAACGGAAAGCTCTGTTCTATTACAAAACCTCTGATGCAGATGTGTGAGGACGGATGGTTCCCCAAGGGGCTTTCTGAACTCCATCCAAAATATCGTACTCCATGGAAGCTGCTGGTACTGTTCTATATTATCACAGTTGTTCCGATCCTGATTGGTTTTAAAATCAATCAGATTACAACGATTGTTCTGCTGATCGGTTATTGCATTACATTGACTAATACAATTATGTGCTTTAAACTGCCAAAGATGTTCCCGGAACAGTGGGAAAAATCTACATTCCATTTGCCCAAGCCGGCGTTTGCCGCATTGCTGCTGTTATCAATTGGTGTGACTTTGGTTCAGTTCTATGCAAAGCTGCGTACCAGCTCTATGATGATTGTGGTTCTTAATGTAGTGACAATTACAGGCGCCTTTATTTTTGCAACCTGGCGTTTGAAAACTGGTAAGGCAAAACCGACGATTTCTTATGAGTTAGAGAGTTAGTACTATAAAAAGAGAACTGGATTAGAGATAAAGTAGTTTATAAAGGGAATAGCATCAAGACGCTTTTTAGTGGAAAGATGCTGTTCCTTTTTTGTTTTTTATAAAAATAAAACAAATTAGCATTCGACTCTTGACATTGCTAATAATAAGTGTTATATTACAGCTAGAACAAAGGAAAAGAGTTCAGAAGCAGGAACTTGATTCCGGAGGTTCCCATAGTGGATCGGCAGACGGATTGGAAGATATAAGATCGCAGATCACAGATCCAAAAAGGTTTCACGAAAAGGAGAGATGATTTATGTTGATGCCTAGTATTTTTGGAGAAGATATGTTTGACGAGTTTATGAGAGATTTTCCGTTTTTTGATGAAAGAGATGAAAGAAGAGCTGAAAAAAAGCTGTACGGACGCAGAGGCAAAAATCTGATGAAGACCGATGTGAAAGAGACAGACCAGGGGTATGAGCTGGAAATGGATCTGCCCGGATTTACAAAAGATGAGGTTAAGGTTTCTCTGGAAAATGGCTATTTGACCATTCAGGCAGCCAAAGGGCTGGATCAGGATGAGCAGGAAAAGGATACTGGACGCTATATCCGCAGGGAGCGGTATGCAGGAGCCTGTGAGCGTTCCTTCTATGTAGGAGAGAACATGGTTGAGGAAGATATAAAGGGTGAGTTTAAGCACGGTATTTTAAAGCTGTTTATCCCGAAAAAGGAAGAAAAGCCTGCTATAGAGCAGAAGAAATATATTATGATTGAATAATGGTTTTCCAGTGGGAAGGCCGTCCGGAGAAGACGCCGGGCGGCCTTCCTTTTGCTGGACAAATTCCCTGTGATTTGGTATAGTGGAACAAGATTAAATGAAAAGGAGATTATGAGAATGGCAAATCCAGTTATTACTATTACCATGGAAAATGGCGATGTGATGAAGGCAGAGTTATATCCTGAGATTGCTCCCAACACAGTTAATAATTTTATCAGCCTTGTATCGAAAGGATACTATGACGGACTGATCTTTCACCGCGTGATCAGCGGATTTATGATCCAGGGCGGCTGCCCTCAGGGAACAGGCATGGGCGGCCCCGGCTACTGCATTAAGGGTGAGTTTTCCCAGAACGGCTTTAAAAATGACTTAAAGCATACAGAGGGCGTTCTGTCCATGGCAAGGGCAATGCATCCTGATTCTGCAGGCTCTCAGTTCTTTATCATGCATAAAACATCTCCTCATCTGGACGGCGCATATGCGGCATTTGGAAAGATCACAGAGGGCATGGAGGTCGTAAACCGGATTGCAGATGAGCGCACCGATTACAGCGACCGCCCGTTAAACGAGCAGAAGATCAAGTCCATGACAGTTGATACATTTGGAGAGACATATCCGGAACCGGAGAAGTACTGAGATGACAAAGGAGCGCAGAATCCGTATTGATGGAACGGATCACAGGCTTCTGATATCAGATGAACCACAGGCCCTTCTGGCGGCGAAAGCTGCCGGAAGGGCTGTTTTGGGTGTAGAGAATGCTGTGCAGGGCGATTGGAGTCTGAGAGGGATCCCCTATGTGGTTCCTGGCTGGGAGTATGATACAGAAGAGTTGGAGGAGCTGATCCTTCGGCGTCATCTGGGTCTTCCCTGGATGATCGATCTCACTGAACGGCTGATGATACGGGAGTTTGTAAAAGAGGATGTTAAGCAGATCCCTGAGGAGGAATACGCCGGGGAAGAGGCGGTTTTCCGGTCGGAAGAGACTATGGAGCAGTATATCCGCAGTCAGTATGCTTTTTATGAATACGGTACCTGGGCGCTTGTGCGCAGGGAAACAAATGAGCTTGTGGGGATGGCAGGAGTATCATCGCCGGGGGCGGAAATATTTGAGCAGTATGCTTTGAGGAAACTTCCCGAAAAAAGCCAGTGGCTGGAGCTGGGATATCATATTTTTGAGCCTTACCGGAAATTGGGATATGCAAGGGAGGCAGTGACAGCCATTGCAGAGTACGCCCATGAGGTACTGTCAGCAGAACTTCTGGCGGTGATCCATGAAAAAAACCAGGCCTCCCGCGCAGTGGCGGAATGCCTGGGTATGAGAGTGGTTGAAGAAAGAAAATTAAGCCATAGGGATGTTACGGCTCAAGGGAACGGAACAGATAGGAAATGGCCCCAAGGATATCTTCTTTATGCTGAGTGTTAGAGATCACAGCCAGATAGGGCGGCTCCATGATAATACCCGTATCATCCTTTAAAGAGGATTTTTCCAGTGAAACGGCAGCGGGGATTTTTTCACCGTCTGTGGTTGTCGTATAGAGAAACTGATCCTCCAGCTGGCTGCAAAGCTCCTTCGGCAAAAGCTCACTAAGATCCAGGTAAGCATCCAGAGTTTCGTAATGGCGGATGGTAGCCTCATCAGCGATCATAATATCCAGCATTCCTCCGGATACAAGAGCGGCGATTTTTGCCATGCTGGCATATGAATACTGGGACATGGTTTCCTCATTTGTATCCAGAAACAGGCCTTCATTGATCTCGATAATATCCTTTTTCCCACAGTCCAGGGCTTCCCTCAGTCCTGCCATCAAAGGCTCGGTACTGGAATTTCCGCCGGAACGGTCATTGATAACCGCCATGGAAAGCCGGGTGGTAAATGACTGCCGGTACAAAGAGGTGCCGATCACCCAGAGGATTACCATAGCAATGAATGCTAACAGCATATGGAATTTGTAGTATTCCCAGATATACCAGATCCTGTCCTTCCAGGACATATGTTTGAGTTTTTCTTTTTCTTCCTGAGCTTCTTGCCGTAAAGTCATTCGTGTCGCTTCCTCCGTTTGCAGATTTTTACTGTCAGCAGGCTGTTGCTGATGATACCATTTATTATAGGCTATTTCACATCCTCCTGCAACTATTTTGAGTTTGCGCATTTGGGGCTGATATGGTACAATATTCTGTGATATTTTTATTTTAAGAAAGAAGAGGGTATATTATGCTTCAAGGCCTGTTTAATTATGACAATCCCGTCTGGCGCTTTATCGGAAAGCTGGGAGATTTGATTCTTTTGAACATTCTGTGGATTGTGTGTTCCATTCCAATTGTCACTGCGGGAGCTGCTACAACGGCTGTGTACTATGTGACTTTGAAACTGGTCCGAGATGAAAATGACGGTACGATCAAAAACTTTTTCCATTCCTTTAAGGAGAATTTTGTGCAGTCTACGATTATATGGGTGATTCTGCTGGCTGCAGGCGCGCTTTTGGCATTTGACTTCTGGTTCTTTCTTACAGGCCAGATGAACAGTCTTACAGGTGTTCCCAAGCTTTTGATGACGGCTGTATTCGGAGGCTTTCTGATGCTGTATATCTTTATCAGCACCTATGTGTTTGCCCTTCAGTCCCGGTTTTATAATCCGGTGAAGCGGACGCTGTTTAATGCCTTCTTCATGTCCGTGCGCCATCTGCTTCAGACCATTGGTATCATTGCTTTGGATGTGCTTACAGCTGCGGCTGCCTATTTCGGTGTGTTTTTCCTGCCTCAGGTAGCCATGCTGTTAATTCTGTTTGGATTTCCCCTGATTGCCTTTATCAATTCCTATTTCTTTACGGCAATCTTCCAGAAATATATGCCAAAGAAAGAGGAGCATAAGGAAACAGACATGGTTCCTCTTATGGATGACGATAATAAAGAAGTAGAAGAAGCCATTAACAATTTAAAAGGAAATTGATTCACATGTTGTGAAAGCTGTCGGAAAATGATCCGACAGCTTTTTTTTGCTGTGAACTCTTTACAAAAAAATGATTGTGTGCTATAGTAAAAACACAAAAGGTAATACCTATTACTTAATACTTTGAAAAGGAGAGGGAACGATGTATCAGAGCCATGAATTTTATTTAAGGAGAGCGATCGAGATTTCAAAGGAGGCAAGAGCGGCCGGTAATACTCCCTTTGGAGCGCTGCTGGTAAACAAGGATGGGGAAATCATCATGGAGCAGGGGAATATTGAGATTACAGAAAAAATCTGCACCGGCCATGCAGAGGCAACCCTTGCAGCCAGGGCTTCCCATGAGTATTCCAGAGAGTTTTTATGGGACTGTACCTTATATACCACTGCGGAGCCCTGTGCGATGTGTGCGGGAGCGATTTACTGGGCTAATATCGGAAGGGTTGTTTACGGCATGACAGAAAGAAGGCTGTTGGAGCTTACGGGAAGCAATGAACAGAATCCCACCTTTGATCTTCCGTGCCGCGAGGTGTTCGCCAGAGGACAGAAGGATATAAAGGTCATCGGACCGGTAGAGGCAGTAGAGGTAGAAGCGGCAAAGGTACATGAGGGATACTGGAATTAGTATTCAGTAAGGAGTGGGTATGAAAAAGGAGAGTTTTGACGAAAAAGTGGGATGGGGCAGGATGCTGTTAGTGGGGTTTCAGCATGTGCTTACCATGTGCCCTGGAACCATTGCAGTTCCGCTGATACTGGCAGGAGCTTTGGGATTGAATGAAAAGGAAACAGCCTTTCTTGTCTCAGCCAATTTCTTTACAAGCGGCATTGCGATCCTGATCCAGGTGCTGGGGATCGGAAAGCTGGCAGGATCCAGATACCCGATTGTTCTGGGGTCGTCCTTTGCACCCTTAAGTCCCATGATCCTGATCGGTAAGGAATATGGGATGGCGGCTTTGTTTGGTTCAGTAATTGCCTCCGGTGCGGTGATTTTTCTTTTATCCTTTTTCATGGATAAGATTTTAAAGCTTTTCCCGCAGGTAGTTGTGGGAACCTTTGTAACACTGATTGGAATTACTTTGGCGCCTACCGCGCTGAGGGATCTGGCGGGGGGAGAGGGAAACGCAGGCTTTGGCTCCGTCGAAAATCTCATCCTGGGTCTGGCAGTGCTTATATTTATACTGCTGGTGGACAAGTATGGAAAAGGCATCTGGAAAAGTATGTCATTGCTTCTTGGTATTACCGCAGGAACGGCTGCAGGATGTTTTTTACATATGGTGGATATTGCTTCCATTGCGCAGGCAGAGATATTCCAGCCGGTTCAGCCTTTTGCTTACGGAGTGCCGGAATTTAAGCTGTGGCCTATTTTCCTTATGACGATTTTCTGCATTATCAATATGATCCAGTGCATCGGCGTATTTTCCGTGATGGATGAAATTGCAGATGTGGAAACAGAAAATGAGATTAAGGAGCGGGGGATCCGCGGGCAGGCAGTAGCTCAGATGATCACAGGAGCATTTAATTCCGTCCCATCTACCATGTTTAATGAAAATGTGAGTTTGATCAGTTTAACAAAGATAAAGAGCCGTTCGGTCATAACGACCGCAGGGATCATGATCATACTGGCAGGAATTTTCCCAAAGATTTCTGCGGTATTTACAGCGGTTCCCAAGTGTGTGCTGGGAGGAGCTACCCTGGCCTTGTTCGGAGTGATCACTTCATCGGGAATTTCCATGCTTTCCAGACTGGATTTCTCAAAGGATAATAATTTTAAAATCGTGGGAACCAGTATTGCCATCGGCGTAGGTGCAGCATTCGCATCCGATGCGTTTGTAAATATTCTCGGAACACTTCAGATGATCCTCAGCAACGGCTTATTTATGGTAAGCATCAGCGCGATTCTTTTAAATCTGCTTCTCAATGGAAAAAAAGCCTTTCGTAAATGATATACTGTATTTCTTGACAAAAAAAAGTGATTCTTCTATCATCTTAGTTAGAATGTATGTTTAAGCACATCGGAAACAGGAAAGAGAGGAATCACCTTGGCGACTCAGAAATTACGCATAAAACCATTGTCAGGGCAGGCGAAGGAGGCAATCCTTCAATATATAGAAGAAATGGATCTGAAAAGGGACAATAAGCTTCCAAGAGAGGAGGCTCTGGCAGAAATGCTGGGCGTAAGCCGGATCACCATCCGCCAGGCCTTAAATGACCTGGCCTCAGAGGGGATCATTTTCAGGCGTCAGGGGCGGGGAACCTTTGTAAATGTGGATTTTCTGGATATCAAGGTTACCTTCAGCCCCTGTATGGAGCTTACGCAGATGATCCAAAAAAGCGGATATACGCCTTCAGTCCGTCTTTTGAAGATCCGGAAAATAAAAAGAGAGGAAGAAATCTGCTCTCTTTTACAGATGCAGCCAGATGAACAGCTCGTTGTTGCTGAAAAGCTGTTTCTGGCAGATGATCAGATCTGCGCCTACTGCCGTGATTATTTTAGCATGGATCTGATCGGGGGAGAGGAATCCTTTGAGATGTTTTCACATTATGAGGATTCCATTTACAGATACATTTATGACCTTTCCGGGGAAAAGGCCCAGTGGGACAAGGTGGAGATCGATACGGCAGACCCGGCGGATATTCCGGGCCTGAAAGGATACGTTTCCGTCAAGGAGCTGGGTTCCAGACCTTATCTGTATCTTAAAACATTAAATTACAGTGATCGGGACAGGCCGCTTGTATATGCAAATGAGTATTTTAATACAGGGATTATACAGTTTAATCTGATACGGCAGAAGAATATACAGTATTAAAAATGGGAGACGTCTGGAAAATGGGCGTCTCTTTTTTCATAAGTATTACTTTTTGTTTATTTTTTATATTGAAAATCCTTGCATTTTCATGTATACAATGTTATGTATTATAAAAACAGACATATAAACGAGAAAGAGAAAAAGGGGAGCGGGGAGAATGATTTCGCATTTACGCTTAAAAGCATTCGGAAAGATCAATCTGGCTCTGGATGTGCTGGGCAGAAAGCCGGACGGATACCATGAGGTGCGCATGATCATGCAGACAGTGGGCCTCCATGACAGGATTGACCTGTACCGGACAGCGGAGCCGGGAATCCGTTTGGAAACTAATCTTTTTTATCTGCCGTCCAATGAGCAGAATCTGGCTTACCGGGCCGCGGCTCTGCTGTTTGATGAATTTGGTATTGAGGAAGGACTTTCGATCCGCTTAAGAAAGTTTATCCCTGTATCAGCGGGGATGGCAGGAGGAAGTACTGATGCTGCATCCGTGCTTTACGGCGTAAACCGGATGTTTGGACTGGGGCTTACAACCTCACAGCTGATGGAGCGGGGGGTGAAGCTGGGAGCAGATATACCTTACTGCATCATGAGGGGAACGGCCCTTTCGGAAGGAATCGGTGAAAAACTTACCCGTCTGCCATCCATGCCTCAGTGCCAGGTGCTGATCGCAAAGCCGGGGATCAGCGTTTCCACAAAAACCGTATATGAAATGCTGGATGCCAGGACGCTGAGGCCTGAGGATCATCCTGATATTGACGGAATGGTGGAGGCAATCCGAAAAAGGGATCTCTATGAGGTGGCAGGAAGGTTTGGAAATGTTCTTGAACTGGTAACGGCGGGCCGCTATCCGGTGATCGGACAGATTGAGGAACTGATGAAGGAATATGGGGCCATCAATGCTATGATGAGCGGAAGCGGGCCTACTGTATTCGGTCTGTTTTCCAATCCGTCTTCAGCCAGAAAGGCATACGAGGCGCTTCGGTATGGGGAAGGGATAGATCTGGCAAAGCAGGTTTACCTTACCAATTTTTATAACATGAATCAAGGCGCAGCCGGCAGACTGCGGTAAAACACAGGGGAGAGTATTATGATGGACAATAATTTTAAGGTAAATATGAACGAGTATCTTCCGCTTCGGGACGTGGTGTTTAATACGCTGCGCCAGGCGATCTTAAAGGGGGAACTGGCTCCGGGAGAGAGGCTTATGGAGATCCAGCTGGCTGAGAAGCTGGGGGTGAGCCGTACTCCGATCCGTGAAGCCATCCGGAAGCTGGAGCTTGAGGGACTAGTGCTTATGATCCCGCGAAAGGGAGCGGAAGTGGCTAAAATCTCGGAAAAAAGTCTGAGGGATGTACTGGAGGTGCGCCGTTCTCTGGAGGAGCTGGCGATTGAACTGGCCTGCGAGCGTATGGAAGCGGAGGATCTGCGCAGGCTGGAGCAGTGCCAGGAGAATTTCTGCAGGGCGATCCGCAGCGGAAGTCCTATGGAGATGGCAGAGAGTGATGAAGCATTTCATGATGTGATCTACCAGAGTACGGGAAATGAAAAGCTGGTGCAGATGTTAAATAACCTGAGAGAGCAGATGTACCGCTACCGTCTGGAATATATAAAGGATGCAGATAAGCGCCAGGTGCTGATGGTGGAGCATGAGCATATTTTAAGCGCCTTAAAGGTGAGAAATCTGGCTGAGGCCAGGATGGCTGCCAGAGAGCATATTGATAATCAGGAGATTACTGTTTCGAAAAATATTAAGGAGCAGGAGGAAAATGTTCTTCCTGTCCGCGGGAGAAGGTAAAATATGGAAGAGAAGAATTTTAAGGAGCGTTATCTGGCAGGGGAAATCGAGTTTGAAGAAATCGACCGGTACATCAGCCGCTGGAACAACAGTGATGACGAGCGGACGCTGGCAAAGTATCTGGGCCTGAATGAAGAGGAAGAGGACGTCTGGATCGATGAGAGCGACGAGGCGCTCAGGGAGATGCTGGATCGTCAGAAAAAGTAGGATTTTGTATGCAGGGAGGGACTGACCGGGAGATGGTCAGTCCTTTTTTGGGGTGAGAAGTTCCAGGAGACGGAAACGGATCTCTACTTTGGGAGGCTCATTGAAAATGGTTTCGTAATCATCAGGGGCCATATGTTCTGCCAGTTCTTTTTTCGAGGATTCGGGAACAGTTTTTGCGGAAGAATCGGTAAGGCAGAGACTGGGATAGAGGACGCACCACCAGTTGCGTCCTTTTCCATTTCCTATGGTAATCCGGACGGCATCATAGACGCCGCAGGGGAAGGAGGCTTCGCCGTAGGTTTTTGTGGGGAAATAGTCTTTGGTCAGAGTAAGGGATACAGGGGCTGGGGAGCCCTGGGATGTAAGCCAGCTTTCGGCGGTCTGGGTGAGGGTGTTTTTTTGCTGGAGGATCCAGTGGGCCAGTTGGGGCTTGGTGGCGTTTTTGGGGGCGTGTGTCTGGATGTGGCTTAAAAGGATATCGCGGACGCCAAGCTTAAGGGATTGGTCTTTTGGAGAGTTGCTTTCGGCCAGAACATGGAAACGGAGGATGTCCGGGGCGATTCTGGCGGCCATGGTTTCCTGGGAGATGGTGCGGGCGGAGGCCAGGAGCAGGAAGGGGGTTAGAAGGAGGATGGGGAGGGTGTGGAAGATTGGGAATGGGAAAAAATAGGAAGGGTGTTTTTTCATAGGGCGTTGGGAGCTCCTTTCTTGGATTTTTGGGTCGCGATCGCTGATTTGGGCCGCGAAAGCTGATTTAGGTCGCGAAAGCTGCGGACGGCGGGGTCTTCTTGTCCGGCTGGGCCGGACAAGAAGCATCGGAGATCCCTCCGTCCTGATTGTTTTGGGGTATTTCTATTTATCTCCACATATGCTATACTGTATACGCCCTGTGGGGCAGAAAGATGGAATAGGAGTGAAAATGACGATGGAAAAGAAAACAGCAGCGGTTATTTTCGGCGGGCAGTCTTCGGAGCACGTTGTGTCCTGTATGTCGGCTGCCAATGTGATTGACCGTATCAATACAGATAAATATAACCTGATTCTGATCGGAATTACACAGGAGGGAAAGTGGTTGAAGGTGGACTCTGTCCAGGCAATCAGGGATGAGTCCTGGAGAAAGGGAACGGTTTCTGCTGCAATCCTTCCGGATGCAGAGAAGAAGTGCGCCCTGTTTATGGAGAATAGGACAATGACAGAGGTGAAGCTGGATGTGGTATTCCCGGTTCTTCATGGCCTTTGCGGAGAGGACGGCACGATCCAGGGACTTTTGGAGCTGGCAAAGATACCGTATGTGGGCTGCGGAGTACTGGCATCCGCTGTTTCCATGGATAAGCTTTATACAAAGATCATTGTAGATGAGCTGGGGATCAGGCAGGCGGCCTATGTGCCGGTGATGAAGGAGCAGCTTGAGGATATGAACAAGGTGGTAAACCGCATTGAAGGCCGCTTCGCTTATCCTGTATTTATCAAACCCTCCAACGCAGGCTCTTCCAAGGGAGTGAGCAAGGCGGATAACCGGGAGGAGCTGGAGGCCGGACTTACAGAGGCAGCCTGCCATGACCGCAAGATCCTGGTAGAAGAGATGATCGTGGGCCGTGAAGTGGAGTGTGCTGTATTCGGAGGAGGAAGCGAGGAAGTGAAGGCTTCCGGCGTGGGTGAAATCCTGGCTGCGGCAGATTTTTATGATTTTGACGCAAAGTATTACAACGCAGAATCAAAGACAGTGACAGACCCTGAGCTTCCGGGAGACGCTGCGGAGAAGATCCGCAGGGCGGCGGCGGCCATTTTTAAGGCGGTAGACGGCTACGGCTTGTCCAGAGTGGACTTTTTCGTAAAAGAAGATGGAGAAGTGGTATTTAATGAAATCAACACCATGCCCGGATTCACTGCTATCAGTATGTACCCCATGCTGTGGGAGGCCAGAGGAATCGGCAAGGAGCAGCTGGTAGACATGCTTCTGGAGCACGGCCTGAAACGGTTTGCTTAAACGATACAGCCGGTATAAAAGAAGGAGGAGAACGGCATGACAAAAGATGTACTGATTACCATCCGTGGTGTTCATACTCTGGATCATGAGGATAACGATGTGGAAATGATTGTCCGCGGGGATTATTATCAGAAAAACGGAAAGCATTATATCCTTTATGAAGAGATACTGGAAGGAGCGGAGGAGCGGGTGAAAAATGTCATTAAAATTTCCCCTTCTTCCATGGATATTATAAAAAAGGGTGTTACGAACAGCCGTATGCTGTTTGAAAAGAATAAAAAGAACCTTTCCTGCTACAGCACTCCTGTGGGCAATCTGGTGATCGGCATTCAGGCCAATCACTTTTATGTGGAAGAGCAGGAGAACAGCATAAAGGTCAATGTAGATTATTCCCTGGACATTAACTATGAGCATATGTCGGACTGCCGTATCTGCGTGGATGTGCAGTCATGTACAGCATAGTTCTGTCTGGATAAAACAGAAACATAAAAAAGAAATATAAAAGCAGCCGGCGTCTGAAGCCTTCAGATACCGGCTGCTTTTGAATTACTGCTTGTTCTTTTTAAATCTTGCAAAAAATCCCTTTTTCTTTGGAGGAGCAGGGATGGCACCTCCCCGAACGCTTTTGATCTGTGTAATGTAGATACCGCTTAAGACTACTTTTGCCTCTGTCTTTACAGGAAGAGACTCAAATACTCCTGCGTCGGCGATCAGAGTCATCACCTTGGGACCGATCTTTGCTTTTACAACGGGAACTTTGGCCCAGCGCATATACTTGGGCGTCTGGTCCACTACCATCTTGGGAAGCCCGGACTGTGTGAGCTTGAGCTTCTTTTTATCAATGACCAGGATGGATACGGTCTGTGCAGCAGCATCCAACATCTGCTGCTGCTCTGCCTGACGCTTCTGCAGCTTGCTTCCCAGAAAATAGAGGATCACAAGTACGATTGCAGCGATCGCCAGAAGTATCAGCAATACATTTAGAATGGTTTGTACCATATCGGTATACCTCCAGACTGTAAATAATTTCCTTCTCCTTTGCAGTAAAAACCTGTCATACCTGCCAGAAGACATTCTATAACAGTATATCATTTTTGTAAGAAAAAAGCAAGAAAAAATTCTTGACACCTTGACGTCCCTATGTTATTATGGAGTGTGCACTATTGTGGCGACGTGGGCTTTTTGCGCCCATTCTGCGGCGCCCGATTACCGAGAACGACAGTAATGGCCCGGAGTGCTGGAAGAGATGCGCATTCTCCAGCCGGACGGGATATTGCAACCAAATTAGAAAACAGGGGTGAAACGTCAATGGAGAAAAGCAGAATACGTCCGGTACCGGCCGGGAAAAGCGTAAGAATGAGCTATTCAAGGCAGAAGGAAGTCCTTCAGATGCCAAACCTGATCGAGATTCAGAAAGACTCCTATCAGTGGTTCTTAGACGAAGGACTGAAGGAAGCATTTGATGACATCTCTCCGATCACTGACTTCGCAGGACATCTGAGCCTGGAATTCGTTGACTTTACATTATGTAAGGATGATGTCAAGTACACCATCGAAGAGTGTAAGGAACGCGATGCCACTTACGCGGCACCACTTAAGGTAAAGGTTAGACTGTACAATAAAGATAAAGATGAGATGAACGAACATGAGATATTCATGGGAGATCTGCCTCTGATGACAGACACGGGCTCCTTCGTTATCAACGGTGCAGAACGTGTTATTGTCAGCCAGCTTGTGCGTTCCCCTGGTATCTACTATGGCATTGGTCACGATAAGGTGGGTAAGGAGTTATATACATGTACTGTGATCCCCAACCGCGGCGCATGGCTGGAGTACGAGACAGACTCCAACGATGTATTTTATGTCCGCGTGGACAGAACCCGTAAGGTTCCTGTTACCGTGCTGATCCGTGCTCTGGGCTTCGGCACCAATGCAGAGATTTTAGAACTGTTCGGCGAAGAGCCAAAGCTTCTTGCCAGCTTCGGAAAGGATACCTCCGATAACTATCAGGACGGTCTGTTAGAGCTGTACAAGAAGATCCGTCCCGGTGAGCCGTTATCCGTTGACAGCGCGGAGAGCCTGCTCAACAGTATGTTCTTTGATCCCAGAAGATATGATCTGGCAAAGGTGGGACGTTATAAATTTAATAAGAAGCTGTCCTTTAAGTTCCGCCTCAATGGCCAGGTTCTGGCTGAGGATGTGGTGAATGAGGAGACAGGTGAGATTTTAGCCGAGGCAGGCACAAAGCTTGATAAGGAGTCTGCGATGCGTCTGCAGAACTCCGGCGTTCCCTTCGTATGGGTAGAAGGATCAAACAGAAAGCAGAAGGTTCTTTCCAATATGATGGTTGAGCTTGACGCTCATGTTTCCTTCGATCCGGAGGAGGTTGGCGTTACAGAATTAGTATACTACCCTGTGCTGTCTGCTATTCTGGAAAAAGCAGGTTCGGATGAGGAGCTTTTAAAGGAAGAAATTCGAAAGAATATCCACGATCTGATTCCAAAGCATATCACAAAGGAAGATATCATTGCTTCCATCAACTACAATATGCATCTGGAAGAGGAAGTGGGAACGGCTGATGATATCGACCATCTTGGCAACCGCCGTATCCGTGCCGTAGGCGAGCTGCTCCAGAACCAGTACCGCATTGGTCTGTCACGTATGGAGCGTGTGGTAAGAGAGCGTATGACTACTCAGGACGTAGACGGCATCACACCGCAGTCCCTGATCAATATCAAGCCTGTAACGGCTGCTGTAAAGGAGTTCTTTGGAAGCTCCCAGCTGTCACAGTTTATGGATCAGAACAACCCTCTGGCTGAACTGACCCATAAGAGACGTCTTTCCGCCCTGGGTCCTGGCGGTCTGTCAAGAGACC
>ERZ791800.539-NODE-539-length-31158-cov-4.295245_pt1 | contig 31158 bp, 18 predicted proteins | sample MGYA00510310_ERZ791800 | MGnify/ENA primary metagenome ERZ791800 (study PRJEB30046, sample SAMN00791954) | human gut metagenome | study: EMG produced TPA metagenomics assembly of the A metagenome-wide association study of gut microbiota in type 2... | reverse complement strand
TTTACATAGAACTAAAATTATTTTCCTTTATTCTTCTTTGATTGATTCATCGATTACTTTTATTTTCTGCAATACTAATTCTAAGTCGGATTTTAATTTTTCCACCTTGCGGTTGATTTCTGTCAAAAGACTATTTCCTTTCTTAGAAGAGGTAGTCAGGAAGCCCAAATTATTTTCATAAGTTTGGAGTTCATTTTTCATGTTTTCGTATGTACGGACTAATTTCTCACGTTCACGGTAGAGTGACTGGGAGCCTCCACTTTGAATATTGCCGATAGAAGATTTGAAATTACTCAGTTTCTTGTTCGATGCACTGATATTAAATCGATCGAAAAGTTGGTCAATCAAACCGTGATATTGTTTATAAAGCCTGTCTTTCTCTTTAAACGGTACATGTCCGATACCATTCCATTCTTTCATCAATTCACGAACCTCTTTGCTTGCTTCATCGGCATCCGTCGTTTCGTCAATAGCAGTTAAGCGGGCAATGATTGCCTTCTTCTTTTCTAGATTCTCTTGTTCTACAGAACGTTGAGAAGAAGTGGCCTTGCCTTTTTGCTCAAAGAAGTAATCACATGCAGTAATGAAACGTTTCCAAACAGCGTCCGAATGTTTCTTGGCTACCGGTCCGATTGTCTTCCACTCTTTTTGGAGTTTCGTCAGGGTATCGGCAGTTGCTTTCCAGTCTGTACTGTCTTTTAAGGCTTCCGCTTTTTCGCAAAGCGCTTTTTTCTTTTCCAAATTCTCGTTCATGCCTTCTTTTAAGCTCTTGAAGAATTCTCCTTTTTTCTTGAAGAAGTCGTCGCAGGCACGGCGGAAACGTTCGAATATCTTCACGTTCATCTTTTGGGGAGCAAAACCGATAGTTTTCCATTTGTTTTGCAGGGCAATGACTTCTTGTGTCTTGTTTTCCCAAGCTGAGAATGTTTTCAGTTCATCGAACTCTATCGCTTCTACGATTTCGCAGATAACGGTCTTTTGGTCCAGATTATGTTGTTCCGCTTCTTTCAGCGTTTCAAAATGTAGCTGGTGACGACGATTTACAGCCGTAGAAGCTGCTTTGAAGCGATTCCAAATCTCGTCGCGCAACTCTTTCGCTACCGGACCCGTATCACGGAATTCCTGATGCAACTTCTGGAGTTGGTGGAAAGCAGAAACCACATCCTCTTCATCAGCCAGCTTTTCGGCAGCCTCGCAAAGATGCGTCTTTATTTCCAGATTCTTCTTGAAATCATATTCGCGGAATTCGTTGTTTAACTTTAATAGATCGTAGAATTTCTCTACGTATAATTGATAATTCTTCCAAAGTTCGTTTACTTTGCCTTGCGGAACCAACTTCGTCTCATTCCATTGCTGTTGGAGCTTTTTGAATTCCGTGTAAGACTTGTTGGCATCGTCACCCGATTCTACCAATTCTTTCAGTTCTTCGATAATGGAAAGTTTGACTTGAAGGTTTTCTTCTTTCTGACGTTCCTGCTCGGCTACAAGTTTGCTTCGTTTTTCTTTGATTACCCCCATTAGGCGTTTAAATTCCACTTCCACCGGGTCTTCTTCGGGAACGAAATCTTCTTCGGCGCCGCCGTTGTCGGTAAACTGTTTTTTAGCAGCTTCCAGTTCGGCATTATGTAGCTTGTAGAATGATTGTTTCAGATTGTCTATTTCCTGCTTGTTCGCATTCTCTGCGTCTTGTGCAAGCTCTTTCAATCGGTTTAGTACGTCTTCCTTTGTGGCAGGTTTAGGAGCTGCTTCAGGTTGAACTTCGGCAGTCGTTTCTTCAGACGGGGTTTCTGTAATGGCTTCAGAAACCTCGACTGTTTTCTTTTCTTCTTCTAATTCCCCTTGGTTCAAGGGCTGATTAGTGTCATGAGCGTCCATCATTGTATATTAGTTTTGGGTCACAAATTAATGAAATAAAACGATTACTTCATACTATTTTGCTTATTTTTTTTCGTTTATTCTGATTTTATGATAATAAAACGGTGATTCCCATGTAGAGCATCATGCCGATAATGTCGTTTGTAATAGCTATAAATGGTCCCGTTGCAATGGCGGGGTCTATTTTAAGTTTTTCGAGAGTCATGGGGACCAGTGTACCGAAAATAGAGGCAAACATCACTACGGCAAACAAACTGATAGATACGGAGTAGGTGACTGTTGCTGTTGCACCGAACCGTATGAAATTATATGTATATACCAGCAGGGAAATGATAGTAGCATTGATTAGGGCCACCACCGCTTCTTTTGTCACTTGTTTGAATGTATTTTTGGCATCCAGCGAACTGTTGGCGAGGCCCTGTACGACGATAGCTGACGATTGCGTTCCGACATTTCCGCCCGTACCACCGATCAACGGGATGTATAAAGCCATTTCAGGATGAGCGGCAAAGGTCGAATCGAAATTTCCCAATATCATCGAGTTGCCGATTCCGCCGATCATGCCGATCAGTAGCCACGGAAGGCGTGCCGTTGTCTGGCGGAGAACATTATCATCCGTTTCTACATCCTGCGAAAGACCGGAAGCCAACTGATAGTCACGTTCCGATTGTTCACGGACTTCGTCCATGACATCGTCAACGGTAATCTGTCCGACAAGCCGGCCGATACTGTCGATCACGGGGATAGCCACCAAGTCATACTTCTCGATCGCTTGCACCACCTCGTCTATCGGCGTATCCACGTGTACTGAAATCGGGTCTTTCTGCATCACGTGTTTTACCTTGGATACGGAAGGAGACGTTATCATCTTTTTGAGCGGGAATATACCTCGCAGGCGTTCATCGTCGTCGATGACATATACATAATAAATCTCGTCTAGTTCTTCCGCCTGTTGGCGCATCTCTTTCAGGCATTCGGGCATACTCCAGTTCTCATTGACAAGCACCATTTCCGTACCCATTAAACCACCGGCCGTATTTTCGTCATATTTCAACAAATCGACGATGTCTCCGGCTTGTTCGATGTCCTCGATGTGCGAAAGAATCTCTTCCTGTTTGTCCTCGTCCAGTTCACGCATCAGGTCTACGGCGTCGTCCGTATCCATGTAGTCCACAAACCGCTTGGCGATTGTTTCGGAAGGAAGCATATCGAGAAGTTCCTTACGGGCGTCCTCATCCATTTCGACGAGTACGTCGGCAGCGGTTTCGTTATTGAGTAGTCGATAGACGAACTTGGCTTCTTCCGGGTTCAGATCGTTGCACAATTCGGCGATGTCGGCCGGGTGTAGGTCGGCGAGAAGCTCTTTTACCTGGTCGGCGTCTTTTTGCTCAATCAGGTGTTTAACGTTGTCAATGTATTCCTCGTTCATCTGCTTGTCAATTACAAATTACGAATTACAACTTACGGCTGAAGGTTCATCTCTTTCAGCGCTATTTCCACTTTATTGGTCAGATCGATAAATTCTTCTACCGATAGCTGTTCCGGGCGTTTATTGAATAATGTGTCTTCTGTGAGCGGACACTCTTTTCCCAGAATCGGCTTAATAGAGTTGCGCAACGTTTTGCGCCGTTGGTTAAAAGTCGTTTTCACAACCTGCTTGAACAACTTTTCGTCGCAGCCAAGCTCCTGCGTATCATTGCGTGTCATGCGGATAACGGCGCTTTTTACTTTGGGCGGCGGGTTGAATACGTGTTCGCTGACGGTGAACAGATATTCTACCTTATACCATGCCTGTATCAATACGCTGAGGATACCGTAAGTTTTGCTGCCCGGTCCGGCGGCAATACGTTCGGCTACTTCCTTTTGGATCATGCCCGTACAACAGGGGATAATATCCTTGTTATCCAACATTTTAAAGAATATCTGACTGGAGATATTATACGGGTAATTACCTGTCAGTACGAAAGGCTTGCCGTCGAACAGCCGGTGGAGATTCATTTTCAGGAAGTCGTCCTCGATGATATGATCTTCCAGCGACGGATAAGCTTCGCGGAGATAAGCTACCGATTCATAGTCCACTTCCACGACTTTCACCGGCCGTTCTTTTTTCACCAGGAACTGGGTTAATACTCCCATGCCCGGTCCTACCTCCAAAATAGGCAGTTCGGGGAAGGGGTCGACCGTATCGGCAATATCTTGCGCCACTTTCAAATCTTTCAGAAAGTGCTGTCCGAGAAACTTTTTAGGCTTTACTAATTTCATTTACCAACTAAATAATTACTTTTGCAGCCGACAAAGGTAATTCTTTTAAATGAAGAACGTACCACTATTTAAAAAAAATAAATAGATGTGTCAGCGAAGCTAATGAAGAATTAAGCATGAAGAAACTATTAAAGAAGACGCTGAAACTGATATTACCGGTTGTTTTAGGCGGCTTTATCTTATTCTGGGTTTATCGCGACTTTGATTTCAGCAGGGTCGGCGAGGTATTACGGCATGGTACGAACTGGTGGTGGATGTTCTTTTCGTTATTATTCGGGGTGCTCGCACAGGTGTTTCGCGGCTGGCGGTGGAAGCAGATGTTGGAGCCGTTGGAAGCTTTCCCGAAAAGGAGTGATTGTGTGAATGCTATTTTCATATCGTATGCCGCGAGTCTGATAGTTCCCAGGGTCGGAGAAGTGAGCCGTTGCGGCGTGCTGGCCAAATATGATAATGTTTCTTTTGCCAAGTCGCTCGGAACGGTTGTTACAGAACGGCTGGTCGATACATTGACAATTCTTCTGATAACAGGCGTCACGGTGTTGCTTCAGCTGCCGATATTTGTTACTTTTCTTCAGCAGACTGGAACCAAGATACCTTCGCTCCTGCATCTGCTGACTTCCGTGTGGTTCTATATCGTCCTGTTCTGTTTTATCGGAGTGGGAATGCTTCTTTATTATTTACGGAAGACGTTGTTCTTTTATGAAAGAGTGAAAGGTTTTGTGCTCAATATTTGGGAAGGTGTGATGTCATTGAAAGGAGTGCGCAATATACCTCTCTTTAGTTTTTATACATTGGCTATTTGGGGATGTTATTTTTTTCACTTCTATTTTACGTTCTATTGCTTCGCTTTTACTGCTCATCTGAGCATCCTGGCGGCGCTGGTTATGTTTGTAGGCGGTACTTTTGCAGTGATTGTGCCTACGCCGAACGGAGCGGGTCCATGGCATTTTGCGGTCATTTCGATGATGATGCTTTATGGAGTAAATGAAACAGATGCCGGAATATTTGCTCTGATTGTGCACGGGATTCAAACCTTTTTAGTAGTTTTGTTGGGCGTATATGGTTTGGCGGCTTTGTCGTTGACCAATAGACAGCGAAAGTAATCACTATAAAAATAGATTTGTTATGAGTACTATTCTTTCTTTAGCTCCACAAAACGTATGGAAGCATTTTTATTCGTTGACACAGATTCCCCGTCCGTCGGGACACATGGAAAAAGTAACAGAATTTCTGATTAACTTCGGAAAAGGCTTGGGACTGGAATCTTTTGTAGACGAAGCAGGTAACGTAATTATCCGTAAACCGGCAACTCCGGGAATGGAAAACCGGAAAGGTGTGATTCTTCAGGCACACATGGACATGGTTCCGCAGAAGAATAACGATACGGTGCACGATTTTGAAAAAGATCCTATTGAAACTTATATAGATGGCGACTGGGTAAAGGCCAAAGGAACTACGCTGGGAGCAGATAACGGGCTTGGCGTGGCTGCTATCATGGCTGTGCTTGAAGCGAAAGATTTGAAACATGGTCCGCTGGAAGCACTGATTACCAAAGACGAAGAAACCGGTATGTATGGCGCGTTCGGTCTGAAGCCGGGGACAGTGAACGGAGAAATCCTTCTGAATCTCGATTCGGAAGATGAAGGCGAGTTGTATATCGGTTGTGCAGGCGGTATGGATGTCACTGCTACACTGGAATATAAGGAGGTAGCTCCCGAAGAAGGCGATATCGCTGTTAAGGTTACGTTGAAAGGCTTGCGTGGTGGGCATTCCGGATTGGAAATCAATGAAGGGCGTGCCAATGCCAACAAATTGCTGGTTCGCTTTATCCGCGAGGCAGTTGCCAGTTACGAAGCACGCCTGGCAAGTTGGGAAGGCGGCAATATGCGTAATGCCATTCCACGGGAGGCACACGCGGTTGTTACCATTCCAGCTGAGAATGAAGAAGAATTGTTGGGCTTGGTGAAATATTGCGAAGACCTGTTCAATGAAGAATATTCGACGATTGAGACTCCGATCAGTTTCACGGCAGAACGTGTGGAAGTTCCGGCAGGTCAAGTGCCCGAAGAAATTCAGGACAATCTGATTGATGCTATTTTTGCTTGTCAGAATGGTGTGACCCGTATGATTCCGACTGTTCCCGATACGGTAGAGACTTCTTCCAACCTTGCTATTATAACAATTGCCGGTGGAAAAGCGGAAATTAAAATTTTGGCTCGTAGCTCCAGCGATAGTATGAAGGAATATCTCACTACCAGTCTTGAGTCTTGTTTCTCTATGGCAGGTATGAAGGTAGAGATGACAGGAGGTTATTCCGGTTGGCAGCCCGATGTGAATTCTCCGATTTTGCACGCGATGAAAGCGTCATATAAGCAGCAGTTTGGCGTGGAACCTGCGGTGAAGGTGATTCATGCAGGTTTGGAATGCGGTATTATCGGTGCCATTATTCCGGGATTGGATATGATTTCCTTCGGTCCTACCTTGCGCTCACCACATTCACCGGACGAAAGAGCATTGATTCCTACTGTACAGAAGTTCTATGACTTCCTCGTTGCAACTTTGGAACAGACTCCAATGAAATAAATGCTATTCTTTCCTATTATATAATAGGTCTCTTATAGAAAAAGGCACGGATGAAATGTCATCCGTGCCTTTTTGTCATATTTGTTGCCTTAAATATTACGATTTTACTTCATAACAAATAAATTAATTGATGCAAATCAATAAATATGCTATAAAACATAAAATTCTTCCTTTTTGGAGTACAATGTATAAACAAAGGCTGTATTTTTGTGTTGTATAACATGTAAATAAGAGGATAACAAAATGAAAAGGTTAGAAAGATTGTTTAGAAAGATCGGCGAAGCCGACGTACATGTTTGGGGATATTCAACAATTAATATTCGCCCGAACGAGGAAGCTTAATTTTTTAGTTTTCAAGTATTAGTAATTTAAAAGTTTAAAGATTATGAAGAAAATAAGTTCTTTAGTTAGAAAAATCCTCAGTGAAGTAGGTCGTAACGAAATGCTTGCATGGGGGTACAGAATTGAAAAATGAGAGAGAGAACATTAGCTAAGTTTGCAGTGGGGATACGTTATTGAAAGCGTTATCCCCACTTTTTTTGCTTCTTATAAGTCCCGGATATTGTATTCACTGTTTTTTTCGATAGAAGAAGGTTGTGTACGACAAAACAGTTACCGTCCGAGTTAGTTTCCTTTGCTTGAAACTAAAGTTTCATCAGTTAGAAACTATGGTTTCATCGGTAAGAAACTAATGGTTTCAAGTAACTGAAACTGAAGTTTCCAGCGTATGGAACCAGGGTTTCGAGCCGCGAAACCAACAGTGTTAAGGCGTAGTGTCAGTTTTTCATGTTCAATCCAATTCCAGGTGACAGCATTATTGCCGTCACTTGCTGCTGTCACTTGTTGCTGTCACATCTTTAGTTGCTCATAATCATTTGGTTAGGTCGTGTTTCGTGACAGGTGACAGATATATATCATAAACAATTTGTTAGGAGAGGATTAACGGCGATAACTCTGTTTTATGATCACAATCATTGTGGTTGTTATATCTGTTATGATTGTGCAAATCTATTATATTTATTCAAAAAAAGATGATTGTTTAAACTTTATTTCTTTACTTTGTTATTTATACAGTGAGACTTATAGCGAACTTAAACTAGAAAGATTATGAAAATAAGGCAGATTTGTATGGTGGTGCTGTTATGGTTGGGAGTGATTCCGGCAGTGCAGGCACAGAGTTTCGACAAATTATGGAAAGAAGTAGAACAGGCAGGAAAAAAGAGTTTGCCTAAAACAGTAATAAAATTGACTGACGAGATTTACCGGAAGGGAGAAAAAGAAAAGAATTCCGCCCAGATGCTGAAGGCATATATGTGGAGGATGAAATATCAGGAAATAGTGACTCCCGACAGTTTTTATGTCGGTCTGACCGGGCTGGAACAATGGGCGAAACAAACAAAACAGCCTATGGACCGTGCTATATTGCACTCATTGATAGCGGGAATCTATGCTGATTATGCAGCCAATAACCAATGGGAGCTCCGGAGAAGGACGGAAATCGTGGAGGAAGCTCCTTCCGCAGATCTACGCGAATGGACAGCAAATATATTCGTAGAGAAAGTGCGGACAAATGTGAAAGAGGCTCTGGCAGACTCTGTGCTGCTGCTCAAAACGTCCTCACGCGATTATATTCCTTTTGTGGAATTAGGGGAGACTAGTGAATATTATCACCATGATATGTATCATTTGTTGGCTTCCCGTGGCATAGAATCCTTGAACCGGATAGAAAGACTTAGTAGCGGAACATTACCGGGCGATATTTCTTCGGATCCGGTAAAACAGGATATTATATCTATCTATGGAAATATGATTTCCGCCTATCAGGCAGCCGGTCTGAACGAAGGATACGTGTTGGCACTGCTCAACTATTTGCAGTGGCGACGCATGGCGGATCAGGCGTTCCGTTCCTTCCAGGCTAAAAACGGGTTGATAGGACTGACGCAAGATCCTTATTTGGCTGCATTGAATGAACTGAAAAGCAAATTCAAATCGGAACCGATATGTGCTGAAGTTTATTTGGCGCAAGCTCAGTTTGCAATTGAAAAAGACCAACCGGTAAGTGCCTTGAAACTGTGTGACGAGGCAATCGGACTTTATCCGTCTTACCATAGGATTAATGCTTTGAAGAATCTGAGGCAGGAGATTCTATCTCCTTATTTGAATGTCAATGTGATCAGCCAGGCTTTTCCCGGCGAAGAAATTAAACTGAGAGCTTCGCATAAGAATCTGGACGGTTTTACGGTACGCCTTTTTAATAAAGCGAAGAAGTTGGTGAAGGAACAGCATTATTCGGTTCTTCGTCCGGAAGATTATCGGACGCAGGACACGGTGTTCACTTTCAAGTCCCCGGAAGTGGGAGCTTACGTCATGCGTATTGTTCCTGATATTCGTGCCAAGCGGGATAGTGAAAGTGAGTTTAACGTGACCCGCTTCAAAGTGTTGACGTGCCGTTTGCCGGGGCAACAGTATGAAGTGGCGGCCTTGGACGCTCAAACCGGGCATCCTGTACCCAACGCAAAGATAATATTGTATAGTAATGACGAAAAAGTGTTGCAGGAGTTTACGACGGGAGAAGAAGGAAAAGTGGTGTTCCCCTGGAAATCCGAATACAGATATTTGAAAGCTTCGAAAGGCGTGGATACAGCCATGCCGAAACGAAGTATTTACGGCGGAAGCTACGGTTATTACGATGATGAGGATGAAGCGACGGAAAGTATGACGTTATTGACCGACCGTTCCTTGTACCGTCCCGGTCAGACAGTGTATGTGAAAGGTATTGCTTATATGCAGAAATCGGATACAGCCAATGTGCTTCCCGGTAAAGATTATACTGTCACTTTGTTGGACACAAATAATCAGGAAGTGGGGCGTAAGTCGGTACGTACCAATGAATTCGGTTCGTTTACCACCGATTTCGCATTACCTTCGGCCTGTCTGAACGGAATGTTTTCTTTGACGGCGGGAGAAAGTAGAACGAATATCCGTGTGGAGGATTATAAACGTCCGACATTCGATATTACGTTTGAAAAGCAAACGGAAAGTTACCGACTCGGAGATGAAGTGCAGGTAAAAGGCAAGATACAGTCTTATAGCGGTGTGATGCTTCAGGACCTTCCGGTGAAGTATACGGTGAAGCGTTCTGTTCGCAGTTTCTGGAGGATTTCGGAGGCTGTACAGATTGCTTCGGGTGAAGTGACTGCCGACGGGAACGGAGAATTTACGATCCCGGTTCGCCTGGAAGAAAGTGCAGATTATAAGAATAATGATAAAATATATTATCGTTATTCTGTTGAAGCGACTGTTACCAATGCGGCAGGTGAAACACAGTCGTCTACGGAGATGATTTCGGCAGGACAGCGTTCATTGATTTTGCAGACGGAGTTGAAAGAAAAGATTTGCAAGGATAGGCCGTTCAACATTGTGTTTGAAGCACAGAATCTGAACGGACAGCCTGTGGAAGTGAAAGGTACATACTCTTTATATCCGGCGAAAGATAAGGATTACAAGCAACTGGACGAGAAACCGGTTGCAACCGGAACGTTTACTTCTAATAAGGAGATGACCTTCAATTGGGGGAAATTTTCTTCCGGGCCGTATGTGCTGAAGACAACGGTGAAAGATAACCAGGGAAAAGAAGTGACGGCGGAAGCAAATACGATTCTTTTCTCTTCTGACGACAAACGTCCGCCTGTTCAGTCCGCCGTGTGGTTCTATGCAGAGAATACGGAATTTGACACTGCTCATCCGGCGGTATTCTATTTCGGAACTTCGGAAAAGGATACCTATATAATGATGAATGTATTTTGCGGTGATAAACTGCTGGAAAGCAAGGCACTGAATCTGTCCGATACGATTGTTCGTTTTCAATATCCGTATCAGGAAAGTTACGGTAACGGTATCTTCGTGAACTTCTGTATGGTGAGGGACGGACAGGTTTATCAGGAACGGGTTCAGGCGAGAAAACGTTTGCCGGACAAGACATTGGTGATGAAGTGGGACGTATTCCGTGATAAATTGCGTCCCGGACAGAAAGAGGAATGGAAACTGACAATCAAGACACCGCAGGGACAGGCTGCTCATGCCGAAATGTTGGCGACGATGTATGATGCCTCACTTGATAAAATCTGGAACCGCCGGCAGGATTTCCGGGTTTACTACCAGCAACTGCTTCCTTATTCCGATTGGATGAACGGATATGTTGGAAATAACTCCTACAATTATTGGTGGGATCGTAAGTCTCTCAAAGTACCTGCAATGTTGTATGACAGATTCGCTATGCAGCCTGATATAAGAAATGCATATGCGATGTCAGAATCCATAGCTGATGGAGTAGTGGTCAGAGGATATGCAGTGCAAAAGAAAATGTCGGTGATAGGCAGCGTTGTAAGCCGGAGCAATGCGGTGAGATATGCATCGGCGCTAGTTTCCGAAGATGCTGCGGATACAATGTTTGAATCGGAGTTAGTGCCAATGGCAGCAGGAAAGGCCGATGCCGCTTCCGGAGAAGAAGCGCTTCCTGAAGCTCCTGCCGGCTTGCGTACAAATCTTGCCGAGACTGCTTTCTTCTATCCCCAACTCCGTACCAATGAGCAGGGAGAGGTTTCTTTCTCTTTCACTATGCCCGAAAGTCTGACACGTTGGAATTTCCGTGGATATGCTCACACCAAGGGAATGTTAATGGGAACGCTGGACGGAGAAGCTATTACCAGTAAAGAATTTATGCTGACCCCGAATCTGCCACGTTTCGTGCGTGTGGGCGATAAGACCTCTATTGCTGCCTCTGTCTCTAACATGACTGGCAAGCCGCAAGCAGGAACAGTAAGCATGATTCTTTTCGATCCGGTGACGGAGAAGGTTGTCGACACACAGAAACAGAAGTTCTCCGTTGAGGCAGGCAAGACAATTGGCGTGAACTTCATGTTTACCGTCAGTGATAAATACGAGGTACTGGGTTGTCGGATGATAGCCGATAGCGGCACATTTAGCGACGGAGAGCAACAATTGGTTCCGGTACTCAGCAACAAGGAACATTTGGTAGAGACACTGCCCATGCCTATACGTGGAGAAGAAACTCGCACCTTCTCGCTCGACAGTTTGTTCAACCGGCATAATAAAACGGCAACAGACCGTAAACTGACGATTGAATTTACCGGAAATCCTGCTTGGTATGCTATTCAGGCATTGCCTTCTTTGAGCCTTCCGGTCAATAATAACGCTATTTCATGGGCTACCGCCTACTATGCGAATACATTGGCTTCGTATATAATGAACAGTCAGCCACGCATCAAGGCTGTGTTTGATAGCTGGAGACTTCAGGGCGGTACGAAGGAAACCTTCTTGAGCAACTTGCAAAAGAATCAGGAAGTGAAGAATATTCTGTTGTCCGAATCTCCATGGGTACTCGAAGCACAGACTGAAGAACAGCAGAAAGAGCGTATCGCTACACTGTTCGACTTGAATAATATCCGTAACAATAATATCGCTGCACTGACCAGATTGCAGGAATTGCAAAATTCCAACGGTGCCTGGTCATGGTATAAAGGAATGAACGGCAGCGGTTATGTCACGGCCTATATTGCCGAATTGAATGCTCGCCTTGCTCTGCTGACCGGTGAGAAGTTGGACGGACCAGCACTTGCTTTACAGGAAAAGGCGTTGACTTATCTTCACCAATCAGCTTTGGAAGAATACAAAAATATTCTTAAAGCACAGAAAGAAGGAGTGAAGTTCACAGGAGTGTCGGGCTCTATCCTGCAATATCTGTATATTGTCGCTATTTCCGGCGGACAGGTTCCTGCTGCCAATAAAGCTGCGTATGCTTATTATCTTTCTAAAGTGAAAGAGTTGCTTCCGGCAGCTTCAATGAATACGAAGGCGATTGCTGCTATCGTGCTCGATAAAGCCGGACAAAAGAAAGAAGCGCAGGAATTTGTTGCTTCTCTGAAAGAACATCTGACAAAGACGGACGAACAGGGGATGTTCTTCGCTTTCAACGAGAATCCTTATGCGTGGGGAGGAATGAGGATGCAGGCTCATGTAGACGTTATGGAAGCTTTGGAATTGATCGGCGGAAACAGCGAAACGGTGGAAGAAATGAAACTCTGGCTGTTGAAACAGAAGCAGACGCAACAATGGGATTCCCCTGTAACTACGGCAGATGCGGTGTATGCACTGTTGATGAAAGGTACTAATTTGCTTGACAATCAGGGCGATGTACGGATTGTGATTGCCAATGAAGTACTGGAAACGGTGAGTCCGAGCAAGACTACGGTGCCGGGACTGGGATATATCAAACGTTCGTTTACACAGAAGAATGTCATGGATGCCCGCAAGATTGAAGTGGAAAAGAGAAATCCGGGGATTGCCTGGGGAGCTGTTTATGCAGAATATGAATCGCCGATCAAGGATGTGAAGCAACAGGGAGGTGAGTTAAATGTACAGAAACAATTATATGTGGAACGTACGGTGAATGATACCCCTCAGCTGCAACCGGTCACGGCAAAGACGGTGCTTCAGGTAGGTGATAAGGTTGTTTCCCGTTTGAGTATCCGTGTAGACCGTGCAATGGACTTTCTACAGTTGAAAGATCAGCGTGGCGCTTGTTTCGAGCCGATCGGCAGTGTCTCCGGTTATCGCTGGAATAACGGAATCGGCTATTATGTGGACATTAAAGATGCTTCTACCAATTTCTTCTTCGATCACTTGGGGAAGGGAGTTTATGTACTGGAATATAGTTACCGTGTCAGTCGTGCGGGAACTTACGAAACGGGGCTGGCAACCATGCAATGTGCCTATGCGCCGGAATATGCTTCTCATTCGGCTTCAATGACGGTAGAAGTGAAATAATTAACTTATTAACGGTGAACGGTAAACGTTCACCGTTAATAATCCTTTCAATACGTTTCATATCTCATCTAAAACTCCTACATTTGTACACCAAAATAAAATATATCACATGAAACGTAGTTTACTATCTATATTTTTTCTGCTTATTGTCACTTTGGCAGCTGTCGCCCAACCTCGTATTTCTTCTAATAAGGAGACGCACAACTTCGGACAAATAGAATGGAAACGTCCGGTGACAGTGGAGTATACCATTACCAATACCGGAAATCAGCCTTTGGTGCTGACCAACGTCACCACTTCTTGTGCCTGTGCCGTGGCCGACTGGACAAAAGAACCGATTGCTCCCGGAGCGAAAGGAATTGTAAAGGCTTCATTTGATGCCAAAGCATTGGGACGTTTCGAGAAGTCGGTTGGTATTTATAGCAATGCTACTCCGAATCTGGTTTATCTGAAGTTTACGGGTGAAGTGGTGCAGGAAATAAAGGATTATACGAAGACTCATCCTTTCGCTATCGGTAATATCCGTATCGACCGGGATGAATTTGCCTTCCCCGATGTATATCGCGGACAGCAACCAACTATGACGTTCAGCATTGCCAACCTTTCCGACCGTCCTTATGAACCGGTACTGATGCATCTTCCTCCTTACCTGAAAATGGAGGCGGAACCTAAAGTGCTGCTCAAAGGAAAGAAAGGAACTGTCAAACTGACGCTGGATGCCAGCCAACTGAATGATTACGGATTGACACAGACTTCCGTCTATCTCTCCCGTTTTGCCGGTGATAAGGTCAGTGAGGATAATGAAATTCCCGTTTCGGCTATTCTACTTCCCGATTTCTCGCGGATGACGGCGAAAGATTCGTTGGACGCGCCGGCTATCCGTATCTCGGAAACAAATATAGACCTCAGTGTACCATTGATAAAGAAAAAGAAAGCCAGCTACAATATCTTGATTGCTAATGCCGGAAAGACTCCGTTAGTAATCAGTAAGTTGCAGGTGTTTAATTCTTCTGTGGGCGTTAGTCTGAAAAAGACCGTGTTGCCGCCGGACGGAATGACGAAGCTGAAAGTAACGATTCGTAAACGTGACGTCGGTAATAAGAAGCATCATTTACGCATTCTTATGATTACAAACGACCCGTTGAATCCCAAAGTTGAAATCAATATCAAACGCTAAATTCTATGGCTATGGAACATCCTGAAAATAGTGGAGAATACAAAGGGCTTGCTGTCAACAAAGGCATCGAGCAGCCTTCGTCTGTAAATCCTTACCTGAAACGTAAGCCGAAAAAACGTCAGCTTTCGGTGGCGGAGTTTGTTGAGGGGATTGTGAAAGGCGACATTACTATTTTGAGCCAGGCTGTGACATTAGTGGAAAGTGTGAAACCGGAACATCAGGCCGTAGCACAAGAGGTGATAGAGAAATGCCTGCCTCATTCCGGAAATTCTGTCCGTATAGGTATCAGCGGAGTTCCCGGCGCGGGAAAGAGTACTTCGATAGATGTATTCGGTTTGCACGTGCTTGAAAAAGGAGGAAAGCTGGCTGTGTTGGCTATCGACCCCAGTAGCGAACGTAGTAAAGGCAGTATCTTAGGAGATAAGACGCGTATGGAACAGCTTTCCGTACATCCGAAGTCATTTATCCGCCCTAGCCCCTCGGCAGGTTCGTTGGGAGGAGTGGCACGCAAAACGCGTGAGACGATTGTACTCTGCGAGGCTGCCGGATTCGATAAGATTTTTGTGGAAACCGTCGGGGTGGGACAGAGTGAAACGGCTGTTCATTCTATGGTAGATTTCTTCCTGCTGATTCAGTTGGCAGGTACAGGAGACGAGTTGCAAGGCATTAAGCGCGGTATTATGGAAATGGCCGACGGCATTGTGATCAACAAGGCCGACGGGGATAATCTGGAACGTGCAAAACTGGCTGCTACTCAATTTCGTAACGCTTTGCATCTTTTCCCTGCTCCCGAATCGGGATGGACTCCCCAAGTGTTGACCTATTCCGGTTTTTATAATATCGGAGTTAAGGAGATATGGGATATGATTTATGAATATATTGACTTTGTGAAGACCAACGGTTATTTTGAATATCGTCGTAACGAGCAAAGTAAATACTGGATGTATGAAACGATCAACGAACAACTTCGTGACAGTTTCTATCATAATCCGAAGATTGAAGCCATGCTTCTGGAAAAGGAACAGCAAGTGTTGCAAGGAAATCTGACATCATTTATAGCCGCAAAGAGCCTACTCGATACTTATTTCGCAGACCTGAAACGGGACGACTAGAAAAAGAACGTTAAAAAGCGGATGAAAAAATAGGGGTGGTATGCTTTCTGATTGTATTTACATTCAGAGAACCATGAATATTGGACACAGAATATTATTTATTGACTTAAAATACCTTATGAACAAAACCTTGTTAACAGGTCTTCTGTGCTGCACCCTCACAGTACAGAGTTTCGCAGACCAACCTTTGGAAGGGTTTACCTATGCTACCTTGAATGCTCCGACAGGAGCGGAGTGGGAATCTCCCGAAAACTTGGCACTCAATAAGGAGCAGCCGCATGCTTATTTCTTTCCGTTTCAAGACTTGGAAAGTGCTCGCAAAGTATTGCCCGAAAACAGTAAGTTCTGGCAGTCTCTCAATGGCGACTGGAAGTTTCATTGGGCACCCGACCCCGATTCCCGTCCGGCAGATTTCTATCAGACGAATTATGATGTGACTTCGTGGGACGTAATCCCTGTACCGTCGAGCTGGAATATCTATGGTATTCAGAAAGACGGAAGCTTGAAGTATGGAACTCCTATTTATGTCAATCAACCGGTTATCTTCCAACATAGCGTGAAGGTAGACGACTGGCGCGGAGGAGTGATGCGTACTCCGCCCGCTAACTGGACTACTTATAAGCACCGTAATGAGGTTGGTTCCTTCCGCCGCGATTTTGGGATTCCTCAGGATTGGGACGGCAGGGAAGTATTCATCAGTTTCGACGGTGTGGATTCTTTCTTCTATCTTTGGATTAACGGTAAGTATGTGGGGTTCTCCAAGAACTCGCGCAATACCGCTAATTTCAATATTACCCCTTATCTTCAGAAAGGCAAAAATATCGTAGCAGCCGAAGTATATCGTAGCTCGGATGGTTCATTTCTGGAGGCACAGGATATGTTCCGTCTGCCGGGTATCTTCCGTACGGTAGCTTTGTACTCGGTTCCCAAGGTTCATTTCCGTGACTTGGTGGCTATTCCCGATTTGGACGCTACTTATACGGATGGTTCTTTGACTATCAACGCCGATATCCGTAACTTGGATAAAAAGGCAGCCAAGGATTATAAAGTATATTATTCTTTGTATGCCAATAAACTGTATTCTGATGAAAATACGTTGGTAGACGGCGTTTCATCTCCGGTAATAGAGAAGATCGTTCCGAATGAGATTGGTAAGGTTCAAACTGTTTTTCAGGTGAAGGCTCCTAACAAGTGGTCGGCGGAGTTTCCTTATCGCTATACGCTTGTTGCTGAACTGAAAGATAAAAAGAACAGGACTATTGAAACGGTTTCTACTATCGTAGGTTTCCGGAAAGTGGAAATCAAAGATACACCTGCGTCAGAAGATGAGTTCGGGCTTGCCGGACGCTATTATTATGTGAACGGAAAGACCGTTAAACTGAAAGGGGTGAACCGTCATGAATCCAACCCTGCTGTGGGACATGCCATTACCCGTGAGATGATGGAAAAAGAAATTATGCTGATGAAGCGTGCTAACATCAATCATGTTCGTAACTCTCACTATCCGGATGATCCGTATTGGTACTTCCTGTGCAACAAATATGGTATCTATCTGGAAGATGAGGCTAACATCGAATCACACGAATATTATTATGGTGCCGCTTCGCTTTCTCATCCGGTGGAATGGCAAAATGCTCATGTGGCTCGTGTTATGGAAATGGTGCATGCCAATGTCAACAATCCTTCTATCGTGATTTGGTCGTTAGGTAATGAGGCCGGTCCGGGTAAGAATTTTGTGGCGGCTTATGATGCGTTGAAGAAGTTCGATACTTCCCGTCCCGTACAATATGAACGTAACAATGATATTGTTGATATGGGTTCGAATCAGTATCCGTCTATCGGTTGGGTACGTGGTGCTGTACAGGGGAAATATGATATTAAATATCCGTTCCATATCTCCGAGTATGCTCATTCAATGGGAAATGCTTGCGGTAATCTTATTGATTATTGGGAAGCTATGGAGTCTACCAACTTCTTCTGTGGCGGTGCTATATGGGATTGGGTAGACCAGTCCATGTATAATTACGATCCGAAAACGGGTACGCGTTATCTGGCTTATGGAGGTGACTTCGGCGATACTCCCAATGATGGGCAGTTTGTAATGAACGGAATCGTGTTCGGAGATCTGGAACCGAAACCTCAATATTATGAAGTGAGAAAAGTATATCAGAATATCGGAGTGAAAGCTGTCGATGTTGAGAAGGGTGTCTTTGATATCTTCAATAAGTATTATTTCAAGAATCTGGCGGACGACTACTATTTGATGTGGTCCGTTTATGAGGACGGCAAGGCTATTCAGGCAACTCTGAAGAAAGACATTAATCTGGCTCCCCGCCAGCGGATGCAAATCTCTCTTCCCTATAATCGTGCTGCGTTTAAAAAAGATGCGGAGTACTTTGTGAAAGTGCAGTTTATATTGAAAGACAAGATGCCTTGGGCTGATAAAGACTTCGTAATGGCGGAAGAACAGGTACTGGTGAAGGAAGCTACGGATCGTCCGTTAATCAGTGAAGTGGCTGCCGCTACTGCGGGAAGTCTGAAGAGTCGTATGAACCCGAGTACAGAGAGAATCGAAATTAAAGGGGACGGCTTTGAAGCGGAATTCGATCAGCAGACCGGAAGTATTTATAGCTTGAAATACGGCGATAAAACAATTATTGCGGCCGGAAACGGACCGAAACTTGATGCACTTCGTGCCTTTACAAACAATGATAACTGGTTCTATGCTCCTTGGTTTGAATATGGTTTGCATAACCTGCAACATAAAATGATAGAGGTAACAGCTCGTGAGAAGGATGGTAAAATGGTATTGAGTTTTACCGTAGAATCGCAGGCACCGAATGCTGCAAGCATTAAAGGGGGGACCAGTTCCGGTAAGAATAGTATTGTGGAACTGACAGACCGGAAATTTGGAGCCAATGACTTTAAGTTTATTACCAATCAGGTGTGGACGGTTTATCCGGACGGTTCTATCGAATTGCAGTCCAGTATTACTTCTACTCGTCCCAGCCTGACTTTGCCACGTCTTGGCTATGTGATGAAAGTTCCTCAGGAATATGCTAACTTTACTTATTATGGTCGTGGACCGATTGATAACTATGCCGACCGTAAGAGTGGCCAGTTCATAGAGCAACATACGAATACGGTAGCGGGTGAGTTTGTGAATTTCCCGAAGCCGCAGGATATGGGTAATCATGAAGATGTACGTTGGTGTGCATTGACGAATCAGGCAGGACAAGGGGCAGTCTTTATAGCTACCGATCGCCTGTCGGTGTCTGCACTTCAATATTCTGCTCTTGATTTGATCCTGGCTTCTCATCCATATCAATTGCCTAAAGCAGGTGATACTTATTTGCACCTGGATTGTGCAGTTACCGGTTTGGGTGGTAATAGCTGCGGTCAAGGTGGCCCTCTTGTTCAAGACAGGGTATTTGCCGGTCATCATAATATGGGCTTTATTATCCGTCCGGCTGTTGGTGCGAATTTGGCAGCTGTTGCTAATGTTGCTCCTGCCGGAGATATTCCTTTGTCTATCACACGTACTCCTGCCGGGATGGTAGAATTGACGTCGGCAAAGAAAGACGCTGTATTCTGCTATACGATTGACGGTAGTAAAAAGGTACAGGAATATACAGAACCTATTCCTTTGCGTAATGGAGGTACTGTGAAAGCATGGTATAAGGACAATAAGGATATTAGTGCCGTTATGAAGTTTGAAAAGATAGAAAGTATCCAGATGCAGGTGGTATATGCTAGCAGCCAGGAATCAGGCGATGGAGATGCTGCTAATCTGGTTGACGGTGATCCTAGTACGATATGGCATACAATGTATTCAGTAACGGTTGCCAAATATCCGCATTGGGTGGATCTTGATGCAGGTGAAGTAAAAGAAATCAAAGGCTTTACCTATCTGCCGCGTCAGAATGGAAATAATGGTAATATCAAGGATTACTCTATTCAAGTCAGCATGGATGGTAAAGAATGGGGTGATCCGGTCAAGAAAGGTACTTTTGCTAATAACTCAAAGGAAAAGAGGGTGATGTTCGACAAGCCGGTAAAGGCACGTTATATTCGCTTTACTGCTTTGAGTTCGCAGAACGGACAAGACTTTGCGTCCGGTGCAGAAGTGACTATCCTGGCTAACTAGAATAAAACTATTCAGGCACAGATTACACGGACTTCACAGTTTTAGTCAATCAAAGGACTGTGAAATTTGTGTAATCCGTGTCTGATAACTAATAATGATTGGTGGTTATTACAATTCCCTTCCTGCTTTCTCGAAATCAGCCTTCGACTTACTTTGCGTTACAATATATACACCGAGAAATACGAGCGCAATGGCAAGTCCTTTCTGCCAGCCGAAACTTCCGATTCCCATAATAATGGCAGCAATCGTAGCCACAATCGGCTGCATATAATTATACATACTGACAACGGTAGGACGAAGCAGTTTTTGTGCCGTCATAATGCAGAGATAGGCTAGGAAACTTCCCCCTAATACTACATAGAGCACTTGTATGATAGCAACGGTGGAAATAGAGGCCCACTGAATCGTTGAGATGTCATAATAGGAGAAAGGTATATAACATATCGAGGCGTAAACGAACATCCATTTATTGATTGTTACCGCTGAATACTGCTGAGATAGTCCTTTGAATACCGTCAGATAGATAGAGAAACTGATTTGTGCTACCAGACAGAGCAAGTCGCCGATAAGGTTTCTGTTACCGCCACTTGCAGCCTGACTACTTAAAATAAGGATAAGTGCCCCCATAGCACCTACAAAAATTCCCAATACCTTCTTGTTTGTAATCGGTTCTTTCAGATAAATGGCAGCCACAATCATGGTTACTATCGGCAAAGTAGTAGTTACGATAGAGGCGTCGATAGGCGAAGTCATGGAAAGTCCGAAAATAAAGATCCCCTGATTAAATACTAAGGCAAACAGAGAAGCAAAGAAAATCTTTAGCATATCCCTGTGGTTGACGTGCTCTTGTTTACAGAATATAGATAACATCCAGAAAGCAGCCGCAGCTCCTATCATACGGAATGTAGTGACGGAAAGAGCGGAAAACTCTTGCAGAGCCGATTTACCAATAGGAGCCATTAAGCCCCACATAACGTTTGCTGTCAACGCAAACAGATGACCGTGTAGATTCTTACTTTTGTCCATGCTGATAATAGTGATCTAATATAATCTTATAAGAATAACATCTAATTAGAAAAAACGGTTGGCAAAGGTAACTTTTTTATTCTTGTATTTTCTCAATCCGGTAAATAAACTGACATACTTTGAGAAAAAATGGCAAGGGGAATAATTCTTCCCTGCACAGACAAAAACTTAATCATAATAAGCATTTGATAAATGATAAAGAAAGGTGTTGTGGCAGACATTGCGATACTATGTAATCATCTTCCCGGCGGACTACTGCCAGACCGCGTCCTCGTCCACACCGGAGATAGAAATGAAGTAGTCTCATTTCTGTTGAAACAGAGAAAGGAGAAGACGATAAAACAAAATGTCCCGTTTGTGCATGAAAACGGGACATTTTATTTATATTTGCCTTGATTAAACTTGAATATTATGGAACAACAAGCCAATTATATCCGTCGTATCGAAATCCACGGACTATGGGGACGTTTTAATATAAGCTGGGATTTACGTCCCGACGTAAATATCCTTTCCGGCATTAACGGAGTGGGGAAGACAACGATTCTCAATCGTTCCGTCGGCTATCTTGAAGACCTTTCCGGCGAGATGAAAAGCGACGAAAAAAACGGCGTGCGTCTTTTCTTCGACAATCCCGAGGCCACCTATATACCGTATGATGTGATTCGCAGTTACGACCGCCCCCTGATTATGGGCGACTTTACAGCCCGTATGGCAGATAAGAATGTGAAGTCCGAACTGGACTGGCAGCTCTACCTTCTCCAACGCCGTTATCTTGATTATCAGGTCAACATAGGCAATAAAATGATAGAAATGCTTTCGAGCAACGATGAAGAAGAACGGCGAAAAGCCGCGACCCTGTCGATTGCCAAACGTCGTTTTCAGGATATGATTGACGAACTGTTCAGCTATACCCGTAAGAAGATAGACCGTAAACGGAACGACATTGCTTTCTATCAGGATGGCGAACTGCTGTTTCCCTATAAACTGTCTTCCGGTGAAAAGCAGATGTTAGTAATTCTGTTGACGGTACTCGTGCAGGACAACAGCCATTGTGTGCTGTTTATGGATGAACCGGAGGCTTCCCTTCATATCGAATGGCAGCAGAAATTAATTTCAATGATACGGGAACTGAATCCGAATGTGCAGATTATCCTGACTACCCATTCGCCTGCCGTCATTATGGAAGGTTGGCTGGACGCCGTGACGGAAGTGAGCGATATATCCACCTCGTTGGAACATACGTTTGAAAAAGGATGTTCCCAAACGAAACCATAATTTGTATAATTAGTAACTATCAACATGGCAACTTCACTAAGAGATAACCTGACTTCTTCTTACTTCAACGCTGCCCATAAACTCTACTCGAAGAAGGCGCGCCGGCGTATCATTGCTTATGTAGAAAGCTATGATGATGTCGCATTCTGGCGTACGTTGCTCGAAGAATTTGAAGATGACGAACATTATTTCCAGGTGATGCTTCCTTCCGCCACCTCCCTGGCAAAAGGGAAGAAAATGGTGTTGATGAATACGCTGAATACAAAGGAACTGGGAAGAAGCCTGATTGCCTGTGTCGACAGTGACTATGATTTTCTGTTGCAAGGAGCTACCAATACCTCCCGTAAGATTAACCGGAACAAATATATTTTCCAGACCTACACTTACGCCATTGAAAACTACCATTGTTTTGCTGAAAGTCTTCATGAAGTGTGTGTGCAGGCTACGCTGAACGACCGTTTTATTCTCGATTTCGATGCTTACCTGAAACGTTACTCGGAAATCGTATATCCGCTTTTCCTGTGGAATATCTGGTTCTACCGCCAGCGTGATACTTATACCTTTCCGATGTATGACTTCCATACATATACGGCTTTGAAAGAGATAAGTTTGAGGCATCCCGAACACAGTCTGGAAGCTTTACAACACCGTGTCAATCAGAAACTTTCGGAATTGAAAAAACGTTTTCCCCGTATTGTCAATCAGGTGAACAACTTACGTGATGAATTGAAGGAACTGGGATTAATGCCCGAAACGACTTATTTATATATGCAGGGACATCACGTAATGGACAATGTCGTGATGAAACTCCTGATTCCGGTCTGTACTGCTCTGAGGCGTGAACGGGAGCAGGAGATCAAACGCCTCGCAGAACATAATGAACAATTTAGAAACGAACTGACCTGTTATCAGAACAGTCAGGTGAATGTAGAGATCATGCTGAAAAAGAATGTAGCCTATAAACGGCTCTTTCATTACAAATGGCTCCGGCAGGACATTCAGGAATACTTGGCGAAAGGAGAATGAAAAAAACAATAGATAAAAGAGAACTAAACCAAAAGAGAAAAAATATTTATGAAAGAAGTAATTGATACGGTGAGTGTAGCATTAGCGAGTGGGGAAGTGGAAGAATTGGGAGGAGCAGTGATGCAGGAAGTCAACCGCTCGTTACTATCGGCAGGAGTGAACGAAGAATGGGCTGACAAGATTGACAATCTGATAGTGCTGCTGTTTATTATCGGAATCGCTTTACTGGCTAACGTAATCTGCCGCAGGATCATCTTGCGGGTAGTGGCAAAACTGGTGAAGCAAACTAAGGCGACGTGGGATGATATCGTATTCGATCATAAGGTAATGGTACATCTTAGCAGAATGGTGGCACCGATTCTGATTTATATTGCCATTCCTATTGCTTTCCCCGAACATGCTGATTCCGGGTTGCTCGATTTCTTACGCAGGCTTTGCATGATTTATATCCTTGCAGTATTCCTGCGGTTTGTCAGTTCGTTGTTTACTGCCATTTATCAGGTATACAGCCGGAAAGAGCAATATAGGGACAAGCCTTTGAAGGGACTTTTGCAGACGGCACAAGTCATCCTTTTCTTTATAGGGGCTATTATCATCATCAGTATTCTGATTAATCAAAGTCCGGTGGTGTTGTTGACGGGACTCGGAGCTTCTGCTGCCGTCCTGATGTTGGTATTCAAAGACAGTATCATGGGATTTGTGTCCGGTATTCAGCTTTCTGCCAACAATATGCTGAAAGTGGGCGATTGGATTACCATGCCAAAGTACGGTGCGGATGGTACGGTGATAGAAGTAACCTTGAACACCGTGAAAGTGCGCAACTTCGATAATACCATAACCACTATTCCGCCTTACCTGCTGGTTAGTGACTCTTTCCAGAACTGGCAGGGAATGCAGGAGTCCGGTGGCCGCCGCGTGAAACGCTCTATCAATATAGACATGAGCAGCGTGCGTTTCTGTACTCCGGAGATGTTGGCGAAGTATCGAAAGATACAGTTGTTGAAAGATTACGTAGACCGGACGGAGAAAGTAGTGGAAGAATATAACAAAGAACATAATATTGACAATTCAGTACTCGTAAACGGGCGTCGTCAGACAAATTTGGGTGTTTTTCGCGCTTACCTGACTAATTATCTGAAAAGCCTTCCTACCGTTAATCAGGAACTGACTTGCATGGTCCGCCAGCTCCAGCCGACGGAAACCGGTATCCCTCTGGAACTCTATTTCTTTTCGGCCAATAAAGTCTGGGTTGCCTATGAAGGCATACAGGCAGACGTATTCGATCATGTGCTTGCCATTATTCCCGAATTTGACTTGCAAGTATTCCAGAATCCTTCGGGTGCCGACCTGCGCCGGATAGGAGTAAAAATAGAGAAATAAGTATTAGAATAATAAAACATTGTTAACTATCCATTGTCATGACTACACCGTTACCAAATCAGATAATCCGCGAAATCACTCCTCTATCAGACAAGGACTGTTTTTATATTGCAGAACGTTATAAGACAGAATTTACTTATCCTATCCACAATCATTCCGAGTTTGAACTGAACTTTACCGAGAAGGCGGCGGGAGTGAGAAGGGTAGTCGGAGATTCTTCCGAAGTGATAGGCGACTATGATTTGGTCTTGATAACAGGTAAAGACCTGGAGCACGTCTGGGAACAGAACGAATGTCGTTCGAAAGAGATACGGGAGATAACGATCCAGTTTTCTTCCGATCTTTTCTTCAAGAGCTTTATCAATAAGAACCAGTTTGACTCTATCCGCCGGATGTTGGATAAGGCGCAGAAAGGACTTTGTTTCCCGATGTCCGCCATTCTTAAAATATATCCGTTGCTCGATACACTTGCTTCTGAGAAACAGGGATTCTATGCAGTAATCAAGTTTATGACGATTCTCTACGAACTCTCCCTTTTTGAAGAAGAAGCCCGCACATTGTCCAGTTCGTCTTTTGCCAAGATAGATATTCATTCGGACAGCCGCCGTGTGCAAAAGGTGCAGGAGTATATCAATGCCCATTATCAGGAGGAGATTCGCCTGGGGCAGTTGGCAGCTATGGTTGGAATGACGGATGTGTCCTTCAGTCGGTTCTTCAAACTGCGGACTGGTAAGAATCTCTCCGACTATATCATTGATATACGTCTTGGTTTTGCTTCCCGCCTGTTGGTGGATTCTACCATGTCAATAGCCGAAATCTGCTATGAGTGCGGATTCAATAATCTTTCCAACTTCAACCGGATCTTCAAAAAGAAGAAGGCTTGCTCTCCTAAAGAATTTCGTGAGAACTACCGGAAAAAGAAGAAGCTGGTTTAAGGTCCGTACATCTCTTCCATTAGTTGTTCGCAAGCTTTCTGGAGATGTTCTGAGTGGGGGCTTGTGCCACCGGCTTGTCACAGTTGTGCCATCGTGGTGTCACAGTTGTGCCAAGCCGATGTCACAGTTGTGACAGGCCGGTGTCATATCCTGGCACTGAGCTTGTCTGTCGTGTAATAATCTTGCAACCTATCTTTCAACCAATTGTATCTTCTCCGTATTACTGTTGTAACACCCACTCCCTACCTTTGCCCACGGATTTAAAACGTAGAGCAAAGTTCGATGAAAAAACTATTTCTTTTAAGATTTTCCGTTGCAGCCTTTTTTTGTATGCTGTGTGTACTTTCTTCGCTGGCTGCTAATATCAAGGTGAAAGGAGCTGTGAAAGACAAACTTTCCAAGGAGCCTTTAATCGGAGCAACGATTCGTCTGATAGGCACTCAGGCCGGAGCCGTCACTGATATGGACGGTAATTTTGAGTTAAATGCCGGTGGTGTGTTGGAAGGTATGTATGATATTGAAATAAAATATGTAGGATACAAGACCGAGGTTCGTCGCAAGGTCCGTGTGGAGAACGGCAAACTGGTGATACTGAATCTGGAACTGGAAACGGATGCACAGGAACTTGCCGATGTGGTAGTCGTAGCAAAGAAGAATCGTGAGAATGAAAATATGCTGCTGCTCGAACAGCAGAAAGCCGTCATTGCAGTGCAGTCCGTAGGGGTGAAGGAACTTTCGCGCAAAGGGGTTTCCGATGCGGAAGGCGCCGTAACCAAAGTATCAGGAGTATCCAAACAAGACGGAGTGAAGAACGTCTTTGTCCGCGGACTGGGCGACCGCTATAATGCAACCACCTTCAACGGCTTCTCCCTTCCTTCCGAAGACCCTGAATATAAGAATATCTCTCTCGACTTTTTCGGAACGGACGTCATACAGTCCGTAGGTGTCAACAAAGCCTTCAACGCAGGTGGCAGCAGTGATGTCGGCGGCGCAACGATCGACATCGTCTCCAAAGAACTGATAGGTGGCGGAAACTTCGGCATCGGCATTTCCGGCGGACTGAACACGCAAACCTTGACAGCCGATTTCCTCAAAATGGACGGGGTGGACTTTATGGGTTTTGCCAACCGCACCGAACCTGCCGACGAAAACACTTGGGGATTTAAGAATAAACTCGACCCTACCGAAAAACATCTCCAGATAAACCGGAGTTACAGCATTTCCGGCGGAAAACGTTTCTATATAGGTAAGGACAAGAATCCGCTTTCTTTCTTCCTGACCGCCGGACATACAACAGATTATCAGTATACGGACGAAGTGATACGCAATACCACTACCAGCGGCACAATCTATAAAGATATGCAGGGAAAAAAATATGCCGAGAATATCAGCCAACTGCTACTGGCCAACGTGGACTACGATATGAACAACCGTCACCACGTCAGCTATAACTTGATGATGATACACGCCGGCACGCAGTCGGTAGGCGACTACACCGGCAAGAATTCTATCTTTAGCGATGATTACGATAACTTGGGATTGACCCGCCGTCAGCAATCTAATGATAACCTTTTAATCGTCAATCAGTTGTTGACCAATTGGGGACTGACCAAATCATTAAGTCTGGATGCCGGTGCTTCCTACAATATGGTGAAAGGATACGAGCCGGACCGCCGCATCAACAATATCACGAAAGCGGAAAACGGATACACCCTGCTTCGTGGAAACTCTCAACAACGCTACTTCTCCGCACTGGACGAAGATGATATTAATGTAAAAGCAGGCTTGGTCTACCGCTTGAAAGACGATGTGGAAGAAATCTCCAATATCCGCCTCGGCTATACAGGCAGATTTGTAGACGACAGTTTCAAGGCTACGGAATACAACCTGACCGTGGAACATGCTTCCGACTTCCCTTCGCTGGATGGTTTCTCGCTTGATGATTACTATAATCGGGACAACTTATCTTCCGGCTGGTTCAAGATTCAGAAGAATGTGGACAAGTATACTGTCACCAAGAATATCCATTCGGCATACGCCGAAGCTACTTATCAGTTTACCCCGCGTTGGATTGTAAACTTGGGGTTGAAGTATGATTATGTAGATATCAATGTAGATTATAATGTGAATAGAGGCGGTTTCGAAGGAAGCAACACCATCCGGAAAGACTATTTCCTGCCCAGCCTCAATCTGAAATATAATCTGAATGAGAAACATTCCCTCCGCTTGGGGGCAAGCAAGACCTATACGCTGCCGCAAGCCAAAGAAATATCTCCTTACCGCTATGTAGGCGTGAATTTCAACAGTCAGGGAAATCCGAATCTGAAACCCTCGGACAACTATAACTTCGACCTCAAATGGGACTTCAATCCCAGCCCGACGGAACTCGTTTCGCTGACAGCTTTCTATAAACATATCAAAGATCCGATCTCCCGCATTGAAGTGGCCAGTGCCGGTGGATATCTCTCATACGAGAATATTTCGGATCGTGCAACAGTTGCCGGAGTAGAGGTGGAAATACGTAAAAATCTGTTTGTCTGTCCGTTGAGCAGTGCTGCGAACGGCATGAACAAACTCTCCTTCGGACTGAACGGTTCCTACATTTACACCAATGCGAAGATGCCTTTGGCAACCGTCACCACCGGTTCGCAACTGGAAGGAGCTGCCCCGTGGATTGCCAACTTCGACCTTTCTCACCATTTCACCCGAGACGAACGCAGTTTTGTCAATACGCTGGTTCTTAATTATGTGAGCGATAAGATTTATACGATTGGAACGCAAGGATATCAGGACATCATGGAACGGGGACTTGTCACACTCGACTTCGTCTCGCAGACCCGGTTGAACAAATATCTCTCCTTCAACCTGAAAGCTCGCAACCTGCTGAATCCTTCCCATAAATTGAGTCGCAAAGCCAATGAGAGTGGCGAAAAGGTAGTGCTCGGCGATTATAAAAAAGGAATAAACATCAGCCTGGGAGTGTCGTGCACATTCTAAGTCCCGGCAATAGAAATAGAATAAGATAATTGATTACAGAACTTGATTATTAACTGATTACTGAATAGAATTATTAACTAATTATTGAAGCAAAATGAAAAGATTGTTTGTGAACTTTATGACGTGTGCCGCTATGGCAACTGCACTTACGTTGGCTGCATGTAGCAGTGACAGTGACGGAGAAGGTAATGGAAACGGTAATGGTGGAAACGGAGAGGGCACAGGTAGCTCTATCGTAGTGGGCGACAACATCCTGTCCGGAACACTGACCGGCGAACAGACGCTGGAATCTAAAGAATATATCCTGAACGGAACGGTAATCGTAGCCGACGGTGGCCGCCTCAATATCCCTGCCGGAACAACGATTAAAGCTCGTGAAGGTTTCAGCAGCTATCTTTTAGTAGCACAGGGCGGTAAACTCTACGCTGATGGTACGGCAGACAAGCCGGTCATCTTTACTGCCAACACCACTTCACCCGTTTCCGGCTACTGGGGTGGTATCATTATCAATGGTAAGGCTCCTATCTCCGGTCAGAGCGCCGATAAGAGCGATACGGGCTTGACGGAAATCGACAACAGTTTTAAATATGGAGGCAATGTAGATGATGATAACTCCGGTTCATTGACTTACGTGCAGATCTGTTATGCCGGAGCCCGTTCCACTGCCGATATCGAACACAACGGTCTGACACTGAATGGTGTGGGTAGCGGTACAAAGATAGAAAATATCTATGTGCTCGAAAGTGCCGATGACGCAATCGAGTTCTTCGGCGGAACGGTGAACGTAACCAATCTTCTGGCTGTAAATCCAGATGATGATATGTTCGACTTCACACAAGGATATAGCGGTACGCTGAAAAACTGCTATGGCGTATGGGAAAACGGTTATACCAGCACGGAAGCAGATCCGCGCGGCATTGAAGCGGACGGTAATCTCGACGGCTTGTATCCTACCCATCTGCGTCAGTCTGATTTCCGCGTGGAAAACATGACGATTGTGAATAATGCAGCTGATAAGGCAGACAACGTAGACCGTATGCAGGATGTGATAAAGATTCGTCGCGGTGCGAAAGCTGCTATCGTCAACGCATTGGTAAAGGGTACGGGCGGTTCAATCGACCTGATTGATATGAGCGATAGCAAGGGTGCAGGTAATGCAGATTCCAGTGTCAGCATTACAAACTCACTGAACCTGACAGGAAAGAAACTGAACGGTACATTGAATACCTTTGCCGAACCGGCAGGCAACACAGGTACGGACGTTTCTCTGTTCACCTGGACGGGATATAATTTCTCCTCCCTCTGATTCTTGACTGCTCGAAGTCTGTTTTTCAGAAAGACATGAGAGGTGTGTCATAACTTAATAAGGTTACGATTGAGGTACCTTTGAGTTATGGCACATCTTTTTTATATTTGGTTTCTCCTTGTCAATTCCTCTGTTATTAGCAATTATTTCGTATATTATATAATCGGTCTGATTTTCTTTTTCGTATATTTGTTCCTTGTTATCCTATGATAAATAAAATATGCAAACAGACTACGAGCGGTATATTAAGATGTCTTCTCTAGCCCAAATTGGATGGTGGGAAGCGGATTTTGCGGCAGGGCATTATTTGTGTTCGGATTTTCTATGTGAACTCCTCGGATTGGAGGGGGATACCATTTCTTTTCAAGATTTCCAAAAGTTGATACGTGAAGATTATCGTGAGCAAATTATTCAGGAATTTCGTGCAAATGCGAATATTCATCGGAACTTTTATGAACAGACTTTTCCCATCCGTTCCCGGTATGGTGAGATTTGGTTGCATACCCGCCTGGCTCATCGTGAGAAAGGTACGGGAACCAATGGCGGTGATAAATCCTTCGGTGTCATTCAACGGGTGGAAGCCCCTAAGGAGTCAGAACAAAGAGATGCTTTGAGAAGGGTGAACAGTCTGCTTCGTCGTCAGAGTTTTATCTCCCAGTCTTTGCTCCGTTTCCTTCACGATGAAGAAGTAGACTCTTGTGTCATGGAGATATTGAACGACATTCTGAATCTTTACTACGGGGAAGGTCGTGTCTATATTTTCGAATATGACGAAAATCACACTCACCAGAGTTGTATATACGAGGTCGTTTCCGAAGGGGTATCGTCGGAAAAAGGCAGTCAGCAGAATCTTCCTATTGACCAGGCAAAATGGTGGAGCAAGCAGATTCTTTCCGGTACGCCTATTCTGTTGAATTCGTTGAACCAGTTGCCAGAGGAAGCGGAAGACGAATATCGTTTCCTCAATGCACAAGGCATCTTGTCAATCATGGTGACTCCTTTAAGGGCGGGCGACCATATTTGGGGATATATGGGCATTGATTTGGTGGACCGTACCCGAATGTGGACTAACGAGGATTACCAATGGTTTAGTTCGTTGGCAAATGTCATCAGCATTTGCATAGAGTTGCGCAAAACGAAGGATGAGGCTGTGCGTGAACGTACTTTCCTCAGCAATTTGTTCCGCTATATGCCTTTGGGGTATGTGCGGA
>ERZ791800.533-NODE-533-length-31279-cov-5.420734_pt1 | contig 31279 bp, 28 predicted proteins | sample MGYA00510310_ERZ791800 | MGnify/ENA primary metagenome ERZ791800 (study PRJEB30046, sample SAMN00791954) | human gut metagenome | study: EMG produced TPA metagenomics assembly of the A metagenome-wide association study of gut microbiota in type 2... | reverse complement strand
CCCCCCCCATCATTTTCTCAGCATTGGCTTCCCAAAGCAGCTGCTGCAAAATATCTGCTGTTCCGTCTGTTGAACCATCGTTCACAATGCTGACGAGCACTCGATAGCTTGTTTTTTGTTTCAATATTGAATCAAGACATTGCCTGACGTACTTTTCAACATTATAGCAGGGGACTATAATCTGTAAATCGTAGTCAATTGCCACTTTATTGTTTGCCCAGCAGACACCAATTGGTTTAGGGCTGTAGTTTTGTAAGATTTCACGCGCCGCACTCGGTGACATCTTTGTCTGCATCGGCAAAAGTTTTCCTACTGTCCCAATAATTTTCTTTACTTCGTTTTCCATACATTTTCACTTTCCATGTATAAAACTCTTGAATTTCTTCTTTAAATCAATTATCTCAGACGTCAAAGAAGGTCCAAGCAACTGTTGTAATTTTGTTTTTGCCTTACTGTATGAAGATTGCCAGCTTGCCGTATACCAGTGTATTGACCGGGTATTGGGTGTAATATCAAGTTTTCCTGTTTTGTAATCCATTGGGCAGAAATATTCCGGCGGATAAATTGTAACACCTTCTATCTGTTCAATTTCTCCGTTTCCGACCCAGCCATAGCTTTTCAGAATTTTGCTTGTATGGGTCACAACCGTTTCTGTAGTATTTCCTTCAATAAAAAAATGGATTTTCTCATAGTAGTCCAAAATTTCTTTATATAGGCCGAGGCCGGGGTTTGCACCCAGGCCGAGGCCGGGGGCGCATTTATTGTCTGTTTCACAGCCCATAAATGCGCCCTTCGCAATAATGTCGCTCATGTCTTTGATTACCTCAACATCTGTATCAAAATACAGCCCACCCTCATGGTACAAAATCCAGAATCTTGCATAATCACTTACAAAAGCCCACTTCTTTGCTGCATAGGCTTCTTTCACATAGTCACAGCAATTGACATCGAAATTACACTCATTCCATTCTTTAATTTCGTATTCAGGAAAGAACTTTCTCCATGACTCTATACACTTTTTTGCATCATCCGGGAGTTGATTACCTCCAAACCAGCAGTAATGAACAACTTTAGGAATCATATTATTCTCCATTCAAAAATTACATATGATTAAAATAGTAATTATATGGTAATGCCATATACCAGTCATTTTGAGTCATTCCCCAAATAGTTATTGCTGTATACATTGTCACGAATACAGTGGCAAATACCAGTCTTGTTTTTTTATTCTCTACATTTAATAAAAATGCCGGAATATAGATAACTTCAAAAAACATGAAGTAATACTGCACACGCCAAGCAAGCGGTATTGTTATTGATAAAACAGCTGTACACCATGGTAAAATCTGAAAACTCATCATCTGTTGAAATCGTTCAGATACATTCTTTTTCTTATACGCAATGTACCCATAAGAAATTAGCGAAACCACCGTTGTAAACAAAATCGTGGATGTTGTCGCTTGCGCCTCATATTCAACAGAAGTCAAGAAATATTTATATCTAGTAAAACTCAAAAGAGTAGATACAAGATTAAATATGATTGTTCCTCCTGCCAAGCACCCAACAACAATTATACATGCTTTTTTTAAATCAATTTTTATGTATCTGATAAAATAAGCGGGTATTACAAGTAAAGCCGAATAATGAAACAGCGATGCAATTATAACTGCAACCAAATACTTTTTTAGTTCTCCATTTTGTATATATTTATATGCAAATACTGTTATTGCGACAGCTATATACTGCCTTAATCCATTGAACGAATCAAAATAAATTCCCGACACAAAAAACAAATAAACTGATAGAGCTGGATTTGGAGATTGCTGCCATATAGCAATATAACAAAAGCCACATATGATAATCGCAATCACACCATATGTCATAAAATATTGTCCGGGCCATATTTCCCCACACAATTTTAGTAAAAGCCAATATCCACTTTCAATACTTTTAATCTTAGTAAATGCTGTAGCCGAACTACCAGTCCGTTCTGCCAACTTCATCATTCTAAGATACATCAAATAATCAGCGCCATTGTTGTATCGTAGCGTTGCAACAGTTACAGGAATCGCAATTGCCATAATCAAAACAACTACGCGTTGATTCCTTTTCACATGCTTAGCTAACCATATTAATAATGTCGTTGCAGCAATCATAGGTATGTATACCACCATAGTCAGTCATCACCTCCTCAAGCAACAGGATGTTTCTTTTTATATATATGGTAAAAAAGCACGTACACCGGGAAAGACCATGCAAATAAACTAAGTTGAATTTTTCTCACTTTAGATATATATTCACAGTTCCAAATCTTTCCCATGTTCTTTTTTGCAAACTTCTGAACTTCTTTCCTTGTGCTAATATCTTCATATCCAGCAACAATCATCATATTGATAAAAACAACTTCCCATGTAATTCTCGCAGTTGCTATATTGGGAACTTTTTCACCGTATTTTGAATGTATATAATCATATTCCTCATGGATTGCGTCATTCAAATCATACGTTCGTTCAGAAAAAGAACTATGTCCGATTGACCCAACTCGTTTTCTATAATAATATCTTGGAGTTGTATCAAATACTATTTTTTTGCATTGATCAATCAGCTTATATGTCGTAAATTGATCTTCAAACAGCTTTCCCTCTGGGCACCGAACAGATTTCCAAAGCGAGATACTATATAATTTTCCGCACACACACGGTGTCAGATAATCATTGAATAAAAAGCAATCCAATGCTTTTTCTTTGGTATATACAAAAATTTTTCCACCATGCGGATTCGTTGATTTTGTTCCATCTTCAAAAAAGCTCTCTAATACAGTTACTGCCATTTCTGCGCCATACTGTATAATTTCATTGTGGAGTGCTTCAATCATATCCTCTTTCAGATAATCATCGCTGTCTACGAACGTAATGTATTCACCTGTTGCAATATCAATCGCCGAATTTCTTGCGCCGGAGAGTCCCTTGTTTTTTTGGTGAATCACTTTAACACGAGCATCTTTTTCAGCATATATCTCACACATTTCGCCGCATCGATCTGGTGATCCATCATCCACCAGTATGATTTCCAAATTTGAATATGTCTGCTTCAAAATACTTTGCACGCATTCATCTAGATATGCCTCAACTTTATAAATCGGGATAATAACAGTAATCAGCGGATTATTTTTACTCTGCATTATATTTTTCCTTCCTTAGCAATAAAACTCCATCACTTGTTCCTTTTGCCATACTTTTTATGTAATCTATTTTATGATCAAACAACAACAGCACTTTAGCCCATTTATATAGATACACAAAAAAAATCCTCGTTTTTTTATATCTTTTCCAGCACCAAATCAACTGCCTTGCCTGCATATAATACCGATACGGCGAAGCAATGCCATATTTAAATCCGAGACAGTTTCTTGTTTCAGCCGGATGGTGATTTATAACCGCTTTTCCACATTCAATCACTAAATATCCATTTTCATGAGATTTAAAGCAATAATCCATATCCAATCCATCGACAAAAAGCTCTTCAAAAAATCCATTCTGCTTTTCGAATATCTCTATATTAATTAGCCAGCCCGATGTCATAGACCAATCAACATTTTTATATCCACTATATGGGACGGCATTCGACCGATCAAACACATGGACAGGCGTAAACAATGCTACTTGTTTTCCTTTATAATCCTCTATTGCCTTTTTATATTCTGTCACAATATCAGACCCAAGTTTGCTATCCGCATCAAACAATAATGCCCAATCACACCCACTCTCTTCTAAGAGTTTTATACCAATGTTCAATGCCTTACATAAGCCCATGTTTTCCTGTTTAGAAAAATACTGTATCTTGCTTTTATCATTAATAAGCAATTCCACAATTTTTTCATTGTTCTGTGCCGAATTGTCAACAATAACCGCACGATCAACATTTGGGATGTATGAATTTATATTTTTTATTTCATCCTCTGTAGGATTATATAAAACCACAACCGAACCTATCACCTTGTCACTTCCTCAAACAATTTTTCTGTTTCTCTTGTCATTCTTTGAACGTCAAATTTTTTATAGACTGTTTTTAAACCTTCGTCTATCAATTTACTCTTCAAGCTATTGTTCAAATATAATTTTAGGACTGCTGTACTTGCTCCAACCACGTCATCCATCTCTACAAGCAAACCATTTTCTCCATCACAAATAATATTTGGAATAGCATCTACTCTACTCGCTACAATCGGTTTTCTTGCCATCATGTACTCAGGTAAAACCAAACCAAAACCCTCCCAACGGCTCAGTAAGCATGCAACATCAAAAAGCTCTACATAACTCATCGGATTATCAACCCAGCCCGTAATGTGTAGACTATCCAAAAAGTCATTATCCTTTGCATACTTTTTAATTTCAGCTTCCTGATCTCCGTTTCCAACAATAATAAAGTGTGCATTTGAAACTTTATCTTTCACATGCTTTGCCATCTTAATAAAAATATCTGGCGCTTTCTGCGGACTTATTCTTCCAACCATACCAACAACAAACGCGTCTTCTGGTATATTCAGGTCTTTTCTCTTAACTGTGCCGTGAATCCCATTTTCATAGGCTTCAATATCTACTCCATTAAAAATGACCTGCAACTTATCTTCTCTGCAGATTTTTTTATCCAATGCAGACTGTTTTTCTGCATCTGAAATGCAAATGATTTTATCACAAAACGGTGCAGCTATTTTCTCAATAGCTGTGTACATTGCTTTTTTCTTTGCAGAGCATCGCATGTTAAATGCCCACCCATGCGGGTTATATAGACAGTGATTTTTGAGGCCAATATCTGCAACGCGAGCAATTGCTCCTGCCTTACTGGAATGAGCATAAACAATATCAGGATTATATCTCTTTATCAGTCTTCTAACTTCTCCAATTGCTTTTAAATCGTTACTTCCAATAGCTCTATCCATCTTCACTTGCTCAAAAAAATCAACCAAGTTCTTGTAATCTTCCTCACGGAAATCCTGTGAGCAAACCAGTATATTCTCAAATTTTTCCTTATCCAAATATTTGAGAAGCATTCGGATGTAGCGATCCACGCCACCTGCAGCCTGTGCTATGTGCAATATTCTGATTTTATCCTTCCTCATCTCCAAATACCCCTCGTCATTTTCCTTTCCGCAAATCCATGTACACATCCCGAAGGATAGTATTTCTTGCAAATCTTATTCTTTTACTCCCCTCAACTTACTTCATAGCACAACAACAAGCCTGTATACAGATTGTGGTAACAATCTATACGCAGGCTTGTCCTCGTACCTCCTTATTCTGTTTTCTGCTCTATCAGCTTTCGCTGTGGTGGGTTAAGTATAGAGCGCAACCAGAAGCCATTAACCCCTGAAAACACGCTGGCCGTAACGCACCATGACAGGCAGAAACAGGTTGAGGTGAAAAGGTCAAGCCGCGTAAACCCGCATGAAATCAGGCTTTTCTCTGGTTGTCCATATTATTTCACACTCCCCTTTACTTGTAACAACGTCCAATCCCCATACATTCGATTTTTGGGTCATTCCAGCCAACACAAATAGCGGATAGGCTCGTGCACCTGTCCGCTGGCTGTCACCCCACCCTCATGGTCGAGATTTCTTCCTGTGCGGCATTTCTACCACCCAAAAAGATCAGTCGTTCATTCTTCGGGTAAGAAAATATGAACTTCGGGTTGCGGAGCCTTTCATTCTCTGCCGTACCCTTGTCCCTATTATGACAGCCGCGTATTATATCTCTAGCCCCAGTACCGGCAACTGCAACTTTATAGTCTTTTTTCATAATCCCATATCCTCCTGAAACCTTTACATCAACAATGTATGTAAAGCTCATAATAAGCCATACGACAACAAGCCTGTATACAGATTGCAGCCACAATCCATACGCAGGCCTGTCTTTTTATTCTCCATGCCCCAGCAGGCACACCTTGAAGGTCTTAAAAATGATTTTCCAATCTACCCAGAAGCTGCGCTCCTTGACATACTTCACATCCAAATCCATCCACTCCTCAAAAGAGAGGTCGTTGCGGTGCGGCGCGATCTGCCAATAGCAGCTCAGGCCCGGCGTCACATACAAACGCTGCTTCTCATAATCCCCATACTGCTCCACCTCGCGTGGCAGGGCAGGCCGCGGGCCAACGATGCTCATATCGCCCTTCAGGATGTTCCAAAGCTGCGGCAGCTCATCAATACTGGTTTTGCGGATAAACTTGCCCACACGGGTAATTCGCGGGTCGTCCTTGATCTTGAACACAGGACCATCCATCTCGTTCTGATCCAGCAGGTCATCCAGCTTTGCCTCTGCGTTGGGGCACATGGAGCGGAACTTATAGAACTTGAAGGGTTTGCCATCTCGTCCAATGCGTTCCTGCGAAAAAACAGGCCCGGCAGAAGGGTCATCTACCACGATAGCGATAGCTGTCACCAGCATCACCGGCGACAACACCACCAGCGCCAGTGCCGATAAGACCACATCCTGCGTCCGGCGTCCGACCCAATATAACCGATGTTCCCGCAGATTCTGCTTTCGGTCGATGACGACCGGCTTCTCAATTCCAACCACACTTGCTGACATTCCGCATACCTCACTTACGATTCGATGTTTTTGCTCTGCCTCACCGCTCATCTCTGCCTGCCAAAATCGCTCGACTACCGCATAAACGGAGCTTTTCGAGCATGACGACCACCAGAGCTTTTATGGACACATCTGAAGTACCTTTTCTCCGGTATTTTGACCAGAGGCATTTCAGATTCAATGTGTCATTCCATCAACACTTTTGAAATCGCGATCTCTTTTTTCATCTTTCAGTTTCGCACAATTTCAATAGACTCCTGCACGCACTCTGCAAAAGTCAAACCCTTTTACTTTGAGGTTTCATTCTGTTTTTATCGTTTTTCTGAGCTTTTTTCTTTCAGAACCACAACCCCTGCCTATTTTCATATTATGATTTATTCCTCGACCAATTTTATCATAATTTTACCATTACTTCAATAGTTTTCCTCTTAATCATATATCCTTTCTATAGCCGCCGATTTGTCACCCTCTTTGCCTTGTTCTATTTTTGTTCTACAAAGTTGAATTGCTATAAATGATTTTTTGAACAGCTTTTGTCTAACAGCCACCATCTAAGCTTGCAATAGATCCAGAATTATAAATAAGCGGCAAAGAGCGTTTTTATCTTTTACAGACACTCCCAATATTAGAAGCCACTATCGAACAACAAAGCCGCTTTCTGTGCCTCACAGCACAAAAAGCGGCTTTGTTACGTCCTTATTCAGACTTGTAGAGCATTATTCCGGCAGATCCTCTTCGTTCTCGAGGCTGTGCCAGACGTTCTGAACGTCATCGTTATCCTCGAGGGCATCCAGCAGCTTGCCCATCAGCTTGAGCTGATCGGGGTCGGTCAGACGGGTGGTGGTCATGGGGACCATGGCCAGATCGTCGGAGAGGATCTCGTAGCCCTTCTCCTCCATTGCCTTGACGACAGCGGAGTAGTTCTCGGGGTCGGTGGTGATCTCAGCGGCATCTTCGCCTGCATCGAAATCCTCAGCACCGGCATCCAGCGCGTCCATCATAGCCTCGTCGGCATCCTTGTCTTCCAGAGAAATATCGATGACGCCCTTCTGGCTGAACAGGAAGCCCACGCAGCCCATAGCGCCCAGGTTGCCGCCGTTCTTATCGAAGTAGTGGCGCAGGTCAGCAGCGGTACGGTTGCGGTTGTCGGTCAGAGTCTCGACCATGACCGCAACGCCGCCGGGGCCGTAACCCTCGTAGGTGATTGCCTCATACTCGGTCTTATCGCCGCCCTCGGCCTTCTTGATGATACGCTGGATGTTATCGTTCGGCACGCTCATACGCTTTGCCTTGGAGATCAGGTCAGCCAGCTTGCTGTTGGAAGCGGGGTTGGGGCCGCCGGTACGGACCGCAACGCTGATCTCGCGGCCGATCTTGGTAAAGACCTTTGCCTTTGCGCCGTCAGTCTTCTCCTTCTTGCGCTTGATATTGTTCCATTTGCTATGTCCAGACATGGGAAAGAGCCTCCTGTATTTTATCAGTGATCTCCGCCTGCGGGCAGACGGGCTGTGGTCGCCCGCATTGTGGCAGCACACAAAATCTAACTCTATTATTTTATCACAACAGCCACCGGCGTTCAAGCCTTGTACCGATGGTTTTCCGGTTTATTCTGCCAAAAACTACGTTTTACAGCAGACGAAGTGCCTTGGGATAATGGTTTTTGACCCTGCCGCCGGATACCTTGCCACCTCCCAGCGGCCAGCCGTCCACCGTCACACAGCACCATCCATCGGCAGCGGTGTGAGCTTCTATCTCCCGGCCAGAGAGATATTCCACGGTTCGGGAGTCGGCGAGGGTCAGTTCCTCACGGTTCTGGCAGAGCGCGCCGAAAGCCGTGAACAGATGATGTTCCGGCACGAAGCGCCCCTTTTGCACACTGCCCACGAAGACGCCTGCACGCAAAACGTGAAGATTCGTCTGAGGGAAAGCCGCCGGCAGCAGAACGCCGCCGCCATGTACCACGGCAGGGCGCTTTGCCAGCTCCGGGAAATATTCCTCCGCAAATTCCCGCCATGCAGCGAGGCTCTGGGCGGGCGATGCATCCCCTGCCCCAGCGTCCCGGCTGCGGGAACTGCGGCCCTGCACAGCCTCTCGGCAAGCCCGGCTGTTCTCCCGCCGGGCGCTGCGGGCATCCGCAGGCTTTGCAGCCTTCTGTGGTTTGCTGCCCTTGGCCTTTTTGCCTGCTTCGGCGGCAGCGGCCAGCCAGAGCTGCTCTTCGGGGGTGTACTCGCCGGGAGCCGGCAGAGTTCGGGGCGTACCGGCTTTGACGAGCCGGGCCATGAAGTGGCCCTCACCGCCCTGACAGGGCCAGATGCGGCGCACCTTGCTCACATCCAGCGGCAGACCACCGGTGCGGTTGGCCTCACCCTCACTGCCGAAGGGATAGTCCACATTGCCCAGCACATCGGCCAGCGTGAACTCCGGGTGGCGCTGCAGAAATGCGGTCACCTGTCCCTCGTCCTCTTCCGGCGCGAAGGTGCAGGTGGAGTAGACCAGTTCGCCGCCCGGCGCGAGGGCCGCAGCGGCGCTGTCGAGGATGTCCGCGCCCAGCTCTGCACACTGCTTCACCAGCGCTTCGCAGTGCTGGGCCAGCGCGGCAGGCTCTTTACGAAACATCCCCTCACCGGAGCAGGGCGCATCCACCAGAACGCGGTCGAAGAACTCCGGCAGCGCCGCCGCGATGCGGGCGGGCGTCTCGTTTAGCACGACGGCGTTGGACACGCCCATCCGCTCGAGGTTGCTCTTCAAAATCTCTGCACGGGCCGCGACATATTCGTTGCTCACCAGCAGGCCCTGCCCCTGCAGAGCGGCGGCGAGCTGGCTGCTCTTACCGCCGGGGGCAGCACATAGATCCAGCACCCGCATCCCGGGCTTGACGCCCAGCAGCGGAGCTGCCGACGAGGCCGATGGCTCCTGCGAGTAGAAGACGCCTGCGTGATGGTAGGGATGGCGGCCCGGCTTGAAGTCGGGCTGTTCCACCACGAACGCCGCCTTGCAGAAGGGCGAGGGCCGCAGCGGGAAGTCTGCCCGGGCCGCAAATTCTTCCGGCGTAGTGCGGAGGGCAGAGACGGTCACGCCGCGGGCCGCTGTCTCCTGCGGGGCAGCGTAGAGCGTATCGTATCGCTCACCCAGAAGGGCGCGTTCCCGGGCTTCAAAATATTCGGCAGACATTTTTATGAGACCTCCTTCGGGCTGCGGTGCATAAAGCCGCCGCAGCCGGTCAAACTATGGGCAGGGAGTACAGAACACCTCCCGAAATCGAAAGGAGCGACGATACGATGGAAAATCGCAGCGAGAACCGCAGCACCAACTGCAAGAACCAGACTCAGAACCGCACCACCAATTCCAGCCAGAACTCTGCTACCAACGAGCACAAGCACCCCAACCAGTACACCAAGGGTGCCGACGACGAGGGCGGCAAGAACTCGGCTCACAACTCCGCCCGCAACAGCCGCTGAGCCTCTGCGCTGAGCGCCGCCCCGCCCGAACGGACCATCCGGCGGGACAACAAAAAGCCCACTGCTCTCTTTGCACTGTTTCCCAGTGCGGAAAGCAGTGGGCTTTCGCGTGTTCCGGTTATTTTTCGTTGGGGTCGAACGACTGCCACAGCGTCTCGAACAGCTCATGCACCCGGCTCAGCTGGCCGTTCAGATATAGCCAGCCCAGCAGGCACTCGAAGCCGGTAGACGCGCGGTACTCCTCCGGGGAGGCGTGTTTGGCCACACTGGCCTTGCTGGCGTTGCGGCCCCGCTTGAAGACAGCCAGCTCGTCCTCGGTGAAAAGCGGCTCCAACAGCTGCTCTTCCCGGAACTGTGCCCGGGCCGAGACGTATTTGACCTTTTCGGCGTTGAGCTTTCCCGCCGACAGACGGTGGTGCTCCACCAGCCGCTGCCGCACCAGAAGTTCCAGTACACTGTCGCCCACGAAGGCCAGTGCCAGCGGGCTCAGCTCCCGGGAGTCGATTTTTTCGGGTTCGTTCATAGGATACCTCTTAAAGCTTCTTCTTTGCTCAACCTCTCAGTCTCGCATTCGCTCGACAGCTCCCCTACCGAGGGAGCCTCTGGCGAAGAGGGAAAGCCTCACGAAATGCCAAGGCCTCTCCTCGTTAGGAGCAACAACGACGACCGCCGCCAGTGGCGGAAACAGGGAGTCGCTGTTGGGGCCGCGGCCAGCAAGACGCAAGCAAAGCGCTGCGGATGCTGGGTGCCGCAACCCGGGCAGTGGCATTGCGAAGCAATGACGGAAAGGTTTATCCCGCAAAAGCCCTTGCTTAGAAAATATAATCGAACTGATACTCGCCGATGAGGATGGTATCGTTCTCCTGCACGCCCTTCTGCACCAGAGCGTCCAGAATGCCGCTCTCGCCCAGCTGGCGCTGGAAATACTGCAGGCTCTCGTAGTCGTCCACGTTGCTGCCCGCGAGGATATACTCCAGCCAGGGTGCATCCACGCTCCAGACATGAGCCTCCATCCGCTTGATGGTGAACTCGCGGCCGCCGGCCTTTGCCTCGGGCTTCTTGTACTCGGGGGCAAACACGGGGACGGCGGGAATGTCCTTCAGGCGGTTGTAGACCAGACCCGGAAGCTCCCTGACACCCTGCATGGTGGCGGCAGAGATGGGGACGAAAGTCAGGCCCTTTTCCTCCACATACTTGCGGAAGGTGTCGATCTGCTCCTCGGTGGCGAGGTCACACTTGTTGCCCACCACGATCTGGGGACGCTCGGCCAGAGCCGGGCTGAACTTTGCCAGCTCCTCGTTGATCTGCTCGAAGTCCTCGATGGGGTCGCGGCACTCGCTGCCGGAGACGTCCACGACGTGCAGCAGCAGACGGCAGCGCTCCACATGGCGGAGGAAATCGTGGCCCAGGCCGATGCCCTCGCTGGCCCCCTCGATGAGGCCGGGGATGTCGGCGCAGACGAAGCTTGCGCCCTCACCCACCGACACGACGCCCAGCGTCGGCACCAGCGTGGTGAAGTGGTAGTTTGCAATTTTCGGCTTTGCGGCGCTGATGGTAGAGATGAGGGTGGACTTGCCCACGTTGGGGAAGCCGATGAGGCCCACATCCGCGATGAGCTTCAGCTCGAGGGTCACCTGAATATCCTCGCCGGGCATACCGGGCTTTGCAAACTTGGGGATCTGGCGGGTGGGGGTGGCAAAGTGTGCATTGCCGTAGCCGCCGCGTCCTCCCTTGGCGATGGTAACGGGGGTGTGGTCGGACAGGTCAGCGATGACAAGGCCGCTCTCTGCGTCCTTGATGACCGTCCCCAGAGGCACCTTGATGACGAGATTCTCGGCATTCTTGCCGTGGCAGAGGCTTGCGCCGCCCTTGCCGCCCTCGTCGGCGGTGTACTTGCGCTTATAACGGAAGTCCATCAGAGTGGTGAGGTGGTCGTCCACGACGAAGATGATGTCGCCGCCCCGGCCGCCGTCGCCGCCGTCCGGGCCGCCAGCGGCCACGAACTTCTCACGATGGAAGCTCACTGCGCCGTCGCCGCCCTTGCCGGCATGGAGCCAGATGGTGGCGATGTCGATAAAATTGGTTTGTGCTGCCATACAGGCCCTCCTGTTCTCAGAAAAAATTCTTCTCAGCGCTTATTCTCTGCGCTTTTATTTGAAAATAACCTCTCAGTCCGCGCTTTGGCGCGTCCAGCTCCCCTAACGAGGGGAGCCTGATCGAGGAAGAAGAAATTCATCAAAAAGAGCCGGGCCACGAGGGTCCGGCTCTCTGTGTTGCAGATTTTAGAAAGAAGTTACTGCTTGACGCTGCACTTCTTGCCGCTCTTGCCCACGCGCTCGAAACGAACGGTGCCATCGACCAGAGCAAACAGGGTATCATCGCTGCCCTTGCCGACATTCTCACCCGGCTGGATGTGAGTGCCGCGCTGACGAACGAGGATGTTGCCGGCCAGAACGAACTGACCATCTGCACGCTTGGTGCCCAGACGCTGAGCCGCAGAATCACGGCCGTTCTTGGTGCTGCCTACGCCCTTTTTATGTGCCATTGTAATATACCTCCTACTTAGCCGTTGATCGCAGTGATCTCAACCTTGGTGAAGGGCTGACGATGGCCCATGCGGCGAGCACTGTGCTTCTTTGCGCGATAGGTGATGATGTTCAGCTTCTTGCCCTTGCCATTCTTGATGACCTTGGCAGAAACGGAAGCGCCCTCAACAACAGGAGCGCCAACCTTGACCGAACCCTCCTCGCCAATAGCGAGAACCTGATCAAACTTCACTTCGGAGTCGGCCTCAACGTCCAGCTTTTCGATGTAGACGATGTCGCCCTGCTCCACGCGGTACTGCTTACCGCCGGTAACAATGATTGCGTACATTTTGTTCATTCCTTTTCGTTGTACTCGCTGGTCGTAAAGGCAGGCCCTCACAGGGGCCATTTGAAGCGCCCACACCAAGCGGCTAGAATAGTATAGCAAAAAAATGTGCGGATTTCAAGAGGAAAATCCCGCTTTTGCGAAAATATTTTCAGTTTTTCTCTGCCAGTTTCTCTTTGAGCTGCTGCTTCACCCGCTCGTTATAGGCATTCGTGCGCTCGAGGAAGAGCTTGCGGGGGCTGGAAGCCACCAGCTCTTCCCTCTCCACCGTAAATTCCGGCTCTGCCTTGCGCACCTTCGCCAGCAGACTGCGGTTCTCTGCCGTCAGGGCCAGCGTCATCATGAGAGGCTTGGACTTATATTTCCGGGTCAGGAAAATTTCCAGTGCCACACCGCCCACGACGGCCGCAGCCGCCACCAGCTGGGAAGCGCGCAGGCCGAGCGACGGCACCAGCAGCAGACTGTCGGTGCGGAGAGATTCGATCCAGAAGCGGCCTGCGCCGTACCAGACAAGGTAGCGCAGGGCAATGTCGCCGTTGAACTTCCGCTTTCTGATGTATGCCGCCAGCAGGGCCAGACCCACGAAACACCAGATGCTCTCGTAGAGGAAGGTGGGGTGGACGGGCATGGCGGGGTCGATGGTGACGCCCTTCGGCACCGTGACGGTGCTTCCCATCAGGTATTCTTCCGTTGCTTCGCTGAACATGCCCCAGGGCAGGGTGGTGTTGCAGCCGAAAGCCTCCTGATTGAAGAAGTTGCCCCAGCGGCCGCAGCCCTGTCCGATGAGGAAGCCCATGCCGGCCAGGTCGAACATGGGCAGCACCGGCACGCCCCGCCATTTGCAGGCCAGGCCGCCGAACACAAAGGCGCCGATGATGCCGCCGTAGATGGCCAGACCGCCGTCGCGGACGGCCAGCACATCCCAGATGGTATCGTAATTATAGGGTGCCATCGCCACATAATACAGGCGGGCGCTGGCGATGCCCAGCACCACGCCGATGAGGATGACATCCACCATCGAATCGGCGTCGATGCCGAACTCCGTGCAGCGGCGGAACGCAAAGACCAATGCGAGGCAGAGGCCGAAGGCGATGCAGATGCCATACCAATAAATATCAATGTCGCCGATGCTGAAGGCCACCCGGCTCAGCTCAAAGCTGAGGCCGAGACCCGGGAACTGTACCAAATTCGTCATTCTTCCGTCTCCTCTTCTTCCTCGTCCTCAACGGCAGTGCCGTCCGGCTCGATGTGCATCACGGCCATCCGCTCAGGCCGCAGGATGTGCTGCAATGCCGCGTCGGCGTCCTCTGCCGTCAGGCCTGCCAGCATGGTGATCTGCTGGGCCACAGTCTGACCTGCCAGCGCGAAATCTGCCATCTGGCTGGCCGAATCCTCGACGTTTTCCAGATTTTCGATGAGCTGGCCGTATTTTTCGTTCTTGCAGAGGGTGAAGATTTCCCGGTCCACGCCCTCTTTGCGCACCCGCTCGATCTCGTCCAGTAGAAGCTGCCGGACGGTGTCGGGCTGGTCGCTCTCGCCGGTGAAGAGGATGCAGCAGCATCCGTCCACCCGCAGCACCTCACCGCCGAAGCCCGGGTTGGTCAGTCCCTCGTCATAGAGGCGGCGGTAGAGCGGCGACATCCCGCCGCAGATACAGCAGAGGATGAGCTCGTACAGCATCTCGCTGCGCAGGTCGCCGAAAGGCAGCGGTTCTTCTTTGAAACCCAGACCGAAGCAGGGCTTTGCGATGGGCATGGCGATGGTCTTTTCGGCCGCCGCCAGCGTCATCGGCTCGGGGCGGAGCAGGCGCTCGACCTTTTCCGCCGGGCGCTCGTCCATCAGGCCGTGGCGGGCGCAGGCCGCCAGGATCTGCTCCATACTGGTGTTGCCTGCTGCGGCCAGCACCATATTGCCCGGCGCATAGAACGCCTTGCAACAGTCGTAGAGCATTTCCGGCGTTATCTCCGCAATGCTCTCCACCGTTCCCGCAATATCGCTGCGGATGGGGTGGCTGTGATACAGACACTCGCACAGGCCGGTGATGAGCCGCCAGTCGGGGCTGTCGTCGTACATCTTTATCTCCTGCCCGATGATGCCCTGCTCTTTGGCGATGGTCTGCTCGGTAAAGTAGGGGTGTCCCACCATGCCCAGCAGCACGTCAAGGCTCTCGTCCAGCTGTTCCGTGGCCGTAAAGAGGTAGCAGGTGCGGTCGAAGGCCGTGAAAGCATTGGCATTCGCGCCAGTCTTGGCGAACTTTGCAAAGGCATCGCCGTCCTCATCCTCGAACATCTTGTGCTCGAGGAAATGGGCCACACCGGCGGGCAGATGCACTTCCCGCTCCCCCAGCCGGAAATCCCGATCGATGGAGCCGAAGCGGGTGGCGTAAATGACATGGGTGCCGGAGTAGCCCGGCATGGGGCGGACGAGTACGGTCAGCCCCGAGGGCAGAACTTTCCACTGGTCAGCGGCGGTGCGTTCCAGCACGCTCTGGGTGTTCTCAGCCATTTCCATTCCCCTCCTCCCGCGTCAGCAGACAGCTCACCGACAGGGTAAACTGCTTCAGAATATCCCGTACATCCTCCCTGGTCACAGCCAGCAGGGCGCGGCGGGCGTCGTCCGGCGTCTGCACCGGGCCGCCCCGCAGCACTTCCATATAGTACCATGTCTCGATGCCGCCCAGCGTATCCTCCAGGCCGTTCATCCCGGCCAGCAGGCCCCGGCGGCAGTCTTCCAGCTCTTCGTCGGTGATAGGGCCGTCGCAGAGATCCGCCAGCTCTTTGAGCACCGCCTGCTCAGCGCGGGCCGCGTCGGCGTGCTCGACGCCGCTGTTGACGGCCATGCTGCCCGTGAAACTCTGGAAGGACGACGAGCAGTAGTAGCACAGATGGTCGCGCTCCCGGACGTTCAGGAAAAGGCGGCTGGTCACACTGCCGCCGTAGAGAGCCATCGCCAGCCGGACAGCAGCCAGCTGTTCAGGCTGCATGGACCGGCCCAGCGTGAACAGCATACAGAGCTTGGCCTGCGTGGTGTCGAAGTGCTCCACCTTCCGCACCGGCTCCCGCCGGGGCATGGCGATATTCTCCGCCCGGGGCAGCGGGGCGCGGTCGATGGCCGAAAGCTCCGCCAGAAGAGCTTCCTTCACGGCGGTGGTGCTGGCCTCGTCGCAGCCCAGCACGATGAGCTCGATGTTCGCCGTCCGCAGCATCTCATCATATGCCTCGGTCAACGCTTCGGGCGTCAGGCCGTCCACTTCTTCTAAGTAGCCCTCCTGCCGGACACCGGCGGGGCTGTCTCCGAAGAACTCGCGGTTGGCCTGCCGCTGGCAGTAAAGGCGCTTGTCGTTCACTTCGTCTTCCAGCGCCTTCTTCAGCATCTGCTTTTCGATGCCCACGGCCTCGGGGTCGAATGTGCTGCCCACAAAATAGGGGTGGAACGCCGTGCCGAGGGCCAGTGCGGCGTACTCCTGCGTCAGCTTCTCCCCTTCCAGTGCGAACTGGTCTTTGATGCCGGTGATGCTGACGCAGAGGTTGTGGCTGCAGCCCATGGGACGGGCGTCCACGGTCAGGTCGGCGCCGTAGAGGCGGGCCAGCTTTTTGGTCATCTGGGTCATGTCGGGGCAGTCGGCATAGCCCCGCTCCATCACCAGCGGCAGCAGCGCGTGGGCCGTGGCCGTCTCGCGGCGGGCCGGGAACGCGAAGTGGATGCTGATGCGGCAGCGGTTGAATTTCTGCGCGGCGTCATACGAGAGGTGGACGCCGGGCGCGATTTGGAATCGTCTCAATGTTCTATCGTCCTTTTGTATTATTTGGTTTGTTCCAGCGCCAGATACTCTTCCAGCGAGAGGCCGGAGGCGCGGATGGCGAGGGCGTTGTCCCTGCCCACATACCGCCAGTGCCACGGCTCAAACACCATGCCGGTAGCGGCCTGACGCTCCTGCGGCCAACGCAGGATGAAGCCGTGCTCTGCGGCATAGGCTTCCAGCCACTCATAGGCACGGATGTCGGCGAAACCGGTGTCCTTCTCCATGCTATCTGCCGCGAGGATGTCGGCACCGTAGCCGGTGGCATATTCGCTGGCCTCCGGCGCAGGCTGGACGGTCGCAGCCCTGGCAGTGGCCTCTTCCTCCGAGCAGCCGGACTCCCGGTAGCTCTGGACAGCAGCCTCATAGGCGCTCTGGCGGGCGGCGGCATCCCGATACCCTGCCGTCAGCACCAGCTCTATCTCATCCTGCTTTGCGGCCTCGGCCATTTCGCGGTAGGCTGCGGCAGCCTCGGCTTCCAGCGAAACGCCGGTGGCATCATCGGCCACGGCCAGCTCCGGCGTCGGCTCTTCCGTCAAGGGAAGGTTTGCATTCACCAGCATGAGGCGCTTATCCGAAAGGTCCGTCTCCGCGCCGCCCTCATACTCCCGGGCCTCGAAGGCCGTCGGCGGTGCGATGAGGGCATAGGCCCTGGGCAGCAGCCAGAGGATGCCGCCGGTCATCACAGCCATGACCGCACCGCAGCTGAGCAGAAAGACCGTCCAGTTGCGCACGAGGCGGATACGGTGTCTCCGGCGGCGTTCTTTCGGCGACAGAGCGCGGCGGGGTACGGGTCGATTTTGCTCCATGATGCAGCTTCCTTCCTGTTTTTGACGTTCGCCCTGAATACAGGCACATAATAATATTATACACCCCTTTTATCTGGGTGTAAACGGCAGGGGCTGTAAAAAAATTGTGTACGCAAAAAGCCGCCGCACCGGCGCAGGACGCACGGCACGGCGGCTTTGAAGCCACGTCTTACTCGAACAGCATATCGTGGATGGCGCTGACAGCCTTGTCAGCGTCCTCACGGTCGATGATGCAGGAGATCTTGATCTCACTGGTGGAGATCATCTTGATGTTGATGTTGTTGTTGGACAGAGCCTCGAACATCTTGGAGGCCACGCCGCTGTGGCTCTGCATACCGGCGCCCACGATGGACACCTTGGCGCAGGTCTCGTCGCAGGTGACCTGGTCGAACTTTGCGCTCTCGCGCAGGACGCGCAGAGCAGTCTCAGCTTCGCTCTCAGCGCAGGTGAAGCTGATGTCCTTCTTGCCGTCGCGGCCGGTGGACTGCAGGATGATGTCCACGTTGATATTCTTCTGGGCCAGCAGGCCGAAGATCTTGAAGCTGGTACCCGGCTCATCGGGAACATTCAGGATCGTAATAACAGCAACGTCGGTGTCCTTTGCGACACCCTTGATCAGCATACCTTCCACGTCTTTTACAACCTCCTTGACGACCGTGCCGGGCACGGGGTTCAGGCTGGAGAGGACCTCCAGCTCCACATTATACTTTTTAGCCAGCTCCACGCTGCGGTTGTTGAGCACCTGTGCGCCGAGGGATGCCAGTTCCAGCATCTCGTCGAAGGTGATCTCATCCAGCTTGCGGGTGTTGCGCACCTTGCGCGGGTCGGCGGTGTAGACGCCCTCCACGTCGGTAAAGATCTGGCAGCGGTCGGCGTGGAGCGCTGCTGCGATGGCGACAGCGCTGGTGTCGGAACCGCCGCGGCCCAGCGTGGTGATGTCGTCCAGCTTGTTCAGGCCCTGGAAGCCTGCCACGACGACGACGCGGTTGCGCTCCAGCTCCGAAGAGATGCGCTCGGTCTCCAGCTTGGTGATGCGGGCCTTGGTGTAGGCACGGTCGGTGCGGAAGCCTGCCTGCCAGCCGGTCAGACTGGTGGCATGGCAGCCCAGCTCGTTCAGAGCCATAGCCAGCAGGGCGATACTGATCTCCTCGCCTGCTGCCAGCAGCATATCCATCTCACGGGCAGAAGGGTTGTGGGTGATCTCTGCTGCCTTTGTGATGAGGTCGTCGGTGGTGTCGCCCTGTGCGGACACTACCACGACCACGTCATTTCCCGCGTTGTGGGTGTTGGCCACGATGCGGGCCACGTTGAAGATACGGTCCCGGTCCTTCACCGAAGAACCGCCGAACTTCTGTACGATCAACGCCATATCTTGTCACTCTCCTCTTTTTGCTCCCTCAGTGTGTGAGGGGTACACCGGGCGGAAGCGGTCTTGCACTTCCGGTCCTGTTTATCATTCCACTGTCGCACCGGTGTTGTCGGCATCCAGCCGCAGCAGTGTAAATGCTTCACATCCGTCCAAGCCTTCCAGCAGCTCGAGGCCCTTTTCCAGTTTGGAGTAGAATTTCTCGGCGTTGGCCTTTTCGGCCACAGCCATTACGGTGCTGCCGGCGCCCGAGACGTACACCGCCTTGGCACCGCAGAGCCGCGCCATATCGAAGACTTCCTTCGAGCCGGGCATCAGGGGCATCCGGTAGGGCTGGTGGAGCTTATCCTCGGTGGCAATGGCCAGCAGGTCGTGGCGGCCCTCGCAGAACGCCGCCGGGATGAGGGCCGCACGGGACAGGTTATATACCGCATCCTTGTGGGTGACCTCTTTGGGCAGGGCCGCACGGGCGGCTTCGGTCAGCAGCTTGTAGTCCGGCACGATGGCCGCGAAGCAGAGGCTCTCGTCTACATCCCGTTTGACGGAGTAGACGACGCCGTCTTCGAAAACGCTGCTGGTCAGACCGCCCAGAAGGGCCGGTGCCACGTTGTCCGGGTGGCCCTCGATGGAAGTGGCCAGCGTCAGCAGCTCCTGCGTGTTGAGCACATCGCCCAGCATCCGGTTCGCACCCAGCAGGCCCGCGATGATGCAGGCCGAGGACGAGCCGAGGCCCCGGGCCATCGGGATGGCGTTGGTCTGGACGAGCTTGAGGGGCGGCATGGTCTTGCCGACCTTATCGAACAGACCCTTGGCCGAGCGGTAGACCAGATTGGTCTCGCCGCGGGGGATGCGGGTGCCGTCCGCCGCCGAGATGTCCAGATGGTCGCTCTCTTCGAATGTCACGGTATTGTACAAGGTCACAGCCAGACCCAGCGCATCGAAGCCGGAGCCGATGTTGGCACTGGTGGCCGGGACGGAAACTTTTATCTTCATCGCAGTTCCCTCTTCTCTCACGCTCAGGCGTCCTCAGGCAGGCGGCGGAGCACCAGCTTCACGCTGCCGCCCATGGCCTCTACCTTGCGGGCTGCTTCGGCCAGAGCCTTGCCGTCGGCGCTGTCCACAAAGTAGGAGCAGCCGTCGAAATGCTCTTCCACCACATGGCCCCTGCCGTAGATGGCCTCGGCCACCGCCGGGGCGATGCCTTCCACACGCACATAGTATGCGGCGGGAGCGGGGTCGGTGAGCATTCCTTCCACCGGCTCGGCGGGCTGCCAGAACAGGCTGTCGTGGACCTTGACGCCGTTCTTGAGGGCGTCCACCACGTCGGCCACGACAGCACTGGCGGTGGGCAGCTTGCCCGCGCCCTTGCCGTAGAAGACCACGTCGCCCAGCATATCGCCCTTGACGAGGACGGCATTGAAGACGTCATCGACACCGGCCAGCTGGTTTGCCTTCGGCACGAGGCAGGGTTCGACACCGGCGGCAACGCTGCCGTCCTCGCCCCGCTTCATCCAGGCGATGAGCTTGATGATGCAGCCCAGCTTCTCTGCCGCAGCCACATCATCCACCGTGATGTCGCGGATGCCGCGGGTGGGGATGTTCTGGGGGTAGATCTGGTGGCCGCAGACCAGCGAGGACAGGATGGCGATCTTGCGGCAGGCGTCGCGGCCGTCTACATCGTCGCCGGGATCTTTCGTCTCGGCGTAGCCCAGCTCCTGAGCGATCTTCAGAGCCTCGTCAAAGCCCAGATTCTCCCGCACCATCTTGGTGAGCATGAAGTTGGTGGTGCCGTTGACGATGCCTTCCACCTCGGTGATGACATTGGCCGCGAGGCACTGGTGCATCGGGGTAATGATGGGCGTACCGCCGCCCACGGAAGCCTCGAACAGAAAGGCGCAGTTGTGTGCCTTGGCCAGAGCCAGCAGCTCTGCGCCGTAGGTGGCCACCATCTCCTTATTGGAGGTGCAGACGCTCCGACCGCTCTCGAGACAGGCCTTGACGTAAGGGTAAGCGAAGCGGGTGCCGCCGATGGTCTCGACGACGACCTTTACTTCGGGGTCTTCCAGAATGGCGTCAAAATTCTTTATAAACAGCTTTGCGGCCGGATGATCCGAGAAGTCCTTGGGGTCAAGGATGTACTTGACCTCCACCGGTTCGCCTGCGCGGCGGGAGACGCCTGCGGCGTTGCGGCAGAGCACCTCGTACACGCCGCTGCCCACCGTGCCAAAGCCCAGAATCGCGATTTTTGCCATGATACTGCCCTCGTTCCTTTTTCTATGAATGTACTGTCACAGATTGTATCCGCAGTGTACGCCCACGACCATCCTCTGGCGCGAAAGCTTTTCCGTCAGCTCCTCGGGGGTCATCTGCATGGTGTCGGTGCGGATGGTGACAGCCACCAGCGCGGCTCCGTTCTCCGGAGTAGACTGATTGATGGTCACGATGCTGGCACCGGCGGCACTGATGCCGGCCAGAAGGCTCTGCAATGCACCCGTCTCGTCCCGCAGGGTCGCCATGACAGTGATGACCTCGCGGCCATTCTCCGAGTCGAAAATGCAGTCCTTATATTTATAAAATGCACTGCGCGACAGGTCTACACTGCGGGTCGCAGCCGAAATGCTGCGTGCCTCTCCGCTGGCCAGAAGCTCCTTGGCCCGGACGACCTTGAGAAAAACTTCCGGCAGGACCTGCGCATCCACCAGATAAAAACGGCGTTCCAACTTGTTCACCTCTCAAACACAAGTGTTCTTGCAGAAAATATAATAGCATCCGACTCCCTGCATTGCAAGAGGTCGGATGCTATTTTGTCAGATTATCCAGTTTTGAGCCGTGAAGTACCCCTTCAGCGCACCGAATCTGCAACCCAATGTGCCGAAAAGTATGATTTTTGCCTTAATCGGTGTCCAGGTTGGTGGTGTCCGGCTCAGGCGCGAGGGGTTCGCTGGCGACAGCTGCCTGACCGTGGGAATAATTGCAGACGTCGGGCAGGTCGTCGGCACGGTAGTAGCCCACTGCCGTGCTCGGGCAGGAGCCGCTGGCCAGCAGGCCGCTCTGGGTGCAGTAGCTGCGCTCCACGACGCCGTCAGCCGCCGGGAATGCCTTATAGGGCAGGTCTGCCTGGATCTGCTCCATCAGGGCCTTCCAGGCCATGACACAGGTGCGGGTCTTGGCCTGCTGCTTGCCGAGGGTCTTGGTCATATCGAAGGGCGCGTCATAGCCCCACCACACAGCGGTGACGTAATAGGGCGTGCCGCCCACGAACCACAGGTCCTTCTCATCGCTGGCCGTACCGGTCTTACCGAAGGCCTCCATACCGTTGGAGTTGGGGTAGCGGCCGCTGGCCGTACCGACGCTGGAGAACAGGACGTTCTTCAGCAGACGGTTCATGACGTAGGCCGTCTGGGGCGTCAGAGCCTGATAGCTGGTGTCGTTGCTCTCCATATAGATGTTGCCGTCCCGGTCCAGCACACGGGTGTACAGGTGCGGGGTGGTATACTCACCGTCGTAGAAGATCTGGAACGCCGCCGCCAGCGCCATCGGGGTGACGCCGTGGGTCTGGCTGCCCATGACCATCTGTGCAAGGCCCACATCGTTGACGGGGTCCAGCGTGCTGAGCTGCAGGGTATTGTAGACGAAGTTGAAGATGTTGTTCGCGCCCACGAGGTCGCCAACGCGGATGGCGATGGTGTTCAGGGAGCGTGCGAGGCCGTTCCAGAGCGGCAGGTCGGAGCCGTCGCCGTAGTTGCCGCCGTAGTTGCGGGGCCAGCTGCGCCATGCGTTGGGGTAGGCTTTCAGCTGCTTGTCCGTCAGACCCATGAGGCCGTTCCGGCGGCAGTAGTCCTCGTCACGGATGACCATGTCCTGCTTGAGGTAGAGGGGCGAGTTGTTGAGCATGGTGGACCAGTTGACCAGACCATACTCGATGCCCAGCGCATAGGCGCCGATGGGCTTGATGGTAGAACCGGTCTGACGGGTGACGCCGTAGGCGCGGTTCAGGGAAAGGCTCTTGGTCTTTTCGCCCAGACCACCCACCATGGCGATGACATTGCCGTCATAGTCCAGCGTGACCATCGCCGCCTGCGTGCGGACATTGCGGTAATAATAGACCGTACCGTCGTCGCCAGTGCGGGTCTTGGGGGTGCCGTCCTCGTTGTAGACCTGCACATCGTCGTCGGAGATGCTGGTCACCTCTTCCTCATGCCAGCCGGCCGGGAAGTAGGCATCGTCGGTGTTGAGCATCAGGTTCTCCATCGCGGTCTGGATCTTGGGGTTGACCGTTGCCTCGATGGTGTAGCCGCCGGTGTAGAGCATACTCTGGGCGGTGGACTCGTCCACGCCCTCCTTGGCCATGATGTCCTTCACCACCTCGTTGAAGAGGGCATCGGTGAAGTAAGAGGTGGTGGAGCTGCTTTTCTTCGTGTTGTCCGTCTCTGCCAGCACCAGCGGCTGGGCAGCGGCGTTGCGGTAATCATCCTCCGAGATGACACCCTGCTGCCACATATTGTAGAGCAGGAAGTTCCGGCGGTTGATGAGGTTCTCGGGGTTGGTGTAGGGGTTATAGTTGGTGGGATTCTTGGTGATGGACGCGATGGACGCGCACTCCCAGAGGGTCAGCTCGCTGACATCCTTATCGAAGTACTCGTTTGCCGCCGTCTGGACGCCCTGGATGGTACCTGTGAAGCTGATGGTGTTCAGGTAGGCTTCCAGAATGGTCTCCTTGGAGTAGCTGCGGCTCAGGATGAGGGCGCGGTAGATCTCGCGCAGCTTGCGCAGTGCGCCCTCGATGCCGCTGGCGCTCTTGTCGCTGGTCAGGTTCTTGATGAGCTGCTGTTCCAGCGTGGAGGCGCCCTGCTTGGAGCTGTAGATAGGCAGCAGGTATTCATTGATCATCGCGCCGATGGTGCGCTTGAAGTTGACGCCCGGCTCGCTGTAAAAGTCTTTGTCCTCGGTGCAGATGAATGCATACTGTAGGTTGGTGGGGATCTGCTCGAGGTCCGCCCAGACGCGGTGGCTGTTGGAAGAGCGCAGGGTGGCGTACTCCACCTGTGCGCCGGTGTCGGGGTCGGTGGCCACCACAAGGCTCGACTGGCTCAGTTCGATGTTGTCGAGGTCCAGCAGGTCGCCGTCACTGGCCGTAGCCTGCACCACATAGTACACAGCGCCCACTGCCACCAGACTGCCCGCCATAATGCCCAGACAGACGAGGGTGACGATGGTCCGGCCCAGGAATCCGAGAACGGGATGGCCGTGCTTTTCTCCCTGCTCCTGCGGTTCGCGGGGCTCACGGACCCGCCGGTTCTGCTCCCGGAGCGCACCATCACTGTGGAGTCTCCGTCTTTCATTGTTTGAGATAAGGATCGCCTCCTATCGCAATTTTCACTGTTCTGCATCTCAAAGCATCCTCTGACGATGCCGTTCGCTGTTCCTGCTGCGGCCAGACTGCCCGCAGCCATAATAATACATTATAGTCCGCACCGCCCGCTTCCGCAAGGGGGAATCGACCGGATACGATGCTAGTATAGCACATCTGCCCCGCCAAAGTACAGCATCCGGGTGTGAAAATTCTGCATCCCTGTCTGAGGCAGTTTTCTTTTGCACATACTACCGTCTGAAACACCATTTCAGCCGAAAGGAGTCCACTGCCATGCGCAAGGTCTGGCTCTGCATTTTTTATGCGCTGTGCATTTTTACCATCGTGTTCAGCCTGTTCTGGATGGCCCTGCCCAGTCTCCCCTTCCCTGCCGACTCCGGCGAAGAGACGCCGGCCTCCGAGCCGGGTCTGGCCGCGCAGGGCTCCGCCGGGCAGAGCGGCACCGATTTCTACCTCTGCGACGAGGGCGGGCGGGTGGTCGTCTACACCTGCTCCGACAACGGACTGCCCGACAAGCGGCTCCTGCGCACCGGCATCTATGTCAATCTTCTGCCCGAGGCCGATGCCCTCCGGCTCAAGCAGGGCCTCTACGTCACCGGCGAAACGGCCCTCCGGGCGCTGCTGGAAGACTTGGGTGAATAAACAAAAACAGTGCAGACGCTCCCCCGGGAGGTCTGCACTGTTTTTATCCTTTATCAGAATCAGGCTTCGAGCTGTTCCAGCGGGATAAGGTAGTCCTTGCGGCACTGCTCGTAGTTGAGCATATATTCCTTGGTGGGGTTGTGGTGCATCATGTTCTTGAGGGTATGGGAGTCATAGTCCTCGCCTGCCTCCATGCCCACCAGACGGGCGGCGATGTTGGAGCAGTGGTCCGAGATACGCTCTACATTGTTCAGCACATCGAGATAGACGACACCGGTATCAATGGAGCAGGCACCATCCTTCAGACGCTTGATGTGCTGCGCACGAAGCCGCTCCACGAGGATGTCGATGACCTGTTCCAGCGGCTCCACCTGGCTGGCGGTCCGGGCGTCGTCGAACTCGAAGGCGTCCGTGGTGAGGGTCAGTATCTTTTCCAGCGCATTGTCGAGAAGCTTCAGCTCCTGCTGTGCCTTCTCGCTGAAGGTGACTTCCTTGTCGGTCAGCTCCTGCGCTTTTTCTTTGATGTTGACTGCATAGTCGCCGATGCGCTCGCACTCGGTGACAAAGTTGAGCAGCTCGGTCACCTCATGGCTCTCCGCGTCGCCCAGCTCCTGGTCTGCCAGCTTGATGAGGTAGTTGGAGATGTCCACCTCCATCCGGTCGATGAGGTTCTCGCGGACATCGATGGCACTCACGACATCCTCGTCCATCTTGAGCAGCAGCGGAGTGGCGAGGCCGACGTTGCGGGCTGCGCGGCGGGACATCTTGACCACCGCGTTCTTAGCCTGCTGCAGAGCCACAGCCGGGCTCTTGAACAGACGCTCATCCAGCACAGGCATACTCAGCTCCTGCGCCTCCTCCGCGCTGTTCGGCACGGTCATCATGGCCAGCTTGGACAGCACGCCGCTGCAGGGCAGGAAGAGCAGCATCGCAATGACGCTGGTCATGGTGTGGATGTTTGCGATGCTGCTCTTGTTCATCACATCGCCCCACATGGGGATGCCGATGGTGAACTGGACTGCATAGACCAGCGCCAGCAGGATGACGCTGCCGATGATGTTGAAGTACAGGTGGATGAGGGCGGCGCGCTTGCCGTCCTTGGAGGAGCCGCCGATGGTCAGCAGCGGGGTGAAGGCCGTGCCGATGTGGGCGCCCAGCACGATGGGGATGGCCGAGCTGAAGGTGACGAGGCCGGTGCTGGAAAGCGCCTGCAGGATACCCACAGAGGCCGAAGAGGACTGGATGATGACCGTGACCACCACGCCCACGAGAACGCCGAGGATGGGGTTGGTCATGGTGACGAACAGCTCCTGGAACGCTGCGCTCTCACGCAGGGGAGACACACCGGTGTCCATCAGGCTCATGCCGGTGAACAGGATGCCGAAGCCCAGCATGATCTGGCCGATGTTCTTTTTCTTCGCGTTGCGGATGAACACATAAAAAATGCAGCCGATAAACGCCACCACCGGCGCAAACGTCTTGGGCTGGATGAGGGTCAGGATGAGGCTGTCGCCCGAAATATCCGCCATGCGGATGAGCTGACCGGTGACCGTAGTACCAATGTTTGCACCCATGATAACGCCTACCGACTGCGTAAGGGTCATGATGCCGGAGTTGACGAGGCCGACGCAAATGACGACCGTGCCGGCCGACGACTGGATGACGCCGGTGATGAGGGTGCCGAAAATGACGCCCTTGATGGTGGACGAAGTCAGTTTCTGCAATACGCCCTGCATCTTGCCGCCGGCCAGCTTTTCGAGGCCGGCACCCATGATCGACATGCCATACAGGAACAGCGCAATACCGCCCAGCAGAGAGGTGATGTGTGTAATGTCCATAAAACAATGCTCCTAAAATCTTCCTATTGCTCCATTGCACAAGACGGCTGTGCTTAGCTCTCCATACGCAAAACGCCGTCCTTTTTATTATAGCATCGAACCCCCCGGCTCAACAAGCATTATTTTACAGGAAAATCACTTTTTTGACCGGAATTTTAAGATTTCCGGGCCTTCTTAGACGGTTCTTTTCTTGAATTTTACATTCATTTTACATTAGTATTTTCTAACCTCTGCTCCGACGTTTCCCGGCATTCCCGGGAATGCATCAGGCGGCATCCAGCTCTTCCATCGCCTCCCGCAGGGTGTCTGCTGAGAACAGGAACGCGCCCGCCTCCGTATACACCTCCACATGACCGCCCACATACCGAAGTTCAATGTCTTTCATTCCTCTTCCCTCCTGTGTCTTTTTGTTCTGACAAGAGTATAGCAGAATAAAAGTCCAATAAAATGTGCTTTCAGGCAGTTTTTTGAGCAAAAAGGCGCAAAAAAGCTCTCTGTCAGCGTCCTTGCCCTCTCAGTCACCTTCGGTGACAGCTCCCCCAAAGGGGGAGCCTCTGGCGTGCCGGTCAGGCCCACGCGGGACGAGCAAAGTCTGATTTTTTCGGAAACAGTAGTGCTCCGCTGCCAAGATTCACGGCAGCTTGACAAGGTGCGCTTGTCCAGAAGCCGCTGCCCTCTGTAGCAAGGCCCGCCCTTTTGCGCCATATCGGGCCTCAGGCGTCCAGTAGGAAGTGGCCCGGCCTGCCAAGGGCTCCCCTACCAGGGGAGCTGTCGAACGAAGTGAGACTGAGAGGTTTTTTACGGAATATCGCTCTAACACAAAACCCCCTTTCGGAGCGGCAACTCCGTGAGGGGGTTTTCTTTTGCTTTGGTGAGAACAATGGAAACCATCATTCTTTCTTTCGTACTTTCATTATATGCGATTCCCCGCAAAAGTCAAGCTTTGCACAGAAAGTTTACAAGCGCACCATCAGGCCCGGACAATGACCACCAGACAGTATTCCCGGCCCTCGACGGTCTTATGGCAGACGCCGACACGCAGCTTGGTGTTAGCCGAGGGCGACCAACCTTTATTATAGACCCCGACCACCGGCGCACCGCTGGAGAACTGCTCTACCTGCTGAAGGGCGCTCATCCCGGTGGAGTCGAAAGCAACAAAGCTCACGAAATTGCTCTGCTCGTAGGCTTTCAGGCTGTCTCTCAGGAAGCCTTTCAGCGTCTGACCGGCGTCTATGGGGAAGTTCTCGTCCAGCCCGTCGATGATTCCCTCTGGGGTCATCAGGAACCAGTCCGGGGTGAACGCGGGCCGGATGGTGCGGGTCAGCGCGGGGACGCTGTAAGAGACTTCGACGTTTTGGGAGTTTCCATTGAAGATGTCGGCGACGCCCACCGCGACGAGCCTGTCCTCTTCTGTCTCGCCGCCGGAACAGCCGGTGAGCAGGGCCAGCATCAGCACGCCCGCAAGGGCGAGGGCAAGGAGCTTTTTCAGTTTCATGGTCGTATCCTCCGTTCACTGTGGTGTTTTTGATACTTCCATTATAACCCGCCTCCCGCCGCCGCTGCAACTGCCATTCGCGCAGGTTTTGGGGCGATTCACGCAGGTTTGAGGCTGAAAAAGGCTCTCCCTTTGGCGAAACCGTTAACTTTGCGTGGACTGCCAAGGCCTCCCCTCGGTAGGGGAGGTGGCATCGCGCAAGCGATGACGGAGAGGTTTTCCCCGCTGCGGCTCACGGTCAGGCCCGTCTTAGTACAACCTCTCAGTCTGCTTCGCAGACAGCTCCCCTTGTAGGGGAGCCTCTGGCGAAGAGGAGAAGTTTTCCGCTATGCCAAAGCCTCCCCTACTAGGGGAGGTGGCACGGCGTCAGCCGTGACGGAGAGGTTGTACGAAGGGAGAGGCTTTAGCGGCCGGAAGGCGCAAAAAAAAACCTTTCGGAGATTGCCGCTCCGAGAGGGGCGGGGTATCTGATAAAGTGACAATTTTGTGTCGTAACATCGTTCAAAATGTCACTTGCGCAAGGTGATAAAGTGACCCCTGCTGATAAAGTGAGTCACTTGCTCAGCCCCCCTCACTTTATCAAATTGATAAAGTGACATTTTACAACATACATACGTTATATATTCGTCACTTTATCAGTTATTTTACTACAGTAAGCAAGAAAGGTATACCATCCTCTTGTACTTCCCTGCTGGTTGAACTGCTGCTTTTTAATCTCTCCACTCTTTACAAGGCTGCTGTAAGCGCGGTTGTAGGTGACTTCGCTGCACCCCATCTCCTTCATCACCTCTGCCCGGAGCTGGGTGCTGGGCATACTCCCCAGCTTGCTCTCGGCCAGCACGTTGAGGATGGCCTGCGCGGTATCCTCCTTGGTCTGGGCGGTGCGGACGCGGCGCTCCTCCACGAAGTCGGCGTCCTTCTTGTCGGTGCGGCTGTCAAAGACGGCCACGGCTGTTTTCACGCCCTCCACCTGCGCCTGCTCGATGTGGAACAGGGCTGTCCGGGCCGGGGCGGAGTAGCTGCTCTTCTCGTGGCTGAGGTAGAGCTTTTCGCTGTTCTTGTCGCGGCCCATCATGAGGACGCTGCGGGCGATGTCCCAGATGTCGGAGCTGTCGGCCAGACGGGCGCGGCCCGAGACGTTGGCGCGCTTGTTTGTGTGCATCGAGATGAGGGCCGCGCAGCCGTGCCTGGCGCAGAGGGCTTTGAGGGGCAGCAGGGCGCTGCGCATCTGGTTGCGGCTGGCCATCTCCACCCCCGCAGGCAGAAAGCTCTGCAGCGGGTCGATGATGACGAGGGCGGGCGCGGCCTTCCCCACGTACTTTGCAAAGCTCGTGTCCGGGATGCAGAGCGGGCTGCCGGTGCGGGCAAAGTAGGCGTCGCTGGTGACCACCATCACCCGGCTCATGTCGGCCCCTGCCGCCGTCAGGCGGGCTTTGAGCACCTTGCCGGGGTCGTCCTCGCCGGAAAAAATGAGGACGCTGCCGGTCTTCTCCGGCGGCTGGGGGAAGAAGCCGGAGGTCCGGCCCGCCGTGACATACGCAATGAGCTGGGCCTGCCAGATGCCCTTGCCGGTGCCGCCGTCGGCACCCAGAAGCGACACCTCCCCCATGGGCAGCAGCCCGTCCACCAGCCAGCTCACGTTCTGGATGGGGACGTTCTCGAGGCAGTCGGGGGTGAAGTTGAAGGGCGCGGCACGGCGGCGGTCCTGGAAGCGCGCCCGGGCCGCGTCGGCCTTTTCCCGGTAGGCGGCGTAGTCCTCGGCGATGCGGCTCTGGAACTCCTCCCGGCCCACCGCTTCCAGCTCGCTCTTGCCGTCGGCCAGCCAGCGCTCCATCCGGAAGGTCAGGCCCTGCCAGAAGCCCAGCTCCTTCGCCCTCGCCTCCACCAGCTCGGAGCGGCTGAGGACGTCCTCGGGGCGGTCCTGCCCGGCGAACCAGTAGGTCAGCCGGGAGAACAGCTCCTCTTCGGTGCGCACCGTGCCGAGGTAGGCCACGAAGTCGTCGTAGCTGCCCGGGGTGCGGTCGGTCATGTTTTTCTGCATAAAAACTCCTTTCATGGGTTGTTTTGTTGCTTTAATTATAACCACGAAAGGTTGTGTAGTCAACGCAAGCTTTCGGCGTATTTTTGCGCTGAAAAATGAGAAAGCCCCCTCGGGGCGGATGCTCCGAAGGGGGTAAAGCTTTCTTTCTGAAACAGGGGTGTAAAGCAGGGCTTGCATCACTGCCCCCCCGCAAGGGCGATTCACGCAGGTTTGGGGCTGAAAAAGGCTCTCCCTTTGGGAGAGGCCTTGGCATACCGGAAAGCCCTACCTCTTCGCCAGAGGCTCCCCTACTAGGGGCAACGGCGACGACCGCCGCCAGTGGCGGAAACAGGGAGGAGCTGTTGGGGCCGCGGCCAGCAGGATGCGAGCGGCAGCGAAGCAGACGCTGGGAGCCGCAACCCGGCCTTGGCGAACGGAGTGAGACTGAGAGGTTGGACGAAGGACAGCCTGACCGTGAGCCGCAGCGGAAAAAACCTCTCCGTCAATGCTTCGCATTGCCACCTCCCCTATCGAGGGGAGGCCTTGGCATGTCGGGCAACTCTGCGCTGGACGCTGAAAGCTCAATATAACGTAAAAGACAGTACCTTGCTACAGAGGGCAGGCGCTTCTGGACAAGGGCACCTTGTCAAGCTGCCGCTGGCCTAGACAGCGGAGCACTACCGTTTTCGAGACATCGTACTTTGCTCGTCCAGTGGAAGCCTGACCGACACGCCAGTGGCTCCCCCTTTGGGGGAGCTGGCGCGGAGCGCCTGAGAGGGCATTCCGCAGTGTTTCCTGTATCTTTTTGGCGAAGTTTATGCTATACTTGTTTTGCGGTTCATCCCGCCCATCTTACTTGGGAAGGGAGGTGTACCTGATGATTCATATCCTCACGATTTTGGAGTCTGTCGTAGCAGATGTAATGTCGCATTACATCTGCAAGTGGCTTGACAGATTCGACAAGGACCGCAAGCCCGACTAAACGGAAAGCCCCCGGGGAGGTCGCAACTCCAGATCGGAAGA
>ERZ791800.504-NODE-504-length-32571-cov-5.596199_pt1 | contig 32571 bp, 27 predicted proteins | sample MGYA00510310_ERZ791800 | MGnify/ENA primary metagenome ERZ791800 (study PRJEB30046, sample SAMN00791954) | human gut metagenome | study: EMG produced TPA metagenomics assembly of the A metagenome-wide association study of gut microbiota in type 2... | reverse complement strand
GCCCCAACAGCTCCTCCCTGTTTCCGCCGCTGGCGGCGGTCGTCGCCGTTGCTCCCAAAGGGAGAGGCTCTGGCCTGTCGATCAAGCCCACGCTGGACGAGTAAAGCTTGATTTGTATCGCAAACAGTAGTACCCTGCTACCAGGGGTAGTAGCAGCTTGACAAGGAACATGGTTCCGCAGCTGCTGCCCTCTGTAGCAGGGTACTATTTTTTGCGTTATATTGAGAGCCTTCGGCAATCAGCACAGACTTGTCCGGCCTGCCAATGGCTCTCCCTTTGGGAGAGATGGCAAAGCCGTCAGGCTTTGACTGAGAGGGCGGTCTTCATTTTATGCCGTACCACCAGCAGGCAGGCCAGATGCACCAGTGCGGTGAGTATCCAGCTGACGGGGTAGCTGATGTAAAGCACCGTGGTGGTGTGGAACAGCTGGAAGATGGTGGCGATCCAGACGAGGCGGAGCAGACAGCTGCCCACGAGGCTGACCACCATCGGCAGGACGGAGTAGCCCCGGCCACGCAGACAGCTGGCCAGAACATCCATGCAGCCACAGAGCAGATAGGTGGTGCAGATGATGTGCATACGGGCCAGACCGGCGGTCACCACGACCTCATCGGAGGAGTAGAAGTGGAGCAGCTGTTCGCCCAGCAGGGAAGCACCGCCGCCCAGCACGAGGCCGGTGACGGTGGCGCAGAGCAGGCAGTTGCGCATGACGCGGTCCAGGTTGTCGTACCGGCGGGCGCCCATGTTCTGGCTCGTGAAGGTGACAGCAGCCTGGGCGAAAGCGTTCATGGCGGTATAGACGAAGCCCTCGAGGTTGGAAGCGGCAGAGTTGCCGGCCACGACGATGGAGCCGAAGGAGTTGACCGCCGACTGGATGACGACATTGGAAAGGCTGAACACGGTGCTCTGCAGACCGGCAGGCAGGCCGATGCGCAAGATCTGGCCCAGAGCCCCCGCATGGAAGCCCAGATGGCCGAGGTCGAGGTGGAGCGGGCCTTTCTCCTTCACGAGCAGGGCCGTGACCATGCAGGCGGAGACGGTCTGGCTGATGATGGTGGCCAGAGCGACGCCCGCCACGCTCATGGAGAAGAGGATGACGAACACGAGGTTCAGCACCACATTGATGGCGCCTGCCACGGCCAGACAGAACAGAGGCCGCCTGGTGTCGCCCACGGCGCGCAGGAGGGCCGAGCTGAAGTTGTACAGCATGGTCATGGGCATACCGATGAAGTATATCTTGAGGTAGAGGGTGGACAGGCCGATGACGTCCTCCGGGCAGCTCATCAGCTCCAGCAGGACGCGGGCGGCGAAAAAGCCCACCACGGCCAGAAAGAAGCCGCTGACGAGGCCCAGCGTCACGGAGGTCTGGACGGTGTTGTGGACGCCCTCATCATCCTTCGCGCCGAAGCAGCGGGCCGCAACGACGTTCGCGCCCAGCGACAGGCCCACGAACAGGTTGACCAGCAGGTTGATGAGCGCACCGTTAGAGCCGACAGCGGCCAGCGCCGTGCTGCCCGCAAAGCGTCCCACGACGACGACATCGGCTGCGTTGAACAGCAGCTGCAGGATGCTGGATGCAGCCAGCGGCAGGGAAAACAGGATGATCTTTTGCAGCATGGGGCCGCTGGTCAAATCGCCTGTCCGGGTATTCTGTGCCATGAAAATGCTCTGCCTCCTCAAATATCAGATGGTACTCACGAAAAAACGCGCCGCTCAACAGCGAGCGACGCAGATAGTATTATAATACGGTTTCAGGTAAAATACAAGTAAAATCAAAGCTTTTTCCGTACAAAAATGCACCCCCGCACACAGGGTGCAGGGGCGCGGAGGTACGTTTGCGAAACAGAACGCTTACTTCTTGGGCTTCATGTAGATGTGGTGAGGCAGACCGGCGATGTAGAGCGGGGTCAGCTCAGCCTGGATGAGGGGCCGTGCGTAAGCAAGGAAGTCTTCAGTCATCTGGGTGTGATTCTCGTTCATCCAGCTCAGCGGCACCTTCTTCTCGAGATTTGCGACCTCGCTGATAGGGTGCAGCTCAGTGGTACACTGATAGGGGCTGTTGGAGATGCGCTTCAGGGCCACCATCTGGCCGGTGACGCCCTCAAACGCAGCCTTGACAGCAGCACCGCCGACCTGATAGGCCTCGGTGATGTCGGTGCGGCTGGTCAGGTGGCCGGCGCAGCGCTGCAGGGTGGAAAGCTCGATGCAGCGGGTCTTGGTGTCCAGATTGCGGGCTACGACGTTGGCCAGATAGCGGGCGGTGCCGGTCAGGGCCTTGTGGCCGAAAGCGTCCACTGCGTGGACATCGTCGGCCAGCTCACAGACATAGCGGCCATCCTCGAGCTTGACGCCCTCAGACACCGCGATGACGATGCTGGGCTTCTTCTCCTGCATCACGCGCACCTTCTCGATGAAGTGCTCCACATTGAAGGGGACTTCGGGCAGGCAGATCATGTCCACGCCCTCGCAGTCGTCGCTCTTGGCCAGTGCGGCGGCGGCGGTCAGCCAGCCGGCGTTGCGGCCCATGATCTCGACGACGGTGACATACTTGGTGCCGTAGACGGTGGCGTCGCGGATGATCTCCTTCATCACCACGCCGATGTACTTGGCCGCAGAGCCGTAGCCGGGGGTGTGGTCGGTGACCATTAAATCGTTGTCGATGGTCTTAGGCACGCCCATGAAGCGGATGTCGCTCTGGATGCACTCGCCGTACTCAGCCAGCTTGCCGATGGTGTCCATCGAGTCGTTGCCGCCGATGTAGAAGAAGTAGCCGATGTCCAGCTTTTCGAGGATGGCGAAGAGCTTCTTGTACACGGCCTCGTCGGTGTGCCAGTCGGGCAGCTTGTAGCGGCAGCTGCCGAGGAAGCTGGAGGGGGTGCGCTTGAGCAGCTCGATGTCGAGGTCATCGGTCAGCAGGGTAGACAGGTCCACGACCCGCTCCTCCAGCAGACCGGCGACGCCGTTGCACATGCCGTAGACGATGTCCGCGCCGCGGCTCTTGCAGCTCTCGAACACACCAGCCAGACTTGCGTTGATGACAGAGGTGGGGCCGCCGGATTGGCCAACGATTGCATTTTTACCCATGATGATTTCTCCTTTTTTGTTTTTCTGTTTCGGCTTTATAAAATCGTGCAGGAGCACGAAAACAGACGCGGGGAAGGGGAGAAGCGAGTTTCCTTACAGGCAGATGTGGCGGGGCGTACCGTTGACGTAGACAGGGGTGACCTCGTCGAGGATGAGCGGGCGGGCGTATTCCTCGAACGCCGCCGTCACCTGCATCCCGTCGGGGGTGATCCAGTCCAGCGGCACCTTCTTTTCGAGGTTTGCAACCTGCTGGACATCCACCGCCTCAGCGATGCACTGGTAAGGATACTCGGAAACGCGCTTGAGCGCGATCATTTTGCCCGTCTCACCGGCAAAGGCTGCGGCTGCCGCTGCGCCGCCCACGGCGTAGGCCTCGGTCACGTCGGTGCGGCTGGCCAGATGGCTGGCGCAGCGCTGCAGTGTCGAAAACTCGATGGCGCGGCTCTTGCAGTTCAGCTTGTCGTGGATGAGATCGGACAGATAGCGGCTGGTGCCGCTGAGGATGGCTTTGTGGCCGAAGGCGTCCAGCTGGCCTGCCGTGGACACGAGGTCGCACAGATAGGTGCCGTCGGCGGTCTTGACGCCCTCGCTGGCCGCGATGATGACGTTGGACTTCACCCGCTGCAGCTCATCCACTCTGGCGAGGAACTTGTCCTGCTCAAAGGGGACTTCCGGCAGAAGGATGAGGTCGGGGCCGTCGCTGTCGTCGCCGCCTGCGAGGCAGGCCGCACCGGCCAGCCACCCGGCGTGACGGCCCATGATCTCGGCCACGGTCACGCTGCGGATGTCGTAGACGGAGGAGTCACGGATGACTTCCTTGAGGATTGTGGCGATGTACTTGGCCGCAGAGCCGTAGCCGGGGGTGTGGTCGGTAAGGCAGAGGTCATTATCGATGGTCTTGGGTACACCGATAAAACGCACCGCACTGCCTACCTGTGCGCCGTAGCGGCTGAGCTTGGCGATGGTGTCCATCGAGTCGTTGCCGCCGATGTAGAACACCGCGCAGATGTCGTACTTGTCAAACAGGGTGAACAGCTTGACGTAGGGCGTAGAGTCCGCCTCCGGCTCGGGGAGCTTGTAGCGGCAGCTGCCCAGATAGCTGGACGGCGTGCGCTTGAGCAGCTCGATGCTGAGCCGGTCGTCCAGCAGGACGTTCAGCTCCACGAGTTCCTCTTTCAGCAGTCCCTCGATGCCGTACTTCATGCCGTAGACCTTGTCTGCGCCCAGACTGCAGGCGGCTTTATAGACGCCTGCGAGGCTGGAATTGATGACGGCGGTAGGGCCGCCGCTCTGGCCGATGATGACATTTTTGGCCATGAGAACCTCCTTGTACCATTTACCGATAAATTGGACTTCCTGTGCGCCGCAGCACCGCTCCGCGCTGTCCCCGTTTCGCGGTCCGTACACCCTGCACAGTGTACAGACGGGGGAACAGCCAACAATCGGTGACTGCAACTCGCACAAAAGTTCTGGCAGGTCGTGCAAGCACTTCGAGAAATGTGTGCAAAAATCTGCTCTTCTTCTATTGTAACCGTTTTACCTGTTGTATGCAAGCCCTAATTGGTTGCAGAGGCAAAAAAATTATGATAAAATAGGTGCTGCACAGCTTTGCCGGGCCGGAAAGCGGGGATAACCCGCCGACACCCGGGCAGACTAAGAGCAGAACCAAACGAAAGCGGGAACACCTTTATGGGCATTTCACACGATTATCATAGCACGGGCAGGAGCCGCAGAGGCGGTCCCGGCGGAGCCATCCGGTTTGCGGGGGCCGTGGCCGGCATCCTGCTGGTGAGCTTTGCCATTACGGCCATCCTCGAGCATGGACAGGCACAGCCCGAAGAGCTGCCCACCGTGACGGCCAACGGCACGGCGCAGAACATTCTGGCTCCGCTGCCTATGCAGGGCGCGGCGGACAGCACCACCGACAGCGCCGTCAGCGGCGGGGAGAACGCAGCAGCGGACGGCATGCCCGCCGTGACCCTCGAGCAGTTCGGCCCGGCCCGTCAGACGGCGGGAGCCTACAGCGTCAAAGCCTACGACAGCAGCGTCATCCGCCAGCCTGCCAGCGGCCAGGTCGATTTGAGCTACTTCTCCGATGCCGCCTTCCTCGGTGACAGCCTGACGGTGGGCTTCTCCGACTATAAGATCAACCTCGGCGGAGCACTCATCTGCGGCTACACCGGCGTTGGTCCGGATGCCATCGTCAACCGCAGCGCCGTCAAGAGCAGTGTGCGGGGCGAGGAAGTCGCGCTGGACGTGCTGGCCGCTGCTCAGCCCAAGAAGCTGTATATCCTGCTGGGTACCAACACCCTGACCACCGTGGGTGCGGCAGACCGCTTCCTCGCTTACTACGGCCAGATGCTGGATGCGCTGCGCCAGACGCTGGGGGAGGACTGCGTCATCTATGTTGAGTCCATCCCGCCCGTCCGCCCCGAGGCCGCAGCGGAAAAGCCGGGCCTTGCCTCGGACATCATCCGCTCGGTGAATGAGCAGCTGGCCCTGCTGGCCGCAGATAAGGGCTGTGTCTACCTCGATTTGTGGGAGACGCTGGCCGACGGCGAGGGCAACCTGAAAGAGGTGCTGGCTGCGCCGGACGGCGTCCACTTCTCGGCGGGCAACGGCTACGGCGCGTGGGTCACTTACCTGCGCAACCACGCCAAGTATTCTGCCGATAATGCATGGACACCCGGCAGTGCCTACGCAGGCTGAAATTTCAAAAATACAACGGCAAATGCCCTGGATCGCAGGATCCAGGGCATTTTTGCTGCAAAAAATCTCAAAAGAGAGTTTTATCGGACAGATAATTTGTAAAATAGGAGGCAAAAGAGAGCACGGCCAGAGGAAAGGACGGTAAAAATGAAGTACCTGTTTGTGACGCTCATGTGGAATGCCCGGGCCGAAATGCCCGTGCCGGGCGATATTTTTGCGGTCTGCTGTCAGTCTTACAGCCCGAATGGAATGACGCGGTACGGACGCTACACCCATCTGGACGACATGAGCGACTTGACGCAGTGGACAAAAGATGCGGTTTACCACAACATCACGGTACTGGAAACAGCAAAGCCGCGAAAAGAGATTTTGAATACGGTAGCGGAGACCTTCCCGGCCTATGACGTTCTGGTCCTGTGGAGCCGGAAAGAATATGAGCTGTTCCGGCAGGCGATGCATGACTGCGGACATCGCCTCTGTACGGCGAAAGTCGTTCTGCTGGAAGAACTGCTGGGAGCAGTCGTCCGCCCCAGAAAGAGGGGCCGGGTGCCTTTTCAGCAGGTGCTGAGGGCGTTTCATGTCCAGACGACCTGGGAGACGTTTTACCAGCCGAAATACCGGGCGGGCTTTCTGCTTGAGCTGTGGGACAGGGTGAGCCAGCTTGCGGCGCAGAGCGAGGAGTGGACGCAGACAGAACTCTGCCTTAACCCCAGGACAAACACCGTCCATCTGCCGGGATGCAGTCATCTCGGCCTGACGGGCGGACAGCCCTGTACGCCGCAGGTGCTGCTGGAAGGGGCCGCTCTCTGCAGAGACTGCCAAAAGAAGAAGGCGCTGTATCTCTGGGAGATGGAGCGGCTGCATGCAGTGAAGTTCCAGCCTCACGCAGGTGCTCTGGGGACGCCGCAGAATTATCCGCCGGCACCGAAGCTGTTCTACCGGGAAGGCGACCCGCAAAAGCTTTACCATGACCGTGCCTGCCTCTGCTGCAAACCGTTCCGGGAGGGGCCGGACTATCTGCAGTGGAAGCCGCTTTTCGGGAGAGCCGATGCGGCAGCCCTCGGCCTGACGGCCTGCGACCGGTGTTCACCGCTGGGCATCCGGTATGGGCAGACCCGGACGCAGATAGAGTCCTTCTGCAGCCAGAGAGGGATGCAGTGTGTGCTGCGGGATGGCGAGATCGACGTCACGACGTCCATCGGCGGGTGGCGGATCGTCTGGAAGGGAAAAGATAAGATCTGGCTCTATCACAAGAATACCCATAGGAGCCATTTGACTGAGAGTGAGGACATCCCCGGCTATCACAGTCAGGCCATTCACAAGAAGACCATCATGGAGTATTTGGAATACATCGTCCAGCACGACCTTTACCGGAAAAACAGTCCGCTCCCGGAGACGGGGAGTGTCCCTGCCGCAAAACCGCCGGAGCCGACCCATCGGGGACACGGCCATCACCGGGACGCAAAGGGGGCAAAGCATTTCCAAAAGCACAAGACGAACAAGGTGAAGGTGAGCTCACTGGAAGAACTGCAGGCGCTGGCCCGGCAGAAAATGACCGGAGAAGAGGAATAAAGACAAACAAAAATCCCGCCCTTTGCACATAGAGTGCAGAAGACGGGACGTTTTGTTTTTATGGAGAAGGGCAGAGGGACGAATTACTTCATCTTGCTCTTGGCCTTCATGCGCTGCTCGTGGTTGAGGATCTGCTTGCGGATGCGCAGGTTCTCGGGAGTGACCTCCAGCAGCTCGTCCTGAGCAAGGAACTCGAGGCAGCCCTCGAGGCTCAGCTTGCTGATGGGGATGAGGCGCAGAGCGTCGTCAGAGCCGGAAGCACGGGTATTGGTCAGGTGCTTGGTCTTGCAGACGTTGACATCGACATCCTCGCCGGAAGCGGTGTAGCCGATGACCATGCCCTCGTAGACCTTCTCGCCGGCGCCCACCAGCAGAGTACCGCGCTGCTGAGCGTTGAACAGGCCGTAGGTGACGGCCTCACCGGTCTCAAAGCTGACCAGAGAACCGGTGGAGCGGTTGGCGATCATGCCAGCCCAGACGTCATAGCCGTCGAAGATCTGGTTGATGATGCCCTCGCCGTGGGTATCGGTCAGGAACTGGTTGCGGTAGCCGAACAGGCCGCGGCTGGGCATACGGAACTCCAGACGCACACGGTCGGAACCCAGAGACTCCATCTGCTGCAGGATGGCCTTGCGCTGGCCCAGACCGGTCATGACAGCACCCTGATACTGAGTGGGGACGTCGATGACGACGTGCTCCATAGGCTCGTAGGTCTTGCCGTCGATGACCTTGGTCAGAACGTGCGGGGGAGAGACCTGCAGCTCATAGCCTTCGCGGCGCATGGTCTCGATGAGGATGGACAGATGCATCTCACCACGGCCCATGACACGGAAGGAATCGGTGGTGGCGGAATCCTCCACCTTCAGAGCGACGTCCTTCAGCAGCTCTTTCTGCAGACGGTCACGGATCTGGCGGCTGGTGACATACTTGCCCTCACGGCCGGCCAGCGGGCTGTCGTTGACGGAGAAGGTCATCTCGACGGTGGGGTCGTTGATCTTCACGAAGGGCAGCGGCTCGATATTGGAGGGGCTGCACAGGGTGTTGCCGATGGTGACGTCGGGCAGACCAGAGAAAGCCACGATGTCGCCTGCGGTGATGTTGTCGCAGGGCTGACGGCCATTGGCCTGGAAGTCATACAGCTTGGTCAGACGGCCGCGCATCTTGAGGTCGGGGTTGTGCCAGTCGCACACGACCACTTCCTCGCCCACCTTGGCGACGCCGTTCTGGATGCGGCCGATGCCGATGCGGCCAACGAACTCGTTGTAGTCCACAGAGGACACCAGCATCTGGAAGGGAGCCTCGGGGTCGCCCTCGGGCGGCTTGATGGTGCTCAGCAGGGTGTCGAACAGGGGGACCAGGTCGGTGCCGGGTACATCGGGGTCAAGGCTTGCAGTGCCATCACGGCCACAGCAGAACAGCATGGGGCAGTCCAGCTGCTCGTCGGTAGCACCCAGATCCATCAGCAGGTAGAGGACCTCGTCGATGACTTCCTTGATGCGGGCATCGGGACGGTCGATCTTGTTGATGGCGACAACAAGGCTCAGATTCTGCTGCAGAGCCTTCTGCAGCACGAAACGGGTCTGGGGCATGCAGCCCTCAGCAGCGTCCACCAGCAGCAGAACGCCGTTGACCATCTTCAGCACGCGCTCGACCTCGCCGCCGAAGTCGGCGTGGCCCGGGGTATCGACGATATTGATCTTGACGCCCTTGTAGGTGCAGGAGCAGTTCTTGGCCAGAATGGTGATGCCGCGCTCACGCTCGATGTCACCGCTGTCCATGACACGCTCTGCCACAGCCTGATTGTCGCGGAAAGCGCCGCTCTGGCGCAGCAGGGCGTCCACCAGCGTGGTCTTGCCGTGGTCAACGTGAGCGATGATAGCGACATTGCGCAAATCGTTACGAACCATAAAATACAACCTCTCTATTTTGAATCTCAGTAGAAGTTACGTCATACGATTTAAGTGTATATCATCCGGGGGTGGTTTGTCAAGATTGTATAAAAATTTTTTGATGGATTCGGCGTTTTGCCCGAGAATCGGCTATCGATTTGGGCGGCATTACAGCGCGAAACGTGATATACTTAATGTACTAAAGTTGGATGATCCCGTTGGAGGTGTGTCTATGAAACTGACGTTTTTGGGCGCCAACCACGAAGTGACCGGCAGCTGTACCCTCTTGGAAGCGGCGGGACAGCGCTACCTCATCGACTGTGGTATGGAACAGGGCAAGGATGTCTATGAGAACCAGCCCATCCCCGTTGCGCCGGGCGAGATCGACGGCGTGCTGGCCACCCATGCCCATATCGACCACACAGGCCTTCTGCCTCTTCTGGTACGCAACGGCTTCCGGGGCAGGATCTATGCCACCAAGCCCACGGCAGAACTGTGCAGCATCATGCTGCGCGACTCGGCGCACATCCAGGAATTCGAAGCCGAGTGGAAGAACCGCAAAGGCCAGCGCTCCGGTGCAGAGCCTGTGGAACCCATGTACACCATTCAGGACGCCGAGGCAGCCATCGCGCTGTTCCGGGGCTATGATTACAATAAAGAGATCGAGCTTGCGCCCGGCATCGTCATCCGCTTTGTGGATGTGGGCCATCTGCTGGGCTCGTCCAGCATCGAGATATGGGTGACGGAGAACGGCGCGACCACAAAGCTGGTCTTCTCCGGCGACATCGGCAACCACGACCAGCCTATCATCAAAGACCCCACGTATCTGAAAGACGCAGATTATGTCTTTATGGAGTCCACCTACGGTGACCGCAGCCACGGCCCGCGGCCCGACTATGTGGCAGAGCTGGCGAAGATCCTGCAGCGCACCTTCGACCGCGGCGGCAATGTGGTAATCCCGAGCTTTGCAGTGGGCCGCACTCAGGAACTGCTCTACTTCATCCGCGAGATAAAGGAAAAGAATCTGGTCACCGGCCACGGCTGTTTCCCGGTGTACATCGACAGCCCGCTGGCCATCGAGGCCACCCGTATCTTCAAGGACACCGACTCCTCCTGCTTTGATGAAGAGACCAACGCTCTGCTGGCAAAGGGCATCGACCCCATCCAGTTCCCGGGCCTGAAGGTCAGCGTCACCAGCGATGAGTCCCGTGCCATCAACACCGACCCCGTGCCGAAGGTCATCATCTCGGCCAGCGGCATGTGCGAAGCGGGCCGTATCCGCCACCACCTCAAGCATAACCTCTGGAGGAAGGAATGCACCGTCCTCTTTGTGGGCTATCAGGCCGTGAACACGCTGGGCCGCTCTCTGCTGGAGGGTGCGGACAACGTGAAGCTCTTCGGCGAATCCATCGAGGTGCAGGCGGAGATCTGCCAGCTCACCGGCCTTTCGGGCCACGCCGACAGGGAGGGCCTGCTGAAGTGGGTCAACTCCTTTGAGCCGAAGCCCAAGCGGGTGTTCATCATCCACGGCGAGGATGAGGTGGAGAACATCTTTGCCCAGACCCTCACGGAGCAGGGCTTCAACGCCTGCGCACCTTATAATGGTGAGCAGTGGGCCATCGGTGCCGAGGGCGCAGTCTGCCTGAAGGAAGGCACCCGTATCCGCATCGAGCACCACGTCAGCGAGGGTGCAGCCCGTGCAGCTACCGTCTTCCAGCGCCTGCTCAATGCCGGCAAGCGTTTGCTGCGAGTCATCGAGCACAACGAGGGCGGTGCCAACAAGGACCTCGCCAAGTTCGCCGACCAGATCAACGCTCTCTGTGACAAGTGGGACAGATGAGGCAAACATCCCGGCGGCATAGCTGCTCCGAAAACATCGTTCTGAAATAAAATGATGTAAAACCGACCCGAGTTCGTGTATCCTCACACGGCTTGGGTCGGTTCTTTTTTGCGTCCAAAAGAGGAAAACACAGTTTTTTGTGCGCTTTTGCACAAGTTTCCGACTATTTCATGAGAATCGTTGACTTTGAATGTGCAAAATGCTACCATATGGAACAAGAAAAGGCAAAGATGACGAAATAAAGTTGTTTCAAGGGCGCAAAGGCCGGCATCTGTGCTGGAAACGGCTCGAAGTTTTTGTCTGCGTGCGGATGGTATCGGCAGAAGCCTCCGCACAGGAAATGACTGCCGAAAAAGGAGGTCTCAATGATAGAATACAAGCTTTCTCTTGCGTCGTCCGGCGCGGTAAAAGCACCGGGTTATGAGGATATGCTGCGGTTTGGCTACAACAAGAACTGCGGCGTCTATCGGCTGAGGATGACTGCCGCCGACGAGTGGAAGGGGATGAAGCTCCGGGTGTTCTGGCATACGCCGGAGGGCGACCCGCCTGCATCGCTGGTAGAGAACGGTGTGGTGGAGGTGCCTGCCTTCGTCACGGCTGTGTCCGGCGAGGGCCGCATCACCTTCGAAGGCTCCGACGGCACCCGGACCATCACCAGCGCCGATATGCGTTACCGCGTGGCGGCAAATTCCGGCACCGAAGACGGTACTATGCCGCCGCTGGGTACGCCTGCGTGGCAGCAGCTGGTGGGCCGGGTGGAAGAAGTCGGTGCAGACGCCCGGAAAAGTGCCGAACAGGCCCGGAAGTCGATGAAACAGGCCGAAAGCGAAAAAAGCGCAGCGGCCGGTAGTGCTGCAGCGGCGGCGAAAAAACTGAAAGAGCTTCAGGATGGCATCGCTGCGGGAGATTTCAAGGGCGAAAAGGGTGATACAGGCGCGAGAGGTCCGCAGGGAAATGCCGGACCGCAGGGGCCTAAAGGCGAAAAAGGCGACGTCGGCCCGACAGGCCCCACTGGTGCAACAGGTCCACAAGGTCCAAAGGGCGAGACTGGCCCGCAGGGTCCGAAGGGCGACAAAGGCGACACCGGTCCACAGGGTCCTGTAGGCGCGACCGGCCCTCAGGGACCGAAAGGCGAGACAGGCCCGGCGGGCAAAGAAACGAAGGTGGACGCCACCCTCAAAGTCTCCGGCGCAGCTGCCGACGCCAAAGCCACCGGCGACGCGCTGGCGGGTAAAGCTGCCGCCAGCCATACCCATGCTGCTATGACGGGTGCGACCGCATCTGCGGCGGGTAAGGCAGGTTTCGTCCCGGCCCCCACCCAAGGCGCTCAGGCGAAATATCTGCGAGGTGACGGTACGTGGCAGACGCCTCCCGACACCAACACCACTTATGGCAGCATGACAGGTGCGAGTTCCAGCGCGGCTGGCAAAGCGGGCCTCGTCCCTGCTCCCGCCAAGGGCGCACAGGCAAAGTATCTGCGGGGCGATGGCACCTGGGCAACTCCCCCGGACACCAACACGACCTACTCTGCCGCCACCCAGAGTGCGGCGGGTCTGATGAGCGCCGCCGACAAGAAAAAGCTGGATGGCGTGGCGACTGGTGCAAATAAGTACAGTCTGCCCACAGCTACGGCCAGCGTCCTCGGCGGTGTGAAGACTGGCAGCAACATCACCAACTCCGGCGGCGTGCTCAGCCTGACCAAAGCAAATGTGACCGGTGCGCTGGGCTTTACCCCCACTGAGGTCGCCGCCCAAACCACCGACCCGGGCGCAGGAAGCAGTCTTGCCACCAACAAAGTGCTCATCGTATACCAGTAAGGAGGTGAAACTTCAAAATGGCAAAAGCAGTTTATGTGGGCGTTGGCAGCAAAGCCCGCAAGATGAAAAAAGCCTACATCGGCATCGGCGGTAAGGCCCGCAAGGTCAAGAAGATGTACATCGGTGTCGGAGGCAAGGCGAGGCTGTGCTACAGTGCAGAGCTGGAAAAGGTCGGGATGGCTGAGAATTTGAGCGATGAACGGTGTACCGTGGCAGCGTCAGTTGGCAATTATGCGCTGTTTGCGGGGGGATATGGATACTGGAGATATAGCGCAGTCATTTATGACGCCGTGGATGCTTATAGCGCGTCGCTCACAAAGTCGATGCCTACTGCGCTGAGTACAGTACGAGAGAGCCATGCCGGCGCGTCTGTTGAGGGCTATGCACTCTTTGCAGGCGGAGCTAATGGCACCAGAAGTACAGATATAGTTGATTCAGTGGACGCATATAGCGCTTCTCTCACACGAACAGCAGCTGCAACACTGAGCGGCAAGAGGAAGTGGATTGGTGCTGCGTCCCTCGAAGGCAGAGCGTTCTTCGCAGGCGGAGCCTCCACCAATCTGAATTCGAATACCAAGTGCGCAAATGTTGAGGTGTACAATGGCACTCTCACCCGCACGGCAGCCACAAACCTGAGCGTGGCAAGATATTCTCCACTGACCGCGACAATCGGCGGTCGGGTGCTTTTCGCCGGAGGCGACTTTACAAAAGTTGTGGATGTCTACAGCGCTTCACTCACCCGCACAGCGGCTGCGGATTTGAGCCGTTCCACCTCTGGTGGTGATGCTTCCATAGCGGTCGGGAATTATGCAATATTTACATCTGGACTTGTAGTTGGCTCTGATGGCGTTGGCAGTTTTGTTGGCAACACGTCCTGCGACGTTTACAATGCATCGCTCACAAAAACGACCGTCACACTTCTGAGCGTAGCGCGGGTCTATATGTCTGCCGGTACAGTCGGAGACTACGCATTGTTTGCGGGAGGCGGTAGTAACTCTCCATATTCAGATGTAGTAGACGCCTGTGATACCTCTCTCACGCGGACTACAGTCACAGCGCTGGACTATCCAAGACGGAATCTTTCCTCTGCGACGGTTGGAGACTACTTGCTGTTTGCAGGCGGGGGAAGAGATTACGATGACCCTTCAAGTGTCGTATTCGTCTACACCGCATAAAAGAAAAGGAGAAATCAAAATGGCACGATACAAAATTTACGACAACAAATCTGACGTCATCACCCCGGTGGGCGAGAAGCTTACCGCTGAGCAGTGGCTGGACCGTTACCAGTGGGGCCGCTACACCAAGATGATCGTTGGCGGCGGCATCATCAATGGCAGCGTCGCGCTGGTCTTCGACAACGAGGTGGAGCGTTACCGCAAGGCAGGCTGTGATTTCAGTGCCTGCACCACCGACGAGGACTATCTGGCCGCCATCGAGGCGTTCGAGGATAACCCGCCCGTGGCAGACGCCGGCGTCTCCGACCAGACCCGCATTGCGGACGCTCTGGAAGACATGGTGGCGCTGAACCTGCCGGACGCAGAATGAGAAAGGAGAACGAAGTTATGAGCAACAAGGAAAGACTGACCGAGCGCTGGACGCAGGGCCGCATCTCTGAGGCGATGCTGCGGGTGTATGTCCGCAAGGGCATCATCACCAAGGCGGATTTCGAGGAGATCTGCGGGAAGAAGTATTGAGTGGAGGGATAAGGATGTCGATTCGTGAATATTCCATGACCCGCGACTCCACCCGGCAGCTCTCGCCCAGCTTCCGCGTCCGCGAGTTTGCCTGCAAGGGCAGCGACGTCGTCCTCATCGACGACGAGCTGGTGGTGCTGCTGCAGTGCATCCGGGAGCACTTCGGCAAACCGGTACATATCACCAGCGGCTACCGCACCGCCGAACACAATGCCGCCGTGGGCGGGGCGAAATCCAGCCAGCACCTGCTGGGCAAAGCCGCCGACTTCTGGGTGGAGGGCGTACCAGTGGCCACCGTGGCCGACTACGCCGAGAAGCTGCTGCCCGGGCGCGGCGGCATCGGGCGGTACCCCAAGGACGCCGCCCACCCGAAGCGCTCTACCGGCTGGGTACACATCGACACCCGGACGAATAAGTCCAGATGGAAGGGGTGAGACCGATGGAGACTGTTCTCGCAGCTCTTATCACCGGGGCTGTGACCCTCATCGGCGTACTCATCGCCAACAGCCGCAGTCAGGCCGTCACCGACACCAAGCTGGAAGAGCTGACCCGGGAAGTCCGGGCGCACAACAACTTTGCCCAGCGGGTGCCGGTTTTGGAAGAGCAGATGAAGGTGGCCAATCACCGCATCACCGATTTAGAAACGCATGAACACGAAAGAGAAAGGAACTGACTATGAATAACCTGAACAACAAGATCTCCGCCGGTACCATCGCCCGCACCGCCGTGCTGGCTCTGGCCCTCATCAACCAGCTGCTGAGCGCTCTGGGCAAGCCCGTGCTCCCCATCGAGTCTGCCCAGCTCGAGCAGCTCATCTCCACCGGTTTTACCACCGTGTCTGCGCTGGTCAACTGGTGGTATAACAACAGCTTCACCCCTGAGGCCATCGAGGCGGATGCATTCATGGCAAGGATGAAAAAGAGAGTGCGGTGAGAGCTGTATAGTCTAATAATGCCTCCTTCAAAATTTTTTCGAGGGGGGGGCATTATTATATGGTATGGAAAAGAAATGAGGTAATGAAGCAAGAAAACCGCCTGGATTCTGACGAATCCAGACGGTTTTTTGATGGAGCGGGCAATGGGAATCGAACCCACCTCCTCAGCTTGGAAGGCTGATATACTAGCCGATGTACGATGCCCGCATATTCTATTTTGCCGGGATGCAAGCAGTATTATAGCATGATTCGCGGCAAATGTCCAGCATTTTTTGCCCAAAGTGCAGAAGGAGAAGAAACCTTTGCCGATGAGCTGGCGTTTGCCTGTTTACTTTGGAGCAGTTTTATTGTAAAATAGATAAGAAATAAAATCGGCGGCGCACAGCGCGGCCAAATCTGATACAGGTGGTGTATGTTATTATGGCATTGAAATATCAGCGTATCCTTCTGAAGATCAGCGGTGAGGCCCTCGGCGGAGAAAAGGGGACCGGCTTCGACGAGCCGACCATGGACGCGATCTGTGGAGGCGTAAAGAAGGCCCATGAGCTGGGCGTTCAGATCGGCATCGTTGTGGGCGGCGGCAACTTCTGGCGCGGCCGTTCCAGCGGCAAGATGGAGCGTACGCTGGCCGATAAGATCGGTATGCTGGCAACGGTGATGAATGCCCTGGCTGTCTCCGACAAGCTGGAGCAGCTGGGTGTGCCGACCGAGGTGTTCACCTCCATCACCATGCCGCAGGTGGCCCCGGCCTTCACCCGCAAGGAAGCTCTCCACGCAATGGAAGAGGGCAAGATCGCCATCTTCGGCGGCGGTACGGGCAACCCCTTCTTCTCCACCGATACGACCACTGCTCTGCGCGCCGTTGAGGTGAGTGCAGACATCATGTTCAAGGCCACGATGGTGGACGGCGTCTATGACAAGGACCCCCATAAGTACCCCGATGCCAAAAAGTACGAGACCCTTACCTTTACCAAGGTGCTGGAAGACCGTCTGGCTGTTATGGACGGCACTGCCGCCACCCTCTGCCGGGACAACAAGCTCCCCATCCTCGTGTTCGATCTGGCCGACCCCGACAACATCGCCCGCGCTGTGCAGGGCGAGAACGTGGGTACGCTGGTCTACGAGGGCTGAGCATACCGCCCCGCTTCCGACAATAGAATATGCCAGGCGCCTTTTCGCGGCTGGTGAGAATTGATAACAAACAGGAGACAAGGACAATGAGCAGCAACACCAAGGCATTCGAAGACAAGATGAAGAGCGCAGTCGAGCATCTGGAGCGCGAGCTGAAGACCGTGCGCGCAGGCCGTGCCAACCCCGGCGTTCTGGACAAGGTGACCGTGGATTACTATGGTTCGCCCACGCCCATCCAGCAGGTGGCTTCTGTGGCTGTCAGCGAGGCCCGCACCCTGACCATCACCCCGTGGGACCGCACTCTGCTGCGCGCCATCAGCAAGGCCATCCTGGCCAGCGATGTGGGCATCAACCCCATTGATGACGGCCAGACCATCCGTCTGAACTTCCCGGCTCCTACCGAGGAGCGCCGCAAGCAGCTGGCCAAGGAAGTCTCCAAGATGGGCGAGGAGGCAAAGGTGGCAGTCCGCAATGTCCGCCGCGACGCTATGGACAAGGCCAAGGCCATGAAGAAAGCTGGCGAACTGACCGAAGACACCCAGAAGACCATGGAAGAGGATGTCCAGAAGCTGACCGACAAGTACGTGAAGAATATCGACGCTGCCGTGGAAGAAAAGCAGAAGGAGATCATGTCCGTCTGATTCTGACTGCAAGCAAGCAGGGAGGTGCCGTGCGCTGAAAGAAGGTGCGCGGCACTTTTTGCCAGACTGAAAATAGAGGAATAAGATCATGGAACATCCAAAGGATTTTGCGAAGGGGCTGTCCATCGGCATCATCATGGACGGCAATGGCCGCTGGGCCAAGAGCCGCGGCCTGCCCCGCACTGCCGGCCACAAAAAGGGCGCACAGGTCTTTCAGGACATTGCGAACTACTGCGATGAGCTGGGTGTGGAGTCGGTGTATTTCTACGCATTCTCGACCGAAAACTGGAAGCGTCCCGCCGAAGAAGTGGGTGCTATCATGCGGCTGTTCGGCGAGTACCTCATCAAGGGCTTCGACTACAAGAACCGGAACATCCGCATCTGCTTCATGGGCGACCGCACTGCGCTGGACCCCAAGCTGCAAAAGCTGATGAACGAGCTGGAGACCGACTCGGCTTCCAAGACCGGTCTGACCGTCAACATCGCCGTCAACTACGGTGGACGGCCTGAGATCGTCCGGGCGGCCCAGAGTCTTGCGGCCAAGGTGGCTGCGGGCGAGATGAGGCCCGAGGACATCACGGAAGAGGCTCTTTCGGCCCAAATGTACACCGCCGGCCAGAAAGACCCCGACTTCATCCTCCGCCCCAGCGGAGAAAAGCGGCTCTCCAACTTCATGCTCTGGCAGGCAGCCTACTCGGAGCTGGTGGAGATGGACGTTCTGTGGCCTGATTTCACCCGTGATGACCTCGATGCCGCCATCATGGAGTTCAACCGGCGTTCCCGCCGCTTCGGCGGACTTTGAGCGCAGCAAACGATACGCAAGATGCCGCGCGGTGTGCGCGGCCCCCGGAGAGCGTCCGGTATTTCCTCAGGCGCTGACGCTGCAGACCCTGCCAGAGCAGGGGAGCGGCTCCCGGACGAAACAAAGGAGAACATGAAACTATGAAAACACGAATCATCACAGCCGTGGTGGGCCTGATCGTTCTGGCAGGCGTCCTGTTCACCTTCGATACGCTGGTGTTCAATCTGGTCATCGCGGCTATCACCCTCATCGCCCTGCATGAAATTTACTCTGCGCTGGGTTTTGAAAAGCAGGACTGGCCGCTGCTGGCCGTTCTGGTACCCTACACACTGCTCATCATGCTGTCGAGCTACAGCGTCTGCCGGGCGATGGTGATGCCCGCTTCCTTCCTTGTGGTGCTGTTCTATGCCATCTACCTTGTAGTGCGCAACGGCGTTATCAGCTACCAGAAAGCCAGCGGCCTCGCCATGTTTTCGGGCATCGTGATCTTCTGCTTCTACTCGTTCATCCGGCTCAAGGAGATGCTGCCGGTGGAGGAATATGGCTACGACGCTATCTTCTTCATCCTGCTCATCCTCTGCTTCGCCTGGGGCGGCGACACCTGCGCCTACTTTGCGGGACGCGCCTTTGGCAAGCATAAGCTCTGCCCGGTGGTCAGCCCCAAAAAGACGGTGGAGGGCGCTGTGGGCGGCGTGCTGGGTACTATGGTGTTCGGTGTGCTGGTCACGGTCATCTACTCCATCGCAGCAGACCGGATGGAAGAGTTCACCCGCTCCAATATTGGCGTATCCATGTATGTCATCATTGCGCTCCTGGCCTGTGTGGCTGCGGTGCTGGGCATCTACGGCGACCTGTTCGCCAGCGTGGTCAAGCGCCAGTGCGGCATCAAGGACTACGGCACCATCTTCCCGGGCCACGGCGGCATCCTTGACCGCTTTGACAGCGTGATGTTCATCGCGCCCTTCGTCACGATGGTGGTCATCGCAGCATTCTACGATTAAAATCAGCAGGAGGTAGATTCTTTATGGCTAAGAAAATCACGCTGCTGGGTTCTACCGGCTCCATCGGCACCCAGAGCCTTGACGTCATCCGTGCTCAAGGGTATGAGGTGTTCGGCCTGTCGGCCCACAGCCAGACGGATAAAATTTTGCAGCAGATAGAAGAATTCCACCCGAAATATGTCTGCATGACCAGTGAGGCCGGTGCCGAAAAGCTTTCGGCTGCGCTGGCAGGCCGCGCCGATGCACCCAAGCTCCTGACCGGCCCAGAGGGCCTCAAGACCCTCGCTGCAATGGACGGCCCGGACGTGGTGCTGAACAGCGTGGTGGGCATCGCTGGCCTCGGCGCAAGCCTTGCCGCCATCGAGAGCGGCCATGACCTCGCCCTCGCCAACAAGGAAAGCCTTGTCACCGGCGGCCATCTTGTCACTCAGGCCGTGGCGAAGCACGGCGTCAAGTTGCTGCCTGTGGACAGTGAGCACTCGGCCATCTTCCAGTGCCTGCAAGATAAGGAGAGCGCCAAGAGCCTGACCAAAATTCTGCTGACGGCCTCCGGCGGCCCCTTCTTCGGCATGAAGACCGAAGAGCTGCGGGGCAAGACCAAGGCCGATGCCCTCAAGCATCCCAACTGGAACATGGGGGCAAAGATCACCATCGACAGTGCCACTCTGATGAACAAGGGCCTCGAGCTCATCGAGGCTGTGTGGCTGTTCGGCCTGCCTCCGGAGAAAATTCAAATCGTTGTCCAGCGCCAGAGCATCGTCCACTCGGCGGTGCAGTACAGCGACAACTCCATCATCGCCCAGCTGGGTGTGCCGGATATGCGCATCCCCATCCAGTATGCGCTGACCTATCCGGCCCGTGTGCCGGGCGTCGTGCCGGAGCTGGACTTCACCACCCTCAAACTGCTGACCTTCGATGTGGCCGACGAGGAGACTTTCCGCTGCCTCGCCGCCTGCAAGAAGGCTATCAAGAAGGGCGGTCTCGGCCCCTGCGCCGCCAACGGTGCCAACGAGGAGGCCGTCAAGCTCTTCCTTGAGGATAAGATCGGCTTCCTCGACATCGGCCGTCTGGTGGAGGCTGTCGTGGACAGCGACAGCTTTGGCGGCGACTACAGCCTCGCGGATGTGTATGAGTGTGACCGTATGGCCCGTGCATTCGTGAGAGCACATCTGTAATATAGGAGAAATAATGTCAGTTTTCATCACCTTTGCTGCTGCGCTGCTCATCTTCGGCGCAGTCATCGCCATCCACGAGTTCGGCCATTTTGCAGTGGCAAAGCTCTGCGGGGTCCAGGTCAACGAGTTTTCCATTGGCATGGGTCCGACCCTCATCAAGACCTATCGCAAAGGCACGCAGTATACCCTGCGGCTCCTGCCCGTAGGCGGCTTTGTGGCGCTGGAAGGGGAGGAAAGCCCTGAGAGCGAACAGGCCGAGGGTGGAAGCGGGGACGATGACGGCCCGGACATCCCGCCGGAGGTGCTGGCGCAGCGGACAGGCAAGCCGCTGAACGAGGCGGCTGTCTGGCAGCGGATGCTGGTGATGGCGGCAGGCGCGGTGATGAACTTCGTACTGGGCTTTGTGGTGCTGCTGCTCCTCATCTCACTGCGCAGTGAGCCGATCACCAGCAAGGTCATCTATGCCGTGGAGAACAACGCCCTCTGTGGCCAGACCGGCCTGCAGGCCGGCGACGAGATCGTGGCCGTCAACGGGCGGCACTGCTTCGTGGCCAACGATATGCTCTACGAGCTTATGCGCACCGAGAGCTACCGCGCAGACTTCACCGTCCGCCGGGACGGCAAGCTCGTGGAGCTGCCGGACGTCCAGTTCGACACCTGGCAGGATGAGCAGGGCCAGACCCACATGACACTGGGCTTCACAGTCTACGGCCTCAAAAAAACACCGCAGAACGTCCTGAAAGAGTCGGCCAACAGCGTCGTCTACTATGGACGCATCATCTATACCTCGCTGGCCGACCTTCTGCGGGGCCGCGAGAGCATCAACGACCTGTCCGGCCCAGTGGGCATCGTGACCGCCATCGGTCAGGCCGCAAGCTACGGCTGGGAGGATGTGGCTGAGCTGCTGGTGCTTATCACCATCAACCTCGGCGTATTCAATCTGCTGCCGTTCCCGGCGCTGGACGGCGGCAAGATCGTATTCCTGCTCATCGAGGCAGTCACTGGCCATGCAGTGCCGGAAAAAATCCAGAGCAGTCTGACCGTCGCAGCCTTTGCGCTGCTGTTCGGCCTGATGCTCTTTGCAACGTACAATGACATCGTCCGGCTCGTGACCGGAGCAATTTGAAAGGGGTAAAACCATGCGGCAGCTGAAACGTGAAGTGAAGATCGGAAATGTGACCATCGGCGGCAAGAATCCCATTGCCGTGCAGACCATGCTGAACGTCCCGGTGGAAGACATCGAGGGCAATGTGGCGCAGGCAAAGCGCTGTGAAGCGGCAGGCTGTCAGATTTTGCGCGTGACCTGTCCCAGCGCGGCAGACGCCAAGTGCATCGAGGCTGTTAAGAACGCCGTGAATATCCCCATCGTGGCAGACATCCACTTCGACTACAAGGCTGCCATTGCCTGCGCCGATGTGGGCGTGGATAAGATCCGCATCAACCCGGGCAACATCGGCGACGATGACCGTGTGAAGGCGGTCGTGAATGCCTGCCAGCAGAAAAATATCCCCATCCGCATCGGCGTCAACGGCGGCAGTCTGGAAAAGCACATCCTCGCCAAGTACGGCGCACCTGTGCCGGAAGCGATGGTGGAGAGCGCTCTGTACCATGTTCGCCTGCTGGAAAAGTTCGACTTCAACAACATCGTCATCTCCATCAAGAACTCCAACGTCCCCCGCATGATGGAGGCATACCGCCAGCTCAGCGCTGTGACCGACTACCCGCTCCATGTGGGCGTCACGGAGGCCGGCACTTACCAGATGGGCCTGCTCAAGAGCGGCATGGGCATCGGTGGGATGCTGCTGGAGGGTATCGGCGACACCATTCGTGTCTCGCTGGCTGCTGACCCTGAGAAGGAAGTGGAAGCAGGCTACAATATCCTGCGCGCTGTCGGCTTCCCGGTGGCCGGCCCGGAGGTCATCACCTGCCCGACCTGCGGTCGCACCCAGTACCCCTGCACTGAAATCGCAAATGAGGTAGAGCGGCGGCTTCAGGGTTGCAAAAAGTCCATCAAGGTGGCTGTCATGGGCTGTGTCGTCAACGGCCCCGGCGAGGCCCGTGAGGCTGACATCGGCATTGCCGGCGGAAAGGGCGAGGCAGTGCTGTTCGTCCACGGCAACCCCGTCAGGAAGCTGACGGGGGATAATATCCTCGACCAGTTCATGGAGGAAATCTATAAGCTGTGATTTTACAGAATAAGCTTGGTCTGACGAGTGAAGCTGAGCTTGCTCGGGCAGAAGAAAAACTCAGCAAGACCCGGGCGCTTGAGCTCTATGACACCGGCCTGTTGGACACATTCGAGGTAGGCACCTTCAAAGGGCTTGCGGCCATCCATAAATGCCTGTTCGGTGATGTCTACGAGTTCGCTGGACAGATGCGGACAGTGAACATTGCAAAAGGAAATTTCCGCTTTGCACCGGTGATGTATCTGCGTCCGGCACTGGAAAGCATCGACGCGATGCCGCAGTCTTCTTTCGATGAAATTATCGAGAAGTATGTGGAGATGAATGTGGCGCATCCGTTTCGGGAGGGCAATGGCCGAAGCACTCGAATCTGGCTGGATGCTATTCTGAAAAAAGAACTGCATCAGGTCATCGACTGGAGCAAGGTGGATAAAGAAGATTACCTTCTTGCAATGGAGCGCAGCCCGGTCAAGGATGTGGAGATAAAAGCGCTGCTGCACGCTGCTCTGACCGAAAAAATCAATGACCGCGAAGTCTATATGAAAGGCATCGACGCCAGTTACCACTACGAAGGCTATCATGTCTTTAAGACAGAAGATTTAACTTAAAAACAACCTGCTGCCACGCCCTTTTCCGGGGCGCGGCAGTTTGTGCTGTTATCTGATAGAAAAGGAGTACCACTGTGACACCACTTGTTTCCCAGCTATGGCCGCAGTTTATGGCGGACCCGGACTTTGCGGCCTGTTTTGGCCGCGTGGTCGTCGAGCACGCCCAGATGCTGCGGCAGGAGCGGCAGGTCATCTTTACGCTGCGCAGTTCTGCCCCGCTGGACAAGGGGCTGTGCGCCCGGCTGCTGGCCTCGCTGGCACCGGATTACGAGGGCTTCGAGCTCCGCATCAACAATCTTTTCGGCTATGCGACGCTGGATGAAGCCGGTCTGCGGGAAGTGATGGAGGAGATGAAACGGGACGGTGTCCCCATCAACGGTTTCCTCGACCGCTGCCGCATCACCATCACCGGCCAGGACATCACCATCGGCGTCTGCCACGGCACGAAGTTTTTGCAGGAGATGCAGTTCGAGCGCCTGCTGGCGGAGCGCATCGCTGCCCACACCGGCGTAAAGCCCAAAGTGACGCTGGAAAGCAGCGTGGGCGAGGCCGAACAGCGCCAGATGGAAGAAAAGCTCGAGCGGAAAATTGCGCCGCCTGTCGTCAAGTTCGAGAAAAAGAACACTGCCCCCTCCATCAAGGTGGAGGGCCTCGACCTTACGGACAAGCCCGTCACCATCTTCCACGGCAAGATGTTCACCCCGAAAAACCTCACCCCCCTCAAGGATTTGGGCGGCGAGGGCGGCAAGTGCATGATTTGGGGCGACGTCTTCTTCACCGAAGTGAAGGGCAACTTCCGCAAGATATACACTGTCTCCATCACCGATTACACCGGCTCCATCAACCTGAAGATCCGTGCGCAGGAAGGGGAGGACTGCTCCAAGTGGGAGTCCATCCCCAAGGGTACGACGGTCGTGGTGCGCGGCGACTGCTCCTACGATAAGTACGAGCACGACTATATCGTCTGGCCCTACGACGTCCTCTTTGTCGAGCGCAAAAAACGGGAGGACAACGCCCCCGTCAAGCGGGTGGAGCTGCATCTGCATACCAAGCTGTCCAGCATGGACGCCTTCTGCGACCCCGGCGGCATCGTCAAGCTGGCCCACCGGATGGGCCACCCGGCCATTGCCATCACCGACCATGGCGTCTGTCAGGGCTACCCCGAGGCTATGCTGGCTGCAGACGCCATCCATAAGACAGACCCGGACTTCAAGCTCATCTACGGCTGTGAGGCCTACTTTGTCGATGACATGATACCCTGCGTCTACGGCGTGAAAGACGAGCCGCTGAACGGTGAGTTCTGCGTCTTCGACACTGAGACGACGGGCCTCGACCCCGGCGTGGAGTACCTGACAGAGATCGGCGCGGTCATCGTGCGGAACGGGGAAGTGGTGGAAGAATTCGACACCTTCGTAAAACCCGGAAAGGCCATCACCTCCAAGATCACCGAGCTGACCGGCATCACCAACGAGATGGTGGCTGACGCCCCCAGCGAGGCCGAGGCGCTGAAAGCCTTCCTCGACTTTGTAGATGGCCGCATCCTTGTGGCTCACAATGCCCACTCCTTCGACATCCGGTTCCTTCGCGCCGCCGCCAAGCGGAGCGGCATCGAGTTTGAGCCGACCTATATCGACACCTTGACCATGGCCCAGGCCATGTACCCCGGCCTCCACAACTACAAGCAGGGGACCATCAACAAGCATCTGGAGCTGCCCGCCTACGAAGCCCACCGCGCCTGCGAGGACTCTGCCGCACTGGGCCGCATCTTCTGCGTCATGCTGAAAGATCTGGAGGAAAAGCAGGTGACTGCCGTCAGCGGCATCAACACCGGCCTCGGCGGAAACCGCGAGGTGCTGAAAAAGAAGTACTATCACCTCATCATCCTCGTGCGCAACCAGATGGGCCTGAAAAACCTCTATAAAATCGTCAGCGAGGCCCATGTTAACTACTTCTTCAAGAAGCCCCGCGTTCCCCGCAGCCTTCTGAACAAGTATCGGGACGGCCTTATCCTCACTTCTGCCTGTGAAGCAGGAGAACTTTACAGGGCTGTCGTAGAGGGCCGCTCTTACGAAGAATTGAAGAAAATTGCATCGTACTACGATGTTTTGGAGGTCCAGCCCCTGGGCAACAACGCCTATATGGTGCGGGAGGGCAAGGTGGAGAGCGAAGAGGTCATCAAGGACTTCAACCGCACCGTCATCAAGCTGGGCGAAGACCTGCACAAGCCCGTCATCGCCACCGGCGACGTCCATTTCACCGAGCCGGAGGACGCCATCTACCGCTCTGTCCTGCAGGCGGGCAACGGCTTCAAGGACGCGGACAACCAGCCGCCCCTGTTCTACCGCACCACCGAGGATATGCTGAACCAGTTCAGCTATCTGCCCAAGGAAAAGGCCTACGAGATCGTCGTGACCAATCCCCGCAAGATAGCGGCCAGCATCGACGGCAACGTCCGTGCTATCCCGCGCGGCACCTACCCGCCCAGCATCGAGGGTGCAGAACAGCAGCTCCGGGATGCGACCTGGGAACACGCCAAGCGGGACTATGGCGACCCTCTGCCTGAGATCGTGGAGAAGCGCCTGCAAAAAGAGTTGGACTCCATCTGCGGCCATGGCTACGCCGTCCTGTACGTTATCGCGGTCAAACTGGTGGCCTATTCCAACGCGGGCGGCTATCAGGTGGGCAGTCGTGGTTCGGTTGGCTCGTCAGCTGTGGCCCACTTCTCCGGAATCTCGGAGGTCAACAGTCTGCCGCCCCACTACCGCTGCCCCAAGTGCAAGTACAGCGAGTTCATCACCGATGGCAGCGTGGACGACGGCTTCGACCTGCCCGACAAGAACTGCCCCCACTGCGGCACCCGGATGCTGGTGGACGGTCATGACATCCCTTTCGAGACCTTCCTTGGTTTCTACGGCGACAAGGAGCCTGATATTGACCTGAACTTCTCGGGCGAGTACCAGTCCAACGTCCACCGCTACACGGAAGAGCTGTTCGGCAAGGCCAACGTGTTCAAGGCAGGCACCGTCTCCGGTATTCAGGACAAGACGGCCTACGGTTACGTCAAAAAGTATCTGGATGAGCGGGGGAGAACGGTCAACCACGCGGAAGAGAACCGCCTGACGCTGGGCTGTACCGGCGTCAAGCGTACCACCGGCCAGCATCCCGGCGGCATGGTCGTCGTGCCGGATACCTATGAGATCTATGACTTCTGCCCCATCCAGCACCCGGCAGACGATGTGGCGGGCGGCCTGCTGACCACTCACTTCGAGTTCAAGTACCTCCACGACACCCTGCTCAAGCTGGACGAGCTGGGTCACGATATGCCTACCTTCTACAAGTATTTCGAGGAGTACACCGGCATCCCCGTGGACAGCATCCCCATGAATGACCCCAAGGTCTACAGCCTGCTCACCAGCCCGGAAGAGCTGGGTGTGACGCCGGAGCAGATCGACAGCCAGACCGGCACCTTCGGCATCCCCGAGATGGGCACCAACTTCGTGCGCGGAATGCTGGTGGAGGCCCGTCCCAAGAATTTCTCCGAGCTTATCCAGATCTCGGGCCTGTCCCACGGCACCGACGTCTGGACCGGCAACGCCGACGAGCTCATCCGCAGCGGCACCTGTACCATCGCGGAGGTCATCGGCTGCCGTGACAGTATCATGCTCTATCTGCTGCGCAAGGGCCTCGAGCCGAAGATGGCCTTCGATATTATGGAGGCCGTCCGTAAGGGCAAGGTGGCCAAGGGCGGCTTTGCGCCCGGCTGGGAAGAGGCCATGCGGGAGCACGATGTGCCGGACTGGTACATCGAGAGCTGCCGCAAGATAAAATATATGTTCCCGAAAGCCCATGCGGTGGCCTACCTGATGTCGGCTATCCGCCTCATGTGGTTTAAGCTCTACCACCCGCAGGCGTTCTATGCGGTGTACTTCACCGTCCGCGGCGATGACATCGACTATGAAGCCGCTGTGGGCGGTGCGGCGGTGGCCCGCGCCCACATGAACGAGGTGAAGCGCCGCCTCAAGGAAGAGAAGAACGCCAAGGATGAAGATGTGCTCGTCTCGCTCCAGCTGGTCAACGAGATGCTGGTGCGCGGCTACGAGTTCCTGCCCATCGAACTGGGCAAGAGCCGGGGCTCCAAGTATGTGGTGGAGGACGGCAAGGTACGCCTGCCCTTCTGCTCCTTGAAGGGTCTGGGCGGTGCCGCCGCCGATGCGCTGGAAAATGTGACCATCCACGGCGAAGAGTATCTCTCCATCGAGGAACTGCAGCAGGCCTCTGGCGTTGGCAGCAGCATCATCGACCGCCTGCGTCAGGTGGGCGCTCTGGGTGAACTGCCGGAAAGCAGTCAGGTGAGCTTCTTCTAAAATTGCAGCAAAAAACGACCTCTGCTTCCGGTTCATCCGGCTGCAGAGGTCGTTTTGTTATACGATCAAGTTTTTGAACAGGGAAGAGGCTTACTCCACGCTGATCATATAGTAGTAGACCGGCTGACCGCCCCGGATGTGGCTGACCTCAACATGGTTGGGGCATTTTGCCTTGACGATCTCGGTCACCTTCTCGGCATCCTCGTCGGAGACGTCGCAGCCGGAGATGATGGTGACGAAGTTGGAATCCTTCTTGCACATACCGCGGGCCAGACGATAGGTGGCCTTGGTGATGTCGTTGGAGGTGGAGACGATCTTGCCGTTCTCCAGGGCCATGATCTCGCCTTTCCTGATGCGCTTGCCGTCGTACTCGCTGTCGCGGGCGGCGTAGGTGATGAGGCCGGTGGAGACCTTATCGGCGGCAGACATCATGTTGATGGTGTTGGCCTCGACGGTAGCGGAGGGGTCGAAGTTCAGCAGAGCGGTGATGCCCATGGGGACGGTACGGGTGGGCAGGACGACCACCTGACGGTCAGCCAGCTTCTGGGCCTGCTCAGCAGCCATGATGATGTTCTTGTTGTTGGGCAGAACGAAGACGGTCTTGGCCGGGACGCTCTGGATGGCGGCAAGGATGTCCTCGGTGGCGGGGTTCATGGTCTGACCGCCGGAGACGACAGCGTCAGCGGCCAGGTCGGTGAAGACAGCCTTCAGGCCCTCACCGGCGGCGACAGCAACGAAGCCATAGTCGCGGCTGGGGTCAACGGCAGCGTAGATGAACTCGCTGGCGGGGTCGGGCTTCTTCTCAGCGGAAGCCTGCTTCTCGAGGCTCTTGCCCTGCTTCTGGCGGGCCAGGAACTGCTCGTGCATATTCTCGATCTTGAAATTGGTGAGGTAGCCGTACTTGATGGCCTCGCTCAGGATCTTGCCGGGGTCGGCGGTGTGGACATGGAGGTTGATGACGTCATCGTCCTCAATGCAGACGACGCTGTCGCCGTTGGACTCGGCGAAGGCGCGCATCTTTGCGGCGCTTGCGCCCTCGTTCTTATTGATGAGGAACTGGGTGCAGTAGCCGTTCTTGATGTCCTCGACCTTCATCAGGTCATCGGTGAAGACGCCCTTGCCGGCGTTCGCGGTGGAGAGCTTGGCCTTGTTGGGGACAGCCTCGCCGCCGGCCACGATGTCCTCGCCGTGGAAGACCTTGCCCATGCCCTCAAAGATGATCATGATGCCCTGGCCGCCGGCGTCCACGACGCCGGCCTTCTTCAGGACGGGCAGCAGGTTGGGGGTGTCCTCTAGAGCCTTCTGACCGGCGGTCATCACGACGTCCCACAGCTCGGCCACATCCTCTTTGCCGCAGGCAGCAGCTTCCTCGGAAGCGATGCGGGCGACGGTCAGGATGGTGCCTTCGGTGGGCTTCATGACAGCCTTGTAAGCGCCCTCGACGCCCTTCTTCAGCGCAGCCACGATGTCGGCGGCGTCAGCCTCCTTTTTGCCCTCCAGAGCCTTGGAAAAGCCGCGGAACAGCAGGCTGGTGATGACGCCGGAGTTGCCGCGGGCGCCGCGCAGCATGGCGGAGGCAGCGGTCTTTGCGGCCTCGCCCACGGTGCAGCTGTCGTCCATGGCCTGCAGCTCACGGACGGCTGCGCCGACGGTCATGCCCATGTTGGTGCCGGTGTCGCCGTCGGGGACGGGGAACACGTTCAGCTCGTCCACGCGGGAGCGCTGGTTGTTGATGTTGTTTGCGCCGGAAATAATGGCGTCGCGCAGGATCTTACCAGAAATCATTGCTTTTTACTCCTTATATCTTCCCGGTACCCCCGGGCGGGCTTTGTCTCATCAGGCAACCACGTCATCGACTGATACGACCACGCGGGCGACTTTCAGGCCGGTGGCCTGCTCCACCTCGTCCTTCACGCGGTGCGAGATGGAACGCGCGGCGGTGGAGATGTTCAGCCCGTAGCTGACGGCAATGTGCAGCTCGATCACGAGACGGCCCTCTTCCTGTGTGACACGGACGCCCTTGGCAGAATCGTCCACGCCGCGCACGGCGCTGCGGACACGGTCGGTCAGATCACGGGGGGCCATTGCGGCCACGCCGTAGCATTGTTTGGTTGCTTCGCCCACGAGCGTGGAAAAATACTCGGCTGAGAAGCTGACATCTCCCAGCGGGAAACGGGAAGTGATCATAGTCGCTCTGCTCCTTTTATTTATTATGATACCCCGGTCCGCACGGCGGCGGGGCGGTGCGCGGGCCTAAGAAGGCGGCGTACCACTCTTATTATACAACTTTATGAGGAAGCTGTACAGCACATAATTGCTGACAGAAAAAAGTCAGGCACGGCTTACCCGTCTCGGTCTGTTTCGACACCGCAAAGCCGGTATACTGAAAGACAGACAGAGCCGCAAAGGGCCGCGTTCCTGTTGTTAGTATAGCACAAAATCCTTCGCAGTGCATCCATTTCGTGAATATTTATCCGACAAAGCAAAAAGTGATTGTGAATAAAATATAAAAGATGACGCAGACATCTTTATCTTACTATGAAAAAGTGCTAAAATCTAAGGTGGCAAGAGTAAGACTGTATCCGGCGCAGGATGCAGGGGCATTCGACTGCCAAGGTGCTGAAGACAGGAATTTGCTGCGGCTGCACAGGAGCTGCGGCCCGGCGGCGGAAAAGTTCACAATAGGAGTTGTTTTCATGAATATTCTGTTTTTCCTTTCCCCCAAGCAGGACCTGATGTATGTGTACGATGACTTCACCCTTCGCCAGACGCTGGAAAAATGGGAGAACAACCGTTACGCATCCATCCCGGTGCTCAACCGCAAGGGAGAGTATGTGGGGACCCTGACGGAAGGGGACATCCTCTGGGGGCTGAAAAAGTTCCACGGCCTCGACCTTGAGGCGGCAGAGGACATCCCGATCCGGGACTTTGCCCACAAGCGGGACTACAAGGCCGTCACGGTCACCACGAGCATGGACCAGCTCATCGAGGCGGCCATGAACCAGAACTTTGTCCCCGTCGTGGATGACCGGGGAATGTTCATCGGCATCGTCCGCCGTCAGGCCATCATCCGCTACTGCTACGACCGCTCCCGCGCTGCCGCCACAGAGCAGCGCAGAAAGCCCGAAAAGCAGGAAAAACGAGTCCCGGTCTCTGCCGGGGTGCAGTAAAACAGGAAAAGGCCCCGCCGCTCTGCATGAAATGTGCAGGGCAGCGGGGCCTTTCTATGCCTGTGGGAAGGGGAGAGTGGAGCTTCAGCCCACGGTGAGGCTGGAATCGGTGAACCGGTGGGTCAGGACAGCCTCGGCGTCCTTGCCGCCTATGGCCAACAGCTCGTCCACCGAGAGGGTGGTGGAGCAGAGGATGGTCTGGAAGGTGATGGTCTCGATGCCCTCAGCCCGCAGCTGACGCAGCGCGGCCAGCGAGATGCGGAAGGAGGCTGTGAACCGTCCGACGCAGACGGTGAGGGTATTGCCGCTCTGGGTGCTGGTGTAGGAGATGACCGCGCCGCTCTTGTCGGTGACAGTCAGGCCGGGGAGGGGAGAGGCGGGTGTGGACGGGGTGGCAGAGCCGCCGTCAGAAGAGGAAGAAGGCTCTTCCGGCTCCACAGGGCGGGGGATGGAGACCTGCTTGGTCTCGCCATTAGCGTCGGTGGCGGTGACTTTTGCGCCCGGGCCTAGCTTGTCCTTGATGGTGTCGAGGTCGAGCTCATGGCCGGCCTGCAAGAGGGCCTTGCCGTTGGGACTGCCGGCCTTGGCGGTCAGCTCGAGGCTGCCCGACAGATCGATGACGCTGCTGTAGATGCCGCTGCCGCCGCCGGTGCTGCCGTTACCGCCAGCGGCTTCGACCGTACCGCCGGAGATGGCGACACGGTCGAAGCTGCAGATGCCGTAGCCGCCGACTTTGCCGCCGTAGCCGCCAGCGGCGTTGACCGTATTGCCGGAGATGGTGACGACGCCGCCGCTGCGGATGCCGTCGCCGCCGTAGCCGTCTTTGCTGTCGCCGTTACCGCCCTTGGCGGTGACCGTACCGTCGGAGACGGTGAGGCCGCCGCCGCTGCGGATGCCGTCGCCGCCGACGAGGCTGCCGCCGTTACCGCCATTGGCAGTGACCGTACTACCGCCGGAGATGGTGACGCCACCGTTGCTGCAGATGCCGTCGCCGCTCACATTGCCGCCGTTGCCGCCGTTAGCAGTGACCGTACTACCGCCGGAGATGGTGAGGCTGCCGTTGCTGTAGATGCCGTGGCCGCCGTGGCCGCCGTCTGCACCGCTGCCACCTTGGGCCGTCAGGCTGCCATTTTCGCCGCCGGTGATGGTGAGACTGCCGGTGCTGGCGATGCCGTTGCGGCCATAGTTGCCGGTGTCGCTGATACCACCGGTGAGATGGTTGTCGCCCTTCAGGGTCAGCGTCACGTCGCCCTTCGAAGTGAGAGCGGAACCGGAGTCGGCCTTGATGTTCACATTGTCCAGCGTGACCTCGACCTTATCGTTCCCGGCGTCGATGGTCACGGTATTGGAAGAAGCGGTGTCCGTTTCCTGATTTGTGATGATGGTGTTGGTGTCCTCCACATCCTTCTTATTCCCCTGTGAGACCGTGTTTTTCCCTTCGGTCCCACTTGCCTTCACGGTGATGTCACCATTCTCGATGTACCATGTCTCGGCAAAAGCCGGGGCGGTAAGGGTGATGAGCATTGCGGCAGTCAGGGCAAACGCTGCTGCCCGCTGAGAGGCCGGACGGGGTGAATCATTACCCCCCGTATGGAGAGGGCGACCCGGAACACGCATCGCAAGCTTACGATAAGACAACATACAAAAACCTCCTTTGAATGTTGAAAATAAGTGGTAAAAACAGGGGATGTCTGATTGTCCTGAATATACCACAGCTGCGGGAAAAAATCAATAAAACCTGCGCGAATCGCCCTGTTTCCTGCGTGAATGGAGAAGTTCGGACAGAGTTTGGCTCTCTCAAAGAACCTGCTTATCGCTGTGCGGCGGCTCTCGGGAGACGGGCTTGCCCTCTCAGTCTCGCTCCGCTCGCCAAGGCCGGGTTGCGGCTCCCAGCGTCTGCTTCGCTGTCGCTTGCATCCTGCTGGCCGCTGCCCCAACAGCTCCTCCCTGTTTCCGC
>ERZ791800.499-NODE-499-length-33126-cov-6.082066_pt1 | contig 33126 bp, 25 predicted proteins | sample MGYA00510310_ERZ791800 | MGnify/ENA primary metagenome ERZ791800 (study PRJEB30046, sample SAMN00791954) | human gut metagenome | study: EMG produced TPA metagenomics assembly of the A metagenome-wide association study of gut microbiota in type 2... | reverse complement strand
GGTAGGGGAGGTGGCACGCCGCAGGCGTGACGGAGAGGTTTTCACCAGAAAGCCCCCTCTTCCGACTGGAAGAGGGGGCTTTCTGTTTATCTTACTGATTTTCTTCTAAAACTCAAACGACCTGAATGCGGCCTGCGCCGTACGGATTCTCATAGTTCAGCAGGTAGCCCGGATAGCTTGCCAGCGGGCTGTTGGCACTGCTCAGAACAGGCATATCGTTCACAGCGTCGAAGATCATGGCGTAAGTGGACATGACGAGGTAGTCCTCAGAGACATAGTCCTTGATGAGCTCTGCGCCGTCGAACATGGCGAAGCCATCGCCCAGATTGCGCAGGGTGTAGTTCATGCCGGCCAGCGCATAGGTGCGGTTCAGGTCCAGCGGCTCGTAAGTGCCGGTCTTCTTGTTGTAGATGCGCACGTTCTGGACACGGGGCGTGCCGGTGGCGCTGCCCATCCAGACATTCTTGTCGTCGATGAGGACGGTGTTGGGGATGTCGGTGTGGATCTCGTAGGTCGCACCGGCAACATGCAGGAAACCGCCGTTCTCCTTGCCCTCCGGGCCGCCGAAACGGGCGCCGAACTCCAGAGCATCCTGGATCTGCTTGCCGGTAACAGACATCAGGCAGGCCACGTTGCCGAAGGGGCTGACCTGCTTGCAGGTCTTGAAGGTCCACTTGCCGGCGTCCACATCGGTGCGGATGCCGCCGCCGTTCATCATAGCGATGTCGCAGTCCAGCTGCTCGACCTCGTTGAAGTAAGTATAGATGCCGTCAGCCACGAAGTCGCCGAGGTTGGTCTCGCCCGTACGGATGCGGCGCTTGCCGGTAGCGGGGTCGTTGATGTAGAAATTGATGTCAGTGGTCGCGATCTGCTCGCCCAGCATAGCGTCCACATCGTTGATCCAGGTTTCTGCGGTAGCGGCCACAGCGGCGTCGGAGACATCAGCGGTGGAGATGAGCTCGGTGGTGATCGCGCCGTCTTCGGCGATGGTCATCTTACCAACGTTTGCCAGATAAGAGCCGGTCTGAGTCAGGGTGACAGCCTTGCCGGCTGCATCGTAGACCTGCTTGTTCTCCATGACGGTGTGAGAGTGGCCGTCGATGAAGGCGTCAAAGCCGGTGGTGTTGGCAATGACTTCCTCACTGGTCCAGGGAGAGGAGGACGGGTCAACGCCCAGATGGCCCAGACCGATGATGATGTCTGCGCCCAGGGTCTTGGCCTTGTCGATGGCCTTCTGGACGGCGTCGTACAGCTTCCTGCCGTCGTCACCGCCCAGGATGTCGTAGATGTACTTGGTCTGCTTGGCGTTCATGAAGTAAGCAGGAGTGGACTTCGTGAAGGATTCGGGGGTCGTGATGCCCACGAATGCGATCCACTTGCCGCCTGCGGGGAACAGCTTGACAGCGGGCAGGACGCGCAGGCCGGTACGCAGGTCCACCCAGTTGCAGGAGACATAGGGGAAGTCCGCTTCCTTGATGATGGCCTTTGCGCGAGCCATGCCGTAGTCGAACTCGTGGTTGCCCAGAGTAGCGATGTCGTAACCAGCCTCGTTCATCAGCTCGATGATGGTAGCGCCGTCGTCCATGGAGCCGTAGGCAGTACCCTGAATGTGGTCGCCTGCGTCCACCAGCAGGACGGGCTTGCCCTCATCCACGTAGCCCTGCTTCATGGCAGCGATAGCGGCATAGGTCAGTTTGGGAGACTTGTTGTCGATGTAGGTGTGGACATCGTTGGTGTACAGGATGGTGACAGCGGCATCCTTGCCCGTCAGGAAACCGGCCGAAGCCTGAGGAACGGCAGCAGCCATGGCGGAGGCAGCGGCGGTGACACCGGCAGCCTTCAGGAAATTGCGGCGAGAAATAAAGTGTTTCACAAAAAGGACCTCCTTTATGTTCCAGACCAATTTTTGCGGCACAGTCTCTCTTCCGCTGTGCCGCATTCTTTGTTTTAAGCTTACCACAGAACCGCCGAAAGAGCAAGCACAAAGATGGTCATTCTGCATAATAGTTTTCTTTATGAGTACGACTTTTTATGAAATCTCGCGCAAATCAGCACAAAAGGCCGGGTGCTGTTTCCTGCCTCAGGCATACAGCACCCGGCCTTTTGTTTTGGACGGTATTGTTCCGTCGTAAATATCGTCTTATCAGATAGCGTTATACTGGCGCAGGAACTTCTCGAGGTCGGTGCCTTCGAGCTTCTTCAGCGCCTCCTTCAGGGCGATGCGGCCCATAAGGGGCAGCTCCATGTCCGTGAGCTTCCGGCCGTCCCGCAGCTTCACCGAGGCATCCACCAGCGCCCGGACGTCATAGGTGCTGCCCCAGACCTCCGGCACGCCCCGGTCAATGTTCAGCAGCCGGTATACGGCCTCCATGCCGGTGCGCATGGAGTATTCGGTGGTGAAGATGGTGTCCCGCTCTGTCTCGGCGAACTGACCGAGGAAGGCAAAGTTCACCGCATCCTTCGGCACGATGTCGGGGCGGTCGCCCTTCGCGCGGGGCATGAAGAAGGCGTCGATATAGGGCATCATGACCGGCACGGTATTGGCGCTGTGCTCGGCAAGCTCTGCGATGTCCTCCACCGGCACGCCCAGATGGTAGAGCCACTCCATGCAGATCTCCCGGCCGGTGCAGTCCCGCATGGGCTTTTTGACGTAATCGCCGGGCTTATCGCTGAACAGGCCGTACACCCAGACGCAGAGCTGGTCTTTGGGCTGTGCCCGGAACTGCTGCTGCCGGTTCAGGGTCCAGCTCATGAGCCACTTAGAGTCCTTCACTGTGACGATGCCGCCGGTGACGGTGCGGCCGCTGAAGGGGTCCCGCTTGCAGATCTTCTGGATATACTGGGGGATCTTCTCATCCAGCGTCGTGATGGTGGCGCTTTCCCAGTTGGTCAGCTCCGGCTGGCTGCAGAACTTTTCCGGGTGGCCGAAGGAGTCGTCCAGCGCGGCGATGCGCTTCCAGAGGTCCCAGCCGTTGCCCGGCTTGATGGTGGGGTCGAAGCCCGTGGCCTTGTTCTGTCCGCCGACGGTGCAGCTCTCCACGCAGCCGCCGTTGGTGATAAAGAGCAGGTCGTCCTCGGTGAGGTCGATGGTCTCCACCGCGCCCTTGTGGTCTACCGTGATGCCCGCCGCCTGCTTTTTGCCCGGCTCGAGGCTGAACTGGACGTCCACGACCTTTGTGTCGTAGTAGAACTGGACGCCGTGGTCTTTCAGGTAGGTGACCATGGGCAGGATGATGGACTCGTACTGGTTATACCGGGTGAAGCGGAGGGCCGTGAAGTCGGGCAGACCGCCGATGTGGTGGATATACCGCTTGAGGTAGAGCTTCATCTCGAGAGCGCTGTGCCAGTTCTCAAAGGCGAACATGGTCCGCCAGTAGAGCCAGAAGTTGGAGTTGAGCACCTCATCGTCAAAAAAGTCGGTGATCTTTTTGTCCTCAAGCTGCTCGTCGGGGGTGAAGAACAGCTTCATGATCTCCATCGCGCCCTTATCCGACAGGCCGAACTTGCCGTCGGTGTGGGCGTCCTCGCCCCGGTTCACGGTAGCACGGCAGAGGGAATAGTTGGGGTCGGCCTTGTTCAGCCAGTAATACTCATCCAGCACACTGGCTCCCTCCGTTTCCAGCGAAGGGATGGAGCGGAGCAGATCCCACATGACCTCGAAGTGGTTGTCCATCTCACGGCCGCCCCGCATCACATAGCCGACGTCGTACTTGTAGCCGTCGCAGGCACCACCGGGCAGGGGGTCTTTTTCAAAAACGTGTACCCTCTCCCCCTTCATCTGGCCATCCCGCACCAGATAGCAGGCTGCCGTCAGGGCCGCCAGGCCGCTGCCGATGATATAAGCCGATTTGCGATCCACGCCTTCGGGCTTGCGGGGCCTCGCAAAGGCTTCGTAATTGCCGCTGGAATAATACATAGACGTGACCTCCATTTTGTTCTGTACCGGCAGCACGTTCGGCCCCGGTTTGTTTGATTCTGGCATCAGTATACCCCGCCGCTTCCCGCCCTACAACAAACAAAACCGCCCAACTGCCGCAATTTTTGTCATACAGACAGGTTTGCATAGAAAAAATCCGCCCCCGGCGTACCGGAGACGGATAAACAGTTTTATGATGACTCAGAATGTCAGCCGCATCTGATGCCAGACGACATCGCCGTGGGTGGAGACCGAAACGCCCTCATCCACAAAGCCGAACTGCGCATAAAAGCCGATGAGCCGTTCTTTGCAGGTGAGCACGATGCCCTTGCGCCCGGCGGCTTTCGCGTCGGCGCAAACCTGACGCAGAACACGGGAAGCACAGCCTTCGTGTCGATGGGCCGGGGCGGTGACGACGCTGAATATCATCTGCCACGCACCCTTCGGCGTGTGAAGATGGGGGTCATCGTACATCTCATCGGTGAGGTCGGGCATATCGGTGACGAAGCCATTGACGAAAGCTTTCACCTCGCCGCCCTCGTCCAGCAGCCAGAAACAGTCCGGGTAGACAGCCACACGCCCGGCGATGCTCTGCCGGGATGCCCCCTCTGCGGGCGGGTAGGACGCAGCTTCGATGTCAGCCAGTGTGTCCACGTCAGCGGGCAGTGCATGACGGATGCTCATACTCTCCCCTCCTCAGGCTTTGGCGGCGGGAGCCACTTCAAAGTCGATCTTGCCCAGATTGACGTCGGCGCGGACGATGGTGATCATCATCTTGTCGCCGAGGCTCCAGGTCTTGCCGGAAGCGGGGTCAGTCAGGCGGACGCCCTCGGTCAGGCTGGTGCCGGAGGGAGTCAGGCTGGAGGCAGGCACGAAGCCCTCCACGCCGTTGTCCAGCTCGATGAAGAGGCCGCGCTGGGTCACGCCGGAGATGGTACCCTCGTAGCACTCGCCCAGATGGCGGCGGGCATACTCGGCCTTATAGCAGTCCTCGGCCTTCCGCTCGATCTGCATGGCGATGACCTCGCGCTCACTGGACTGCTTGGAGGCGCGCTCTGCGAAATCGGTGTAGCGGAGGATCATGGTCTCCTTCTCGGTACCCTTGAGCATATCGGTCATGATGCGATGGATGGCCAGATCGGGGTAACGGCGGATGGGGCTGGTGAAGTGGGCGTAATCCTTCAGCACCAGACCGTAGTGGCCCTTGGGCTTCTCTTCGTAGAGAGCTTTGGACATGCAGCGGAGCATACCGGTGTTGATGATCTGCTCATAGGGGGTGCCGCGCACACCCTCGAGGATGGCGCTCAGCTCCTTGGGAGTGGGAACGTCCTTGGCGAAGTGGTCATTGATGCCGCAGGCCTGCAGCAGAGCGTGCAGACGCTCCAGCTTCTCGGCGTTGGGCTCCTCATGGACACGGTAGACGAAGGGGATCTGCTTGACGCGGGCAAAGTGGGCGGCGCACTGGTTGGCCAGCAGCATGAACTCCTCGATCATGCTCTCGCTCTCGCCGGAAGTGCGCTTCTTGACGTCGATACAACGGCCATTCTCGTCGAGGATGAGCTTGACTTCGCCGCTCTCGATGTCCATGCAGCCGCGCTCCTTGCGCAGACGGGCGCGGTGGCCGTACAGCTCCTTCATAGCGGGCAGCTGGTCGATGACGTCGGCATACTTTGCCTTGATCTCGGCGTCGGCAGTACCTGCCAGCAGGGCGTTGATCTCGGAGTAGACACCCTTGACGCGGCTGCGGATGATGGACTTGACGAAGCGGTAATCCGTCAGACCACCGTCCTTGTCCAGACGCATCAGGCAGGAGAAAGCCAGACGCAGCTCGTTCTCGTTCAGGCTGCAGATGCCGTTGGACAGGGCCTTGGGCAGCATCGGAACGACCTGATCTGCATAATAGACGCTGGTGGCGCGGCTGAACGCCTCGTTGTCCAGCTCAGTGCCGGGCTTGACGTAGTTGGAGACGTCTGCAATGTGGACGCCCAGCTCAAAGCCGCCGTCAGAGGTGCGGGTCAGGCTGATGGCATCGTCGATGTCCTTGGTCTCGGCACTGTCGATGGTGAAGATGGGCAGGGTGCGCAGGTCCATGCGGCCCTCGCAGTCCTTCTCAGAGACCTCTGCACCCTCGAACTTCTTGGCCTCATCCCGGACTTTATCCGGGAAGCGGGTGCGGATGTCCTTTGCGTAAAGCAGAGCCTTGGCGCAGCGCTTGGCCTCGTCGGAGCTGCCGAAGCGCATGGCGACGCCCACGCGGTGGTCTTCCTGACGGTTGCCGCGGTTCAGGATCTCGACGGCTACCTTGTCGCCGTCCTTTGCGCCGCCCTCGCAGTCGCGGGCCAGAGGCATGGTGATGGCCGGGCAGTCGTCCGGCACGAAGCGCAGACGGCCCTCGACCCGGCGCACAGTGCCGACCAGGTCGTTCTTCTCGGTCAAGATGGCGAGGATAGCGCCCTCGTCGCTGCCCTCCACACGGGGATGCTCGAATTTCTCCACCAGCACGTCGTCGCCGGGCATTGCGCCCTTGGTGAAGCGGCCGGGGATGAAGATGTCGCTGGTGCCGTCCTCCAGCATGACGAAGGCAAAGTTCTTGCCCAGCTTGACCACCTTGCACAGCAGAGCCTTGTCGGCACGGCCGGAGCGGACGGTAAAGAACACGCCCTGACGCTGGCAGACGACAGCCTCTCGCACCAGTTCGTCCAGAGCTTCCATCACCTTGCGGTCTGCGCCGCGCTCGCCGCCGAACTTCTGCTTCAGCTCTTTGACGGTGCAGGGCTGGTTCTGGATGGCATGTTCGATTTTATCGCGCATTGACATAAATTTTCTTTCTCCTTAACTACCATAGCCCGCCCTCCACCGGGGCGCGGCTTCTTCCCTCTTATCTCTTTTATAACAACATATAGACACAAAAACAGCCCCGCTTTCATCACGGGGCTGCGGGCGCATACTCAGGCCAGACGGCTTGCGAACACGCAGGCCAGGGTGGCCACCACAAAGAAGATGATACCGGCGATGCGGGTCACCTTTGCCAGCATCTGGTCCGCAGGGGTCAGACGGGCGTTGTTTGCGCCGTAAGCGCTGCCGTTGATGGCACCAGCCAGGCCCTGACCGTGGGTGTGCTGCATCAGGGTGAGGGCAAAGATGACCACCGAGACGACGAGCAGAATGACGCCGCCGACGATTTCAATGACTGCCATGGATGAAAACGCTCCTTTTATTGTTAAATTTGGATAACAAACATACAAATACAAGTATATAGTAACATACCTCAGCCAAAAAAGCAAGCAGAAAAGCAAAACCATTCACTGCCCGGCGCTCAGTGCGTCGCACAGGCGGGCAAAGATGGCTGCGCTGGACACTTCCGGCTCTGTCTGGGCGTCCTGCATCACCACGATGGTCCAGCGGGGCTTTTCTGCCGGGTAAAAACCGGCGAACCAGTAGTTTTTCAACTCTTCGCCATCCCGGAACTGGCCGGTCTGGGCGGTGCCGGTCTTTCCGGCGGCAGTCCCCTCGGAGGGGGCGGCCTGCTGGCCCGTTCCCTCTGCCACGACGCCCGACAGCAGCTCTTGCAGCTTTTCCGCCGTCTGCTCCGCGAACACCCGCTGGGACGAGCTATGTGCCAGCGGCGTGAGCTCTTCGCCTGTCGTCTCGTCCACGGTACACTCCACGAAAAACGGGGTGTGATAGACGCCTCCCGCCGCAATGGTGTTCATCATCCCGGCCACCTGCAAAGGCGTCGCCAGAAGCTCCCCCTGTCCGAAGCAGAAGTTGGCAAACTGCCCCTCGTTTTCGAGTGTCTCTGCTTCGGGCAGAACGCCAGAAGCTGATTGGAGACCGTCTGCAATGTCCTGTCCCTTCCCGAAGCCCAGCGCTGCCGCCATCTTCCGGACACGTTCCGGCCCCAATTCCTGCCCCAGCTCGATAAAGTAGCCGTTGCAGCTCTTTTCCAGAGCGCCGTCCAGCCCCACGAGGCCGTGAGGTACGCTTCCGGCACAGCGGTAGACCTGACCGTTCAGGGCGTCGTAGCCGGGACACTCCCGGATGAAGTCCCCTTCTCCGGCTTCCAGCGCCGCTGCGGCCAGCACCGGTTTGAACACCGAGCCCACCGCATAGGCCGAAAAAGCACGGTTCAGAAGCGGGCTGTCCGGGGCAGTCAGACTCTCGCCCACATTGGCCGCATCAAAACCCGGCAGGCTCACACAGGCCCGCACCTTGCCGCTGCTTACATCTGTAATAAGGACGCACCCGGTGGCCATGCTCTCCGCCGCCACCCCTTCTGCAGCCCTCTGGATGCTGCGGGAGAGGGTCAGCCGCACACCCTGCGGGGCAGAGTCTGCTTTTTCTAAGATCGGCTCGCTGCCCCGCTGCAGCCGTCCCTGTGCCGTGACCGCACAGTGCAGTGTATCCCGCTCGCCGGTGTAAAGAACATCGTCCAGCGCAGCCTCAAGGCCCGCTGCGCCGTGGCCCTCGCTGTCCAGGTAGCCGATGAGCTGTTCTGCCAGCGGGGCAGCGGCGTACCGCCGGGGAACGGCATAGCACCGCACGCCCAGTCCACTTACATCCTGCACCACGTCCAGCAGAAAGGGTCGGGAAGTATTCCGCTCCCGGTAAAGCCTGGCCTGCCCGTCGGCGTCCGCATAGGGGTAGAGCCGCGCGTAGCTGCTCTCACCCGGGAAGCAGAGGGCCAGCCACTGCTCCGAAAGCCCCGTCAGCGGCAGACCGTCGCAGTCGTAGAAGTTTCCCCGCGCCGCAGGCAGGCGGAGGACCGCTTCGCTCTGCGCCGCCGCCCGCACGGCGTACTCCGTGTTCGAGCAGAGCCAGTACAACCTGCAGACCACCGCCGCAAACCCCAGCAGCAGCGCCCCGTACAGCGCAAGCACTCTCCGGCCCGACATAAAAAGCCCCCCTTCCCTGCCCGGTAGTATGGGCAGAAAAGAGGGACGGTACACAAAAGAGGCAGAGCCTCCGAAGAAGCTCTGCCTCAGATACTGAAACAGTATGCGCGTTTTGGGAAAGGCTGCGGCTTAGTACATGCCGCCCTTCCAAACCACATTTTTGGAGCCGGATCATGCGTATCCAGAAACGTAGACTTTTGTAGAATTATCAAGGTCACAAGCCGATTTTTCCAGATTCTCCGTTTTTGCATGATTCACGCATTTCTACGCAAATCTACGCCACTTACCGGGTGATTGGCGTAAGTTTTGGCGTAAGTTTCGGCGTAAGCAATTCCGCTTCATGCGTCGAAAATCACAGGTTGCCGGCGATCTGTTCAAAGGCTCTTTCAACCGATTCAAAGCTGCTGTGCGTGTAGACATCCAGCGTTACACTGGCATTGGAGTGTCCCATCAGGTATTGCAGGCTTTTTACATCCAGCCCGGCCTGCTGAACATTGGTGCAGAAGGTGTGGCGCAGCACATGAGGTGTAATGCGCGGAACAGGTTTGCTGTACGCCTTCTCAAACTTTCCCTGCACGCCACGCATATAGTTTTCCAAGTGCATTGCCACCTTCGGCATTCCGGACTTGTCCAGAAAGAGGAATCCGCTGCAACCATCCACCAGCGCTTCCACTTTCGTGGACGCTCTGGCTTTTACTACACGCCGCAACGCTGCACAAACGGTATCTGTCATGGGAACATTGCGGATACCGCTTTTTGTTTTCGGCGGTGTGACAAAGTAGGGCTTTTCAGCCGTCCGGCAAAGCTGCCGCCGGACATGGATGCAGTGCCGTTCAAAGTCGATATCTGCTCGTGTCAGGCCGTACAACTCGCTCACACGCAAGCCGGTTCCCATAAGAATGACGATATCATCATAATAGTTGCCGCCATAGTCCTGAACGAATTGCAGATATTTTTCCTGCTGCTCTCTGGTCAGTGCATCACGCACATAAGCGTCCTTCGGCACAACATCCGACAGCTTGAACTTGAATGGATTCTTGCGGATGATGTCATCCTCCACCGCCATCTCAAACGCCGGTCTGACAACGCTTTGCAGGATTCCTATGGTGTTTTGCTTGAAACCGCTGTCATGCAGAAACACGAACCAGCCTTTCGCATCGGACAATTTTACCGTTTTGATGGCTTTTTGCCCGAAGGGGTCGGCATGAATCCGCTTGACCGCCGTGTTGTACGAACGCAATGAATTGGGCTTCAACCCACGTTTCAGGTTCATATAGCGGTCAACCAGATCAGCCACCGTCATCTCTCCGGCGGCGTAGTCGATGCCGTCTGCCAGATCGCGCCACAGTTCTTCCTCTTTTTTCCGCAGCTCTGTCAGGGATTTAGCGTAAATACAACGCCGTTTCTTGTGGATATCGGTATAACGATAGTCGTAGGTGCCGTTTGCTCTTTGGCTTTCGCCATCCTTCAAAACACGACCCTTGCTATCTTTGCGCTTTTCAGACATTTAGAAACTCCTTTCTGTGAAAAGCGCATCTATAAGGTCAGTGTCAGTATAACACATCAACCATGCGATTTCCACCCGCAGCGAATGAGAAAAGGACGGTTTCACATTTGCAGCCTTTGGCAACCTCTCAAATAGAATATGCTTGCTCGACAAAGCAATCGAACAGGCGACGTTTGATCAGACGCTTGTTTCCCACCCAAAGGACGAATTTGCATTTATCTTCATTCGTAATTTCACGCAGTTTGTTAATGCCAATGCCGGAGTAAGCCGCAGCTTCCTCCAGCGTTAAATTGCTCTTTTCCCAAATCGGGACGTCTTTCATAGGCATTTTCCTTTCCTTGTAGCTGTGCTGTGTGCCAGCAAGTTTTTCAAGCTTTCTTTACGATTCATCCAATCAATCCTTTCAGCCGTTCCAGCTTTTCTTGTGCGTTTTCCCTCCGTAAGCTGACACCAATACAGGAGATGGGAACGCACATCTCCAACAGGCGGTCGTAGATGCGGGCGTGAGCGGTATCCTGCGGATGCCGGATCTCATCCAGTGTCAGATTGGTGGTGACGATCAGGGGCTTCCGGCTGCGGTATCGGCTGTCCACGATGTTGTAGATCTGTTCCAGTGCGTATTCGGTGCCACGCTCCATACCGAAGTCATCAATGATGAGAAGTGGATAGCGGCACAGCCGGTCTACGACCTCATTGCGCCCGGAGAAACTATTATTCAATTCGTTTAGGGCATGAGCAAAGTTTGTCATGCACACAGGCACCTCCTGCTCCATCAGAGCGTTTGCAATGCACCCGGCAAGGAAGCTCTTGCCAGTGCCTACACCGCCCCAGAGAAGAAGCCCCAGGTTCTCCGTACGCACGGTCTGCCACTGCTCTACATAGCGGTGTGCATGGCGAATCTGTGGGCTGCGCCCATTGTCGTTTGCAAATGTCCAGTTTTGCATGACGGAATCCGAAAAGCCGTCCTCTTTCAGTCGCCGCACAAGGTCGTGGTGCTTCTGCTCCTTAACAGTTGCCTCCTGCCGCTCCCGTTCAGCTTTGTGACAGTCACATTCTACCGGATGCTTGTTCTTTCCCATCAGGACAAGACCTTTGGGAAAGAGGGCTTTTTTGGGGGTTTGGCACTTGCCGCAGTAGAGCAAACCATCTGCCCCATAATAATCCATTGCGTTTTCGGGCATACTGAAAACAGACTGCTCCAGAATTTTTTCAATCGTCTTTATAGGCTTTCTCCTTCCACAAAAGTGTAGTCCGGGATACCCGGTGATGTCTTTTTCACTGCATTCTGCCGTTTCGCCCAGATACGCAGCGTTGCAGCATGGTCGGCATACTTCCTGCCCGTGGACTGGATATAAGCAGACAACTGCTCAATCAGGCCATCCAGTCCTGCAAAGTCAGCCTTGAGCCGTTTGTACTCCTTTTCTGTCAGAAAGACATTCTGGTATTCTCCCAATGAAAGACGAGCATTGTTTGCTCCTATCAGGTGGTTATCTTTCAGGTTGTTCTTATTACGTTGGTTAGGTGTGCATTTTTGCGCAACCATACTGTGCGTTTCTGCACAATCAGACTGCGTACTGGTGCATACTGTGACTGCGCAATTCTGCACAGTATGCGGAACCTTGAGCAGAATGTGGCTGGGTTTGGAAAATCCGCTGCGCACTCGCTCGGCAAGTTCCGCTTTTTCCAGTTCAGCAAAAGAGCGTGTCACACTGGAAACGCAGCACCCCAAATCTTTCGCCAGGTTGGAAAGCGGATAGATCACATAAATGCGTCCCCGATCGTCCACCCAGTTGTTTTTCTGGGAGAGTGTAGCACGGTCGAGCAGGAGCGTGTAGAGCAGCTTTGACGTGTGGCTCAGGTCAGCGTCGAGAAGAAACCGGGCATAGGGCAGATACTGCGGCAGTGGCATATTGGGTTTCAAATAATCCGAAATTACATTCACCTCCGTTTTTACATCTGAATTAGTGCTAGACCATTTGAGAGTTCTGGTTTCCATCATTGTTCAGACGATCTTTTACCATCTGAAGATATCGGCTGGCGCGGTCGATAAAAATCAGCAGCTTCTCATTGTTCTTTGGTTCGGCAAGAATATCGGGGTATTCACGAAAACACATTTCCCACCGCCGGACAAAATCCTCCTGCGCGCCCTGAATCTCACACATCATGGCTTCGCCATCTGCCAAACGGCGAGGTGAATAAATGCTCTTGACGGCATCCTTGAGATTCTGTTTTTCTTCCTTGTTGAGTCCTTTCTTATGCCCCTGAATGTCTTGCTTGAAGGTCGTTATAAACGCATTGTCCTTTGAATAAGAATCCGTGATACTGGAATCCCGTTCGGCTTTAGGCTTACGCAGCTCTGCCACAACTTCGGGACGCTTTTCCTTTGGAACCTTTGCAATCGAGGAAATTTCACGGTCGGTTGCCCGGAGTTTTCCACTCAGGATTTCTTCCTGCGCTCCGGGCACTGCTTCCTCCGCTGCTTCCACACCTTTTGCAAATTGCTCTGCACGGTAAACATAACTTTCGGATGTTCCATGTTCCGCAGCGACCTTCGACCGTGAACCGTGCTTTGTGCGGTCTGGTTCATTTTGAACCAGACCACTTTCGGGTGCCAAGGTGTACTGATTGCCGTGAAACGATTTGATTTGCTTTTCCGCTTCTGCCTGCTTCCCGATCAGGAACTTTTTCTGTTCTGGAGTCAGGTTTCGCCGACCCAGCTGATTCTTGCAGATCCATGCCAGTGCTTCATAACGGTTAGAAAATTTTCTCTCGATGACTTCAAACGGAATAAATGGATATTTTTGAAGGACTTGATAGCGCGTGTGTCCGTCAACAATGTAGCCGTTCCAAGTGATGATCGGATTCAGCACACGCTCTTCCTTGAGGATGTTCATTTCCAGTTGGTGTTTTTCTTCAAATGTTGGAGGATTGATCTGACGCTGGAACTCCGGGTCAATTTTGAGTTGGCTCAGTTTTGTCATAGGCAAATCATCCTTTCTGAAATGAAATAGAATATCATTGTTCTTACGCCGTTCTCTCTGCATGGATTTCCTGCCCCTTTCCAGCGGCGTTTTCCGGCTCTCCCTTGCGGGGTCTTCGCCGGGTATCCCATGCAGACGGTCATCCTGTTTTCAAGGTTCGATGTAGGCTCTGAAATTAGACTAACACATTCATAGAAGATTTTTTAGGAGGTCGTACCTCCGGTTTTTGGTTGTAAAAAAGCGGAAGTGATGCTTCCGGTTCCTTGCTGCAAACCATTGAAAAAATTATATCACATCGTAAATTTTATTTTTAGGAACTGGTAGTTCCGGTTTTTAAAAAATATGAAGTGAATTTCAAGGCAAAATCGGAACTATTGGTTCTGGTTTTGCGTATCAACGTAATTTCAAATTTTGAGTGCCGTTCTCTCTGCATGGCGTTCCTGCCCCTTTCCAGCGGCGTTTTCTGGCTCTCCCTTGCGGGGTCTTCGCCGGGTATCCCATGCAGACGGTCATTCGGTTTTCAAGGTTCAATTGGTGTCTTGCTGGTAGCTTATCACACTTTCAAAAGAATTTTTAGGACCTGACAGGTCCGGTTTTGCGTGGATTTTATCCTGAATTCTCTTGAAAATCGGACATCGTGCCCGGTGCGTAAGATAAGTATACCGTATCCTTTTGCTGCTGAACAGGAAGTATTCGTTCCGGTTTTGAGGTCTTTTTTCGGCTTTTATGGGCAAAAACCGGAAGCTTTAGTTCCGGCTAACCACTGGATCGCTTTTATCATAGCAGAAATTTCGTTGAATTTTTAGGAGGTCGCACCTCCGCTTTTGCATACAACTTGCTTTAGCTGCGTGCATTTCGTTGTGCGCAAAAACAACCGTCCGCTTCAAGTTAAACTTGAAAACGGACGGTCTGGCATACAGGATGATTTTCAAACTAGGAAGCACATCGAGAAGCTTCATAGTACCCGCAAGCAGGGCAGACGTATATACAACGTCTGCATCTGCAAGCAATGTTTTCGTCTATACAAAAACACTTTTTGCGTTGCAAAATGCTTGTTGGGAAATCCCAAACCCTTGAACTGCATCCTGTGGATGCAGGCTGTGCGATTGCATCGCTGATTCGTTCAAACTCATCGCAGCCCTATATTATCGCTCACACTCCCGATCAGGATGTCAAATGCAGAAGCGGCCATCTGCATCTACGCAAACAGCCGCTTCATGATTCATTTTGTACTGGTCACTGCAGCACCTTATTCATCAACTCCTGATAGCTGTCCACATGGTCGTATGTCACAAGTCCATCTGACAATTTTGCAAAGAGCTTCTTGGCGCAGTCGATCTTGGATTTCTCGATCGGACGCAGGTTCAGGCTCTCCATCGTACCTTTGGTTTCTGCTACAAAATAGATGTGCTTCACCTTGCCTTCATGGAACACGATTGCCCAGTCCGGGGAGTAGTGTCCAACCGGGGTCGGAATATAGAAGCCTTTCGGCAGTTTTGCATAGATAAAGACTTCCTCTGCACCGTCCAGATTTTCCGCAAACTTCCGTTCTACGCTCTTTTCCGCTGTGCCATCGGTGAAAACGTAATCCTGAATCGCCTTCTGTGCCTTGTAAGCCTTATCCATCGTCAGAGCGTGTTTCTCTGCCGTAAAGATGCTGCTGTCGTAGCTGCCCTCGATGGTATCATAGGTGATATGCTCCACGATCATGGTAGCTTTCTGCTCCTTGACCAGCCGGATCACCTTTGTGATAAATTCTTCCGGGTTGTTCTGGTACATCGCAAAGGTCGTCGGCTTGATGCCCTGCAAAATCCGTGCGACGGTGCGCCGGGTCAGCGTTGTGCTCTCTGCAATTTTACCAATCAGATCATACGCAACCTGTCCGTTATGCGCATTCCGCAGCACATCCGTTTTGCGTTTTGCGTCGTTGAAACTGCTGCCTTCCCGCACCATATCGGCACTCAGAACATCTTTCTGACCAGCATAGGTGACGGTGTATTGCAACCGGCTGACGTACAGTTCGCTGTCAATGTGTGCGATTGCTTTCTGAATCAGTTCCTCAGAATCAAAATCCACCGTATAGGCGTATTTGTGGTTGATCGTCTGCCAGAGCTTCTGGAACTCTGCTTTTTCAAACCGGTCGTTCAGCGGATTTTCCAGCACTTTCGGCTTGTTGCCATCCTCAAACATGGACTTGAGCATACTGTCATCATAAATTGCCTGCACAAGCGTGTGCACGCCCTCTTCAATGGGCTTCAGCGTTTCCGGCACCGGTGCAAGTGTTCCGGCCTGCACATCGTCCCGGTAGTCCTGCGTGATGTTGTCCTGCTCATCCACATAGTTATTGCGGACAAGATACTGATAAATTGTCCGTGCCTGACGGTCATCCACCTTGACGGTTTTGCCATCCAGCCTGATGGTCTTGCCGGTGAAATATGCAATGTCTGCCTTTCGGGGGCGGTCATACAACACTGCTTCGGTCTGCTTTTGCAGTCCGTCTACAAACCCTGCATAGCTCTCGCTGGCAATAGCGGTCAGGACGTTAATATCCTGCACCTTATCTCCCAGCACTTCCGCATCCATGCGGTTTCCGTCCTTATTCACGCACAGACGCAGACCACGGCCTACTTCCTGCCGCTTCTGCGTGGTGCTGTCGCTGTGCTTCAGGGTGCAGATCTGGAACACATTCGGGTTATCCCAACCTTCCCGCAGTGCGGAGTGGGAGAAGATGAACCGGGTCGGCTCTTCAAAGGACAGCAGACGTTCCTTGTTTTTCAGGATCAGATCATAGGCAGAAATGTCATCCGACATATCTGAGCCACGCTTGACCGAACTGTTGACGCTGTGACCTTTCTTGTCGATGCTGAAATAGCCCTTGTGGACATCATGCACATCGGTTGAATCCAGATAGGCTGTATAAGCAGGGTCGAACAGGGTACGGTGCTCATTCAGAACCGAAAGATACTCCTGCTCAAAAATCTTGCCGTACTCACCCAGCAGTTCGTTTCCGTCTTCATCGTACTGGCGGTATTTTGCCACTTCGTCGATGAAGAACAGCGAAAGAGTCTTGATGCCCAGTTTGAAAAGTTCCTGCTCTTTTTCAAAGTGCGAAAGGATCGTTTCATGGATCTGCACCCGGCGCATATCATTTTCGGAAACATCGCCGGTGACATCGCCTTTGCGGATGGTATCACCGTTCGTAAAGGTCACAACACCCGTAATCGGGTCGATTTCCGACACTACGAAGCCCTTGTACTGCTCCATTTCCCCGGAGATGTAATAGAGATTATCGCCCACATCCAGCGTATGGAACTCTCGCTTCGTGCCGTTCTGGTGGCTGACCTCCAGCTCCACTTTTGCCCGTGGCGGATTCTTCGGGGAGATGATGATGCTTTCCAGATACAGATACTTGTCCGTACCACGCAGATTTTTGACCTCAAAGCCTTTGACTTCGATTTTCTTGACCAGCCGCTTATTGTAAGCGTCCAGCGCATCCAGAACGTAAATCAGATTGTGCTGCTTGGCGTGGGTAGCAGAGTAGTTCAGCGTGAAAAGCGGATTGAACTTCTTCAGGGCTTTCTGCGTGGCAGAGTCCTCTTTACCCATCTTCTGCGGTTCGTCCAGAATCAGGATCGGGCGGTTGGCGGCAATCACATCAATCGGGCGGCGGGAACCAAACTCGTCCCGCTTGGTGTAAATAATTCTCGCAGCAGCATCACCCTTGCGGCCTTCCACGTTCTTGTCCTCGTTCATGGATGCCGCAAACGCCTGCGTGTTGATAATCATGACATTGATGCCGGAATTGCTGGAAAAGGAGTCCAGCTGATTCAGGTTGCTGCTGTTATAGATAAAGAACCGTGCCTTTTTGCCGTAGCACTCCATAAAGTGATCGGCAGTGATCTCCAAGGACTTCTTTACGCCCTCACGGATGGCGATACTCGGCACAACAACGATAAATTTGCTCCAACCATACCGCTTGTTCAGCTCGAACATGGTCTTGATGTAAACATAGGTCTTGCCAGTGCCGGTTTCCATCTCAATATCCAGAGAACACCTGCCCAGCGGGGCAACCAGCTTTTCCGACTGATGGACGTTTGCTTCTGCTTGCAATGTGCGGATGTTCTGAAGCAGCTCCTGCTCGGTCAGTTGGAGCGTTTCGTTCTTAAAACCGGAATCGTTGATCAAATCCTGTAACTCCACCTGTGTTGCATCGTCCCCATTGGAAACAAGGCTCAGCTGCTGCGGCTGTGCGGACAGGTTTCCCATATCACGCAGGTATGACACGCCTGCATTGTAGGGTTGCCCCTGAAAGACCCGTGCCACCGCATCCACAGCGTCAGTCTGGTACTGCTGAATCTTAAAACTAAACTTCATCTTTGTGGTTTACCTCCTGCTCCAGCATCAGGAACCGGTCAAAATCGCTCTCATACAGGCGATCCTGAATGACACGATACTTTTCGTATTCGGTTTCTGCATGAAGTTTTGCCTGCTCTGCGCTGATTTTACCGGGGCCTGTCAGCAGCTCGTTGCCGTTGAACTCCAGAAAACCGTCCAGACGTTTTGCCCAGTCCTCCATGCTCATGGGAATCTTGCGTTCCGCCTGTAACTCAGCATAATCCAGATAGAGCGACACGATTCGCTCCAGATAGTTCATTTCCTCTTTGCTCAGGTAGTTTTTGGCTATTGTCACATCCGCTTTCAGGATTTTCCCATCCGGCGCATTTTCCCATGTGGTAAGCCCCATGTGTTCCTTGTTGGCATCGGCACGCTCCACGATCAGTTCTGCCGCCGTGTGGCGATGCACGGCATAGTGCATCTTGTTCTGAACCGTCTGGAAGAACAGCCGGGTCGTCTTGGCATCCTTGTCGTAATCAAACGCTGTTGCGTACAAATCCGTCACTTTCTGGTAGAACTTGCGCTCCGACAGGCGAATTTCACGAATCTGCTGCAACTGACGCTCAAAATATTCATCCGTGAACATGTGGCCTTTTTTCAGCCGTTCCACATCCATCGTCCAGCCCTGAATGGTGTGGTCCTTGACGATCTGACCCGCCCACTTGCGGAACTGCACCGCTCGCTGGTTGTTCACCTTGAAGCCGACTGCAATAATCATTTGCAGATTATAGTGATCCTGTTTGCGGTTAATCTGACGGTTGCCCTCCGTTTGAACTGTCAAGTATTTCTTGACAGTTGCCTCCGGCGTAAGTTCCCCATCCGAATAAATGCGTTTGATGTGCTGGGAAATTGTCTGCTTTGACACATCATATAATGCCGCCATCATCTTCTGTGTCAGCCAGATGTTTTCATCCTCATAGCGCATTTCATAGCTTGCATTGCTCTCACCCGTAGAAGCCACAAAGGTCAAATACTCTGCCGCTGAACTGCGAATCGCAAGTTCTTTTTTCTTCTTCTCGTCCATATCACTGTGCTTTCCTTTTAATATTATGCGCTCGATTATCCGTTCTCATTTAATGAATTTTCACGCAACACGCTTGTCACCAATCGCAAGACTGCGATGCATCTATGAAACAAGTAATCATAATGCTCTTTACAACAGATGTCTTTCTTATTAGTTTCATGGTGTCGAATTCTGAAGTCATTTCCGAGTTTTGTAAGCGAAGTAAATTCTTCTTCCACCATTTCTCTATACTCAGCATTATTTTTGCTCACGATATCAATCAGCTTTGTAATTGATCCTTTTTTATCATATTGCTTATAAAATGTCTTAATGCGTTCAAATGCATCCCAAATTTTTTCCGTTGCCGTGTCTATCCTCGCTTCTTTATAGTACTGAAACGCCTGTTCAACGAGTTTATTAAACTCATGATCATCTATTTGAAAATCCACCAAATCGTATGATAGCGAAGCTTGTTCTGACAGAGCGACTTCTAGTAAATCAACAACTATTTGCGCATTTCTTCGTATAGTACCATTAAAGTGTTGCACTTCTTCTACACAATCGTGTATCGCCGGCACATCCTTACCAAACAATTTTTCCGCACGACTTATATCGTCAAATAACTTGGTCTCAGTGTAATCGTTTTCCAAATCATATTGTAACTCTGCAATAGTTTTCATCACATACCGCTTATTCATTACAACCCCTTCTTAAAAGCCTAACTCTATTACATTTTTGATCCAAGTTTCAATTAGGATATACCTTCTTCGTATGTATCCCACAAAAAAGTAACAAAGGTAATGCTACATCCAACTGCCAACTTTGCATGACGTGTTTCTAATCCCGCAAACGAAGCACTTTTTCCATGACCACTACCATACGGATTACGTATTTCTGCAAGCTTTGTGGAAATCCCTCTTAAATTCCCAAGAACAGCCTTAATGTTTTCTGATACAGGATCGTTTTCCGAAATTGATTCAGGTGTAAGATTCAGAAGGTTCAGGGTTTCACCTGTCAGCTTGCCCATATTCCAGTTCTTATCCCATGCTACGCCTTTATTATCCAGAATCGTTTTACAACAACTTTCAATTAGTTCTTTGGCTTTGCCGATTGCATCTGTCGGATTTTCACTTTGCATTTTTAACATTAACTCAATCTGCTTAGAAAGATATTGGCTTGAGAACTTCTCCTGTAATTCCGTTGCATTTACAGCCAGTGGGGTTGTGTTGTTCAAAACACGATTCATATATGCACGACATTTCTTGTATAAACGGGCATATTCTGCATTATACTGGCAATAGCTATACTCATCATCGGTTAAGTTCTCAGTATACTCTTGCTCGTAGTTTTCTTCATAATAGCTCAGCAAATCATTCAATAATTTTTCAATGTCACTTGTCGAAGCACTATTCACATATGCAGCCAGAGATTTTCCCTTTGACATATGATATTCGTTACATAATGCAATACCAATACTTTCCATCGTGAATACATCAAAGTCATTCGTAGTGAAATCGAGAACATAGCCACCACGATTGAATAGTTTTAAGAATGTTCCTATCTCAATATTTGTTAGTTTATCCATATCACAGTACCTTCCTTACCGTTTCCGGGCTATATGTTTCAAAAATCTGGTCAAAGTTTGTCGCAACGCTGTCGTTTGCCATGGAGCTGTCACGGAAAACAGCATAGTACGGCTTCATCTGCGCAATGGCCTTGACGGTTTCCTCGGTCACATCATGGTCAAAGCACGCCAACAGGAAGCCGTCTGCCACGTTGAACACCTTTTTGTCCGCAATCTCCTTCACTTCAATGGAACTGGACAGCAGCACACCCAGATCCAGCATCACCTGGAACAGCAAATCTTCCGGGGTGCGGTCAGGTTTTACGTTATCCACCAGCGAGAACATATCCTGCTGGCTGATTTCTTCCGGCGTGTAGTAGACGTTTTCCATATTGCTGCTGTCCAACCGCAAACACCGGAAACCCACATCAACGGGGGTGCCCGGTTCAGGCTGCGTCTCGGACATCTCCAACTGTCCCCCCCCCTGCGGACAGTATTTGCTTGCCCGCACGGCGGATACGCTCCTTGCCGATTTCGCAGATGTTCTTATAGCCAGCCTTGTACGCTTCGCTCTTCTCGTCCGTCTTTTCCGGCAACTGCACCATGATAAATTTACGGTGTCCACCGTCCTCGGCGTTCATCTGCATCACAGCATGGGCAGTGGTAGCAGAACCAGAAAAGAAATCAAGAATAATAGAGTCTTTTCCTGTATCTCCGTTTATAATTAGCGAAATCACTCGCATAATCAGTTCTTTGGGTTTCGGAAAATCGAAAATTTTACGTCCCAATAAATTTTCAAGTTCCTTACTTGCCTGATCGGTAGTTCCAGTATCTTCCTGCCGCCACAAATCAACAGGAACCATTCCTCCATCCATTTCTGACAAAAATTTCTTTAAGCGAGGATATGTATTTTCTCCAGATTTTCCCCAATACAACCTATTTTCTCTAACGTGTTTTTCATAGGTTGCTTTTTCATACTTCCATGCATTCGTTGGATGTTCAATACTGGCTCCCGTAAATGGATTATAAAGCGGATACGAAAGATTTGGACGCTGATCTTTTGTCGCTGGATTAACATAGGAAACACTTGTCCATGCTCCTCTAGGATCATTGTCCGGATTAGAATATATTGAATCTGCCTTTTCGTTTCTCTTTTCCTTGATGTCAGTTACAAGTGTAATATTTTTAGCATAACACAATAATGGCTCCGTTAATGTTGTAAACCTCCGTGCATTATTACTTCTTGTATATCGTTTTTCCCAAACTATCTGAGAAATAAAGTTCTGACCTCCAAAAATTTCATCACACATTTTTCGCAGGTTATGCGACTCATGTTCATCAATTGAAATAAATATTAAGCCATCTTCGGAAAGTAAACTTTTAGCAATCTTCAGTCTTCCATAAATCATATTGAGCCAGTCTGTATGAAAACGACCATTGCTCTCCGTATTTGTCACCATGCGATTGCCGCTTTCATCGTAATCGCCAGACTTCACTCTCCACTCTCCACACTCCACACTGAAATCGTCATTGTAAACAAAGTCATTTCCCGTATTATACGGCGGATCAATGTAGATCATCTTGACCTTACCCAGATAGGTCTCCTGCAAGAGCTTCAGCACTTCCAGATTGTCACCCTCGATGTAGAGGTTCTCACTGTCAAAACCGCCGGGTGTGCCATCTTTGCCCACACTGTCAGCTGCCACCGGACGCAGCGTTGCCGTAATGGGCGCATTGGCCGCCAACATCGCCTTTTTCTTGTCCGGCCATGTAAACTGGTAGCGTTCCTCCCGACCCTCCACGATGGAATCGGAAAGCTCCTGCCGCAGAACGTCAAAATCAATGGCGTGTTCCACCTTGCCGTCACGTTTTACCTCGGTAATGGCGTTGGGGAATAGCTTGCCAATTAAATCTATGTTGCGCTGTACGCCGTCAAGGCTGTGCATTTTTAGGGTGTCCATTAGAAATTCTCCCTCATTCATATTTTGAATATTTTGAATATTTTGATAGCAGACTGACCAATCTTAGCAAAAACGTTTTTGTCTCTGCATTAAATTCGCAGTTTCCAACGAAACAACGGTAATCATAACTTGTATAATTTTTTACGAATATTGCTTTATATACAGCAACTGCTTTTTCTTTTATTGTTACGATTTCTTTTCCTTGCCGCTCCGATTCCGGTGCAGTATTATATATTTCGTTTCTTGAAAGTAGTTCTCTAAAATGACCTTTATAGTTGGAATCCATACATTCAAGTAGTTCTATCAGTTTCTCTGGATTATGTCCTGAAATTAGTTGATTATATGAAGTCACATCGCTTATCTCTAAAGCAATCAGAAGTGGAACCATATATAATGTGCAAAATCGTGTAGCTAACCCTTCCGGATCACTAAAGTCAAATCTTCCGTCACTGTGTGTTAACTCGTATTCTGCAATTTTTATGGCTTTTAAGTATCTTGAAATTTCACGGAGAGAAAAATGGAACAGCTCGATAATTTTTTTGCACACAACATCTACCGTATAGTAGTCGCTTTGGAAATTGATGCTTTGATAGTATCGGTACATATTGGCTGGCGGAAGCGAAATTCTCAAATCAAAAAAGCGATCAAGATATCTGCACGAATCGAACGCGTTTCCGTAGTAATTTGAAATTGTATGTTGAAGTTCTTGTAAATTCACAGCAAATACAAATGTGATTCGTTCATTATCAAAATAATGCTTGATTTTTTCTAAAAGTTGCACGGCATAGTTAGGCTTGCAACGATCAAGCTCATCAATAATGACAACCAAACGGTCTGCTCTTTCTTCAAGTAAGTGGTCTAAAAATTCCGCAATTGTACTGTGAATACTCTTGCTTTTCCGTAAATCATCAAGAACACTATCAGATTTCATTGATTCCAGCACTGCTGTTGTACTTTTTCCAGTAATACAATCTGCCAGAGCCGCTACCTTTTCAAAAATTTTATTGTCTTTCGGAAAAGGTGTTTCCTCATCTACCTGTTGAAGAATGGAGTATACCAGAGATAAGATAGGGTCTCCATCATTATCATTTTCCCACGCATCGTAGTAAACACAAAGCTGCGCTTGAAATTCTGGTTCTTTGCCGCTGTGATAGTTTTTCCAGACAGTTTTGACCTCATCTCTGTACTCACTCTTTGATTCTATTGGCGAACAGGATTCTAAAACCATTTTTACCTGCTTGACAAAAAAGGTCTTACCGCTTCCCCATGCACCATCAAGAGCAATCGAGCAGGAATCCTCCAAAGAGTTCAGTATATCCACAAACGCATGGATATCCGTATTTCTTCCAATCTGGTCGTTCTTGTATGTAGAAAGTAGGTTTTCTTCTGTTGGTTTCAGTTCAAATGATTTCATAACGTCTCCGTCTTCTTTTGTAGAGATTTCATCTGCTGTACCAGTTCAAATTTCTTCTTTGGTTGCTTTTCCTTACGGATTTTGGCTTCCAGTGCTGCGATCTGCTTTTCCAGCTGCTCTCGTTGCTTCTGCTGCTCCACGCTGTCTTTCAGGGACGCACTTCCTCCTGTGCCAAGCACATCACCTGCGATCTGACGGACAAAATTCTCGTACACGGCATCCAGCGTAAGTCCATCCAGATGCACCGGCAGGTCGTCTTCGTCCAGCCAGTCCGTAGAATAATAGCGGTCAACCTTAAAGGCCGTCTTGCCCACCGCAGCCTCTTTGTAGCCGATGACAGCACGATACTTGCCCTCGTATTCCAGCAAAAAGAGGATGTGATACGGAATTTCCCGGTCGATCTGGCGCAGCACACTCTCGTCCAGCTTCGGTATGTTGAGCTGAATCTCAAATACTTCGATTTCCGTCACGGAATTGCTGGCCGCCAAATTTACAGTAGTGGGAGCGATTTTATTGCGCCAATAGATTACTTTGATCTGATTTGTAAATGCTTTCTTTATAGTCGGTGTTACCGAAAGATTGCTATAGAACTTCTGTTTTGGGATACACTTATTAAATTCAGTAGACTTTGGCAAAGTAAACATATGTAAGTCTTTTTGATGCTTTGCATCGTAATAAATAACGAAGATTAGAACAATTGCTTCTTTTGAAGCCATTTGGTCTCTTGGGGTGTTATTACAAGAATATCAACATCTCCTCCAACAGTTTCAACAACATTTTTAAAGCGCATAGTTTGAATTGTTGTTTCAACTGCATATCTAGCAAAATCCACAGCATCTTGTAGTGTGAAATAGTTCCACAAGATGTTTTCAAATGGCAAAGCTGAATAACTACCATCTTCATTTTTTATGGCAACATCCTGTATAAGACGAACAAGGGTTGTTATCTCACCATCCCATGTTGCTCCTTGAGAATCAGTGTTCACTAAAGTACTGGATTTGTTTTTAATATCTACTTTATATATTTTTTGCTTTTGGGTTTGATTTTCATATCCAGCGACAATAAAATGAGTGTCGGGAATCTCAGGCAAAGAGCTAAAATAGTCAATAAATGTTTTAGGAACACTTTCAACGGTGCTATCTTTTGTAATTTGATTTCGAATAACATCTTGGATAAAGCCCGTTATCGGCTTTCCCATCAATGATGCATCACCACAAGTAGAGATACCAACACCATTAGGACATATAAAGGTTTTATCTGTAGAATTATTAGTGTGAATTCCAATTTTTTGAATTAGAATTCCATTTTCGACTTGAGTATTATTATAGGTGGTTCGTCTATCGCTTGCTAAAACAATTCCTTCATTTACATATACAGCAATTAAAAATGACATAATGGACTCCTTTGTTGAATATAAATCACTTTACTACGAGAAAACAAATCAGTTCAAAATCATCCAGCCCAGAAACTTGTCCCATAAGCGCAGAGGTTCCGCCCGCAGAGAACAGGCTGTCGATATCGCTTTCTTCCTTAACATCAATAATCGAATCAATGGCTTCACTCAGCAATTCGGACATTTCTGCCATGTCCTTTCCATCGTCTGTTTCCCGATTGAAGCGTTCGTACACCTTTTTGATCGGCTCAGACTTTCCACGGCACAGCAGCCGGATATCGTCCAGCATCTTTTTGGGGTTCAGATAGTCGCAGATGATCTGCCCATCCATTCCGATGTAGACCATGTAGAACGGATGGATACGGTTGCGATTATCCGCATTGACGCTGTTATTGATGTTTTTCAGCACGAAGATCACGCCCTCCGGCAGTTCATCCGTAGCCGGAACCACCGCATGAAGTCCACGGGGCTTCTTGTCCAGATCGCCGTTGTGTTTGATGTAATCCAGCAGGTCGAGCCGGAACTCGTTCAGGCCCAGATCCATAATGGAGATTCCGTCCGACATATCCTCGATGTCAATGACCTCTTCCTGCAAGCGTTTCAGCTGTGCCTTGCGGTACTCCAAATCACCCTTTTCTTCGGGATTGATAAGGTCATCATCGCCGGTAGAGGTCATAACGGTGATTTTCATGCGGGTCTCCACACGGGATTTCAGGTTGATGTAATCGTCCAGCGTCAGATCGGGCCAGAAATTCACAAGCTGGATGTACTGGTTTCTGCTGCCGATACGGTCAATTCGTCCAAAACGCTGGATGATGCGCACCGGGTTCCAGTGAATGTCATAGTTGATCAGATAATCGCAGTCCTGCAAGTTCTGACCTTCAGAAATGCAATCTGTCGCAATCAGCACATCAATTTCCGTGGTACTACCGGGCATCAGAACATCCCGGTCTTTGGAGATGGGAGAAAAACAGGTCAGTACATTGTTGAGTGTTGCCTTGAAGCCCTTGATCGTGGTTCGCCCATCAATCGATCCGGTAATGACAGCGGTATCTAGCCCATACATCTGCTTTACGAATGTACTCACATTGTCAAAGAGGTACTCTGCCGTATCCGAAAATGCAGAGAAAATCAGCACTTTCTTGTTGCCGGCATTGATCGGATGCTCAATTTTTTCGGACAGCAGCTGGAACAGTTCTTGTAGCTTTGTGTCGTGCTGCGGTGTGATATCTGCCACCATAAAGGTCAACAGCTCCAGAATTTCTGCATCTTTCCGAAGTTCATCACGCCAACTCTTCCAATCCATATCCGCAAGATCGATTTTGACTTTTTTGCCGACGGTGAAAAAGTCAGTGTTTTCATCGTCCATGTCAAAATCGTCTCCGGCCATGTCGTACATATCCAACTCGGCGTGGCCGGAGCGTTCAAACTGGTCAATGGACTGAATCGTACCATCAATCACGTCAGGGTCAACTGGAACGAGCATACAGAGCTTTCCAGCCGTTTCAGCAGGTTAATACTCATCAGCCTGCAAATGCCCTGCTCACGACCTCTCTGGGTCAGATTCTCGCCCTTATTGTGCGTCAGCTCCTGATACTTCTGGATCTTACTTGCGAAGATATAGTTGGAGGGCATATAGACGCACAGGCTCAACTGTATCAGCTGCTCGTAAATCTCATTGTAGTTGATGGCATTATTCAGGTCTGTCAGGCATGGACGGACGGAAATCGGCTTCAAGCGCTCCGGGAACTTTCCGATAGCGTTGGTGTTGTAGTACTTCTCGATATGTTTCCGAGAACGTGCGATGGTAACACTGTCCAGCAGCTCAAAGAAGTCAAAATCCAACGTCCGCAGCAACGCATCCGTGGTTCTCTCTTCTGGTTTCAGCTTGCTCCATGCGTTAAAGGCTTTCTGCGCCTGCTTGAAGATGTCCTCAATGCTCTTTGAGGTGTTCAGCCTTTCATCCAGATACTCGGAGCTTCCCTCATAGGCAAGGGCCAGCTGATTTTTCAAATCCACAAAGCGGTTGTTGACCGGCGTTGCCGAAAGCATCAGCACCTTGGTCTTAACTCCGGCACGGATCACCTTATCCATCAGTCGCTGGTAACGGTTGTCCTGCGTCTTGCTGTGCGTACCGATGCCGTTGCGGAAGTTGTGGGATTCATCAATGACGACCAGATCGTAGTTGCCCCAGTTCAGGCGATCCAGATCGAGGCCATTCGATTTTCCGCCACTTCTGGACAGGTCTGTGTGGAACAGGACGTCATAGTTCAGCCGATCCGATGCAATCGGGTTGTTCACATAGTTGTCCTTGTAGGTGTTCCAGTTTTCCGCCAGTTTTTTGGGGCACAGCACAAGAACCGACTTGTTTCGATTCTCATAATACTTTACGACAGCCAGTGCGGTAAAGGTCTTGCCAAGGCCAACACTGTCCGCAAGGATGCAGCCGTTGTACTTTTCCAGCTTATTGATGATGGCAAGCACCGCATCCTTCTGGAAGTCGTACAGCAGGCTCCAGATTTTGCTCTGCTTGAAGCCGGTTGCCTCATTCGGCAGTTCGTCTTCTGAGATGTCGTCCAAAAACTCGCTGAATACATGATACAGCGTCATAAAATAGATGAACTCCGGGGAATTTTCCGCATAAGCCGTGCTGATATTTTCCAGAACCACATCGGTGACATCCTGCATTTTGTCCCGATCGTTCCAAAGAGAATCGAACAGCTTCATGTACTGCTGTGCGAACGGTGCCTCCATGCAGTTGACCATGTTGTAGCTGTTATTTCCACGCTCACAGCCAATATCGACCGTTGTAAAGCCGCCAATCGGCATATAGGCGGTCTGTGCTGCACCAGAATCCACCGTCATAAAGCCAGCCATATTTTCGCCGGTGGTGTTCGATTTGAACGTAGCCTTTCTTCTGATCCAGTCAGCACATTCCTTTGCAATGGCTCTCTGGGTCATCTCATTGCGCAGTTTGATTTCAAACTCTGTACCGTAAAGGCTTGTTTCACGGGAAATGCGGGGAATATAGAACTCCCGCTTCTGCTTTTCAGCCTTTTCTTTCACAAAAGTGGGCGATGTAAAGATAAATTCAAACTCATCTATGGTTTCCAGCTGCTTCTTCAGCTCTTTATAGGCATACATCGAAAAGCAGGCTGCCGCAATAGACACCCTGCTGCCTTTTTTGATTTCCACCCGCAGATCATCTCGAACGGTATTGGTGATGTTATCCAGAATTTTCATATCATCCACCGGTTTTATGCCTATCCGTATTTTTTATAGTCTTGACTATGAAGGCGCTCTTACAAAACTCTATTTCTATTATACCACCCGCTTTTTCCCCTGTAAACGAAAAAGCTGACGGTGTGTAGCATGCAGCATCCATCAGCTTTTCGTGACACAAAAATCGGCACCTGCTTTTATGGCAGATGCCGATTCTGTTCCCTTATAGTGCGCTTCGATTTTTGGCGTAAGTGGCGTAAGTTTGGCGTAAATCCGTTTTCGCACGCTCCAAAAATCAAGTGTTCATGCGGGTTTTTGGCAGTTATTAGTACATGCCGCCCATACCGCCCATGTCACCGCCAGCGGCAGCAGGAGCAGCCGGAGGTTCGGGCAGATCGGCCACGAGGCTCTCGGTGGTCAGAACCATCTCAGCGACGGATGCTGCGTTCTCCAGAGCGGAGCGGGTGACCTTGGTCGGGTCAACGATGCCGGCGGCGATCATATCCTCGACGTAGACTTCATTCTGGGCGTCAAAGCCGTAGTTGGGCTTGTTGGCAGAGATGATCTTGTCGATGATGACGCTGCCCTCGAGGCCAGCATTCTTGGCGATCTGGCGCAGAGGAGCTTCCAGAGCCTTCAGGACGATCTTAGCGCCGGTGCGCTCGTCGCCTTCCAGCGTATCGCACAGCTCACGGACAGCGGGGATGGCGTTGATGGGAGCAGTGCCGCCGCCAGCAACGACGCCTTCCTGAACAGCAGCCTTGGTTGCGTTCAGAGCATCCTCGATGCGGAGCTTCTTGTCCTTCATCTCGACCTCAGTAGCAGCGCCGACCTTGATGACAGCCACGCCGCCAGCCAGCTTTGCCAGACGCTCCTGCAGCTTCTCGCGGTCGAAGTCGCTGGTAGCGGCCTCGATCTGGTTGCGGATCTGACCGATGCGGGATGCGATAGCGTCCTTGTCGCCAGCGCCGCCCACGATGGTGGTGTTCTCCTTGGTGACCTTGACCTGACGGGCATGACCCAGCATGTCAACGGTAGCGTCCTTCAGCTCGTAGCCGAGGTCTGCAGAGACAACCGTGCCGCCGGTCAGGGTAGCAATATCCTGCAGCATCTCCTTGCGGCGGTCGCCGAAGCCGGGAGCCTTGACAGCCACGACGTTCAGGGTGCCGCGCAGGCGGTTGACGATGAGGGTGGACAGAGCCTCGCCCTCAATGTCCTCGGCCACGATGAGCAGCTTCATGCCGTTCTGCATGACCTGCTCCAGCAGAGGAACGAGGTCCTGAATGACGCTGATCTTCTTATCGGTGATGAGGATGGCGGCGTTGTCCAGAACAGCCTCCATCTTGTCGGTATCGGTGACCATATAGGGGGTCAGGTAGCCGCGGTCGAACTGCATACCTTCGACGATCTCGTTGTAGGTCTCAGCAGTGGTCTTGTTCTCCTCGATGGTGATGACGCCGTCGGAAGTGACCTTCTCCATCGCCTCAGCGATGAGACGGCCGATCTCGGGGTCACCTGCAGAGATGGTGCCGACGCGGGCGATGTCGTTGGAGTCCTTGACCTTCTGGCTGTGTGCCTTGATGGTCTCGACGGCCTTAGCAACAGCCTTGGTCATACCGCGGCGGATGTCCATCGGGTTTGCACCGGCGGTGACATTCTTCATGCCCTCGGTGACCATAGCCTGTGCCAGAACGGTCGCGGTGGTGGTGCCGTCGCCTGCGGCGTCGTTGGTCTTGGTAGCGACCTCACGCACCAGCTGTGCGCCCATGTTCTCGAACTCGTCCTTCAGCTCGATTTCCTTTGCGATGGTCACACCGTCGTTGGTGATGACGGGGGCGCCGAACTTCTTGCTCAGCACCACGTTGCGGCCCTTGGGGCCGAGGGTGATCTTAACAGTATCTGCCAGAGTGTCGATACCGGCACACAGTGCCTTGCGGGCTTCCTCGCCCTGCTTGATCTGCTTAGCCATATTTTATCGCTCCTTCGTAAAAGCTTGATTATCTAGTGTGAGGAAAAGACGCTTACTCCACGATGGCCAGAATGTCGGCCTGACGCACGATGGTGCATTCTTCGCCGTCCACCTTGACCTCGGTGCCGGAGTACTTGCTGGTGAGCACCTTGTCGCCCACCTTGACAGTCATCTTGACTTCCTTGCCGTCCACGACACCGCCGGGGCCAACGGCCACGACCTGTGCCACCTGGGGCTTCTCTTTAGCGCTGCCGGTCAGGATGAGGCCGCCCTTGGTGGTCTCCTCGACCTCAACAGTCTTGATAACAACACGGTCTGCAAGAGGAATGATCTTCATCGTTCTTGCCCTCCTATTATAAATATAAAAGATAAACTGTTTTATGTCCCGGGGGCTGCGCCCTTCCGGTTCTTTAGCACTCCTTTTCCATGAGTGCTAAGTGTATTGTACTCATCTTGGAGTCAAAAATCAAGGGGTTTTGCAAATTTCTTTGTTAAGTTTTTATGTCCTTTCCATGAGCCTGTCGAGTGTATGTTCTTTTTGCCCTCGCCATGTACGAACAATGTACGATCCATCTACCTTTCCGATAACAAAAAACGCCCCCGTCATAAGACCAGTGCATTAAACTATATGGGGATCATCTCTCTATTTGGGCAATTCCTGTTCACCTTCATATTTTCGCTCCGAAACACAGTGCAGTCGAAATACTTGACTTTGTCAAGTAACGGTGCTATAATGCTTTCCATTCAAAAGCAGAAGGAGTTGACGAAATGGAGCCATCCACGGTATCTTCCTGCATTCTGACCCTGCACAAAGAGTTTGCCGCTTACACGACCCAGCGGTTACAGGAACTGGGTCTGAGCTTCGGGCTGATATATTTTGTCATTTATGTAGGAAAGCATCCGGATTGTACGCCCTCGGAACTGACCAAAGATCTGCATCTGGATTGGGGCCACTCCCAGCGCAGCCTGAACAAGCTGGCCGAAGACGGCTTTCTGACGAAAGAAAAGAATGGGCGCAGCTACAACCTGAAGCTGACCCAGAGGGGTGAAAACGCCTTTGTGGTCTGTCATCAGGTCTTTATCGACTGGGATGCGCAGAGCCTGGGCGGACTGACAGCACAGGAGCGGCAGCAGCTGCTGACATTACTGCAAAAAGCAGTACAAAAGAAAGTGTGCAAATGATGTACGAAACGATCTTGAGTCCGATCCATTACGGTGGGTTGCAGTTGAAAAACCGCATCATTTTTGCTCCGACAACATTCGGGCTGTCGGATGAAGAATACCTTGCAAAGATCCGTGCCATTGCACAGGGCGGCTGTGCCATGATCATCGTGGGCGATGTCCCGGTGGGTAAAAGCAAATTTGAAAAATCTCTATTTGACATCAAAGGCTTTGCATTCTACCAGCAGGTCGCGAAAATCGCCCATGATGCTGATTGCAAAGTCTGTGCCCAGCTGCACCAGAGCGATTCCAATCTGCTGGCGATGTTCAAGTACATTCCCGGTGTCCTGCTGAAGAAGATCACCCCGGATCAGCTGCGAGAAAAGCTGAACGCCGAAGTCGCTCCTTATATTACAAAGATGTCCAAACGGAAGATCCGGACCATCATCAGCGGGTTTGGAAAAGCGGCGGTGCTGGCAAAACAGGCCGGTTTTGATATGATGCAGGTGCATGGCGACCGGATGTGCGGCAGTTTCAGTTCGGCCATCTTCAACCACCGCACCGATGAATACGGCGGCAGCGCAGAAAACCGCGCCCGTTTTGCGGCGGAAGCGGTCTCGGCTGTCCATGCGGCGGTTCCGGGGGTGCCCATTGATTACAAGCTGGCCGTCCGGCAGGAAAACCCGCACTTTGGCAATGCCGGTGTGGTGGAAGAAGAACTACCGGTGTTCGTTCCGCTGCTGGAGCAGGCGGGTGTGACCAGCTTCCATGTAACGCTGGCAAACCATTCCGCATTGGAAAACACCATCCCGCCCGCCGATCATCCCTATTTCAGCCAGCCGGGATGCTTCCTCAAATTCTGCGATGAGGTGCGGCAGTACACCGAGCTGCCCATCTGTGGTGTCGGTGGTCTGAACGACCCGGATCTTGTGGAGCAGCAGCTCGTCAGCGGACGCATCCAGTGCGCCGCCATGAGCCGCCAGCTTCTGGCAGACCCGGATTGGGTGAACAAGCTGAAAAACGGGCAGGCGGAACAGATCCACCGCTGTCTCCGCTGCAACAAGAAGTGTCTGGGCGGGCTGATGGCACATCAGGGAACTCGCTGTGTTTATGATGCTTTGCGAGAAAAAGAAGCAAAAAACGCATAAACCCACCCGACAAAAAATCACGATATACTTAACAAAAAGACATTCACAAAGGAGAAGTTATGAGTTACGCGATCGTATACAGCAGCAAAACAGGCAACACAAAAATCTTGGCAGATACGCTGCACGACTGCCTGCCGCAGGAAGGCTGCGATTATTTCGGCATCCCGGATCCTGCTGCCATGGAAGCGGACACCCTTTATGTGGGCTTCTGGACGGACAAGGGAAATGCCGATGAAAGCACTTCGGACTTTTTGAAGCAGCTGCACGGCAAAAACATCTTTCTCTTTGGCACTGCCGGCTTCGGCGGCAGTAAAGAATACTTTGATAAGATCTTGAAAAAGGTGGAGCATTCGCTGGACAAGAGCAACACTGTTTTCGGCTGCTATATGTGTCAGGGCAAAATGCCGATGTCCGTACGCCAGCGGTACGAAGAGATGAAAAAGCAGCCGATCCATCTGCCCGATCTGGATGCCATGATTGAGAATTTTGACAAGGCTCTTTCTCACCCGGATGCGGATGATCTGGAACAGCTGAAACAGGCTGTAAGATAACGGAAAAGGCGGCGGCTTTCCGTTATCTTACAAGATCGGAAGAGCG